>JRYD01001951.1_pt1 | contig 18790 bp, 15 predicted proteins | sample 235311 | NCBI WGS metagenome assembly JRYD01 (sample SAMN03074213, study PRJNA261472) | activated sludge metagenome | biome: Common Effluent Treatment Plant; feature: Wastewater; material: Activated sludge; isolation source: activated biomass in a lab-scale reactor treating industrial wastewater at... | reverse complement strand
CGACCTCCTCTACTACCTCGCCATCTTCAATATCGGTGACGTCTCCGCCGATGTCGACGACGGCTCCGGCACCGGCACCCCCGACGGCGGCGTCACCATCGACGACCTCCTCTACTACCTCGCACGCTTCAACGCCGGCTGCTAAGCCAGGCCAGGCCCACGCACGGGCCACATTCTGATCCCTCGCCGCGGACCGGTTCACCCCGGTCCGCGGTCTTTTTGACGGGCACGAACTCCGCCCGCATGAACACTGAACACGACCCACGATCCCTCGCTCACTCCCGGATCGCCGGCCAACACCCTTCGAAATGCGCAATTTTGACCCTGAAAGTCCCCGGCTTGGATCAAAATGCAAAGGTTTTCATTGTCGCGGTTCCCTACACCCCCTCGCTTCCCATTGTGCTGCCATCGCACGGGTGGTATATTGTCTCGGCTCGGTTGGTGGCGCGGAGTTGTTCCGCGATACCCGCCGGGATGGTGGACCGAAGCCGATCTAGCCCGAGTGTCCGCGGCGGTTCTGGTGTCTTGTTCAATCCTCGGGTAAAGGTTCGGTTTGTCGATGATGAATATCTTTGTTGGAAATCTCCCGTACTCCGCCACCGATGGCGACCTCGAACAACTCTTCTCACAGCACGGCCAGGTCGAGCGAGCCTCCGTGATCTTCGATCGCGAGACGGGACGCTCGAAGGGCTTCGGCTTCGTCGAGATGCCCAATGACTCCGAGGGGAACGCGGCCATCACCGCGCTCAACGGCTACGACCTCCAGGGTCGCAAGATCGTCGTCAACGAGGCACGCCCGCGCGAGCCCCGTCCGGCAGGCGGCGGCGGCGGCCGTGGCGGCTTCGGTGGCGGTGGCGGTGGCGGCGGCCGCGGCGGCTTCGGTGGTGGCGGCGGGGGCGGTGGGTACCGTCGCGGTGGCGGCGGCGGTGGTGGTGGCGGCTCCGGCTGGTAAGACCACACCCACAACTTCATTGCACTTCTCACGCGGCCCGCACCAGGGCCGCGTTTTTAATTCCCGTCTCATTTCCACTCCCAACGCACCGCATCCTTCGAGATCTCCTCGATCGCGTCGCTCTCCAGATACCGCTTCGCCGCCTCGTCATCCTTCGAGACCATGTCCAAGAGCGCCAGCGTGCTCGACGCCACGGCATCGGTGATCACCTTCGACGCCGTCGTCGGCGTCTCCCCACGCACTCTCGACGCGCTCTTCCCGGCGTAACTCGAGTGCGTCGCCCCCTCGATGAACAGCAAATACGCCGGAGGTCCGCCCTTCTCGCGCCCGCGCGAGTACGTGAACGAGTCCTGCCGACTCTCCGGCGTCTGGTTCGACGCCCGCGACGTGTCCAGCGATCCCGTGATCGTCAGGATCGGCCTGTCCACCGAGGCCCACGAGTCCTTCGTGAGCGCCCCGCCCACCACGCCCTGCCCCGAGATGATGATCGCGCCCTTGAACCGCGCATCGCCGATGCTCGTGAGCGGGAGCCCACGCTCCCCCACGACCTGCTGCCCGCGCGCCCTCATCCCGATCGCGAGTTGGGCCGTGAACGCGCCCGCCGAGTGCCCCGCCACACACAGGTGCTCACGATCAATCGTCGCCTTCCCGGTGAGCCCCGCCTCCTTCTCGATCGCGGGAATCGAATCGAGCAGGAACTTCACGTCGCCCACGCGCTGCGCCAGGTCCACCGTCCGCGTCGCCTCGCGCGGGTTGCGCACAAAACCACGCCGCTCCTCGCGCGAACGAAACTTCAGCGAGTCCGCGTGCGTCGGAAGAACTACCACATACCCATGACTCGCCCAGTGCTCCGTCAACTCCGCGAATGTCTCCCCAGAGCCGCCCATCCCGTGCGAGAACACAACCATCGGAAACGCGATCGGCTCCGTGCCCTTCGCCGGCGTCTTCTCAACCCGTGGCGATCGGATCACCACCTCAAGGTCCTTGTCGCGTGCCTCGTCGTGCAACGTCGCCCGCGACACGCTCACGCGATACGCCCCACGCGACAACTTGTACCCGCCCTCGTGCGCCGCGACAGCACGATCGCCCCCACGCTCCGCCGGCGGCTCGCCCGCGTGCGCAACAACAGCCGACGCGATCACCGCGGCCGCCATGACCACACCCGCCGTCCTCCACCACGACTTCGGCCCACAAGATCCGTTCCCAACCTCACGAATCCACATCGTCGTTCCTCCCGTCGGCCCCCACCGCCCGCCGATCGCGCCCTTCACATGGAAACGCCTCGGTGCCACCCCCATTGCCTCACGGCCACACGCACGCTCTCGCCCATCATCGGCTCTCGCACACGCACCCCTCCCCAATCGCCCCCAGAAGGCCCATTCTCGGACGGTTCGATGCCTGCCCCAATCCTCCGAATCTCGGCCCATCTCCGGCGGATTTCACTAGCATCCAACGCCGATCTCGCGCACAATTGCCAACATCCTCTCGGAGAATCCAATGCCGTCGCCCACTCCACGCCTTGCCCCACTGATCGCCGCAACCTCGCTCGCTCTTGCCGCGACCACCTGTCTCGCACAGACCTCCACGAGCATCAACCTCGCCGGCCTCCAGATCCGCAACGCCACCAACCAGTCCCGCTCGAGCGCCCCCAACACGCTCACGCCCGCGTATCGATACAGCTTCCGTTTCAGTGACGACACCATGGTCCAAGGCCAGGGCGTCGCCCTCGGGTCGCTCTACCCACAGCCCACGCCCCTCACCGCCGTCGTCGATGGTCTCCAACCCGGTGCCTCCGAGAATCTCCGTGGCGCTGGCAACAACCCCACCGCCACCCATCCCTACACCCTTCCCCCGCAGTCCTTCACCACCAACACCACCGTCAGTGGCATCCCCGTCACCTTCGGCCTCACCCTGAACGCCTCCGCCAACGCCGACAACACCATCTCCTTCTCCCTCACCAACGTCGTCATCAACCCCTCCATCCTCGTCGGCTACCTCGTCGTCACGCAGGGGTCCCTCATCGTCGAGACCCACTGCGCCGCCGACTACGACCTCGACGGCGGCGTCACCATCNNTCGAGTACTTGCCACACTTCTACAGCGGGTGCTGATGCGCTCGGGGACTCCGACGTCATGAAACAACCACCGCCGGTCTCGATCTCGCTCCTCGTTGGTGCGGCTCTGCTCTCGACGCCCACGAACGCCGACATCGTCCGCGTCACCGTCACCGGTGTTGTCGAGAACAACGCCTTCACCACCGGCACCTTCGCGGGAATCGCCCCCGGAGCCCCCGTCACCATGACCGTCGACCTCGACTCCAACGACTACCTCGACAGCCCCAACCTCCCGGGAGTCACCCGCGGCTACCGCTTCAACCCCAACACCTTCTCCCTCACCATCGGCGCCGTCACCACCACACTCCGCACCACGCCCTCCACACCTCCAGCCTACTTCGTCCTCCGCAACAACGACCCGCGCGTCGACGGCTTCTTCATCTCCCAGGGCACCGACATCGACACACAGATCCCGCTCGACATGACCCCGGCGAACTACGGCATCGCCTTCCTCCGGACCTTCAACAGCATCCCCCCCACGCCGCCAGATCCAGATCCCACGCTCAACTCCGTCGACATCCTCGATGCCGTCGGCTCGTGGGCCTTCGACAACCTTAGCAATTACAACTTCAACATCGGACTCAACGAGAACATCACTCCTCTCGTCCTGGAGTACCAGACCATCACCATCGCCGCCGTCCCCCAGTGCATCGCCGACGTCGACGACGGCANNATCGACGATCTCCTCTACTTCATCACGAGATTCCAGGCCGGATGCTGATCGGGTGTCCGTGGTCTTGGTGGCCCGCCTCGCCGAGGCGGGTCTTGTCTATCGCACACCCGCCCTCGTGAGCGCCAGAACCGCGTTGATCACGCCAAGGTGCGAGTACGCCTGCGGGAAGTTCCCCAGCGCCATCGCGTGCACCGGGTCCCACTGCTCCGCGAGCAATCCCGTCGCCCCCGCCTGCGCGATCACGCCGTCGAGCAGGTCCTTCGCCTCGCGCAGCCGCCCGAGTGTCACAAACGCCTCGATCAGCCAGCACGCGCAGATCACAAATCCGCCCTCGGTCCCGGGAAGCCCGTCATCACACCGATACCGATACACCGTCGCCCCCTCGCGCAATCCCCGGTCCACCGCGTCCACCGTCATCGCCCAGCGTGGATCGTCGTGGGGCAGAAGCCCCGTANNCCCGCGGATCTCCCAGATCCCGTGGTCGGGCTCCTCCCATCGCGCCTCGACCGCTTGAACCATCGACCGCACCAGCCGCCACGCGTCGGGAGAGATCCCCACGCCACGCTCCGCCATGGTCGCCACCATGTCCACGATCGGACCAAAGACATCGAGTTGCACCTGCTGCGACGCCGCGTTGCTGATCCGGATCGGCCGGCTCCCGCCATACCCGCGAAGATCCCCGATCTCCGCCTCGGGTCCAAGGTCCTCACCCCGAACCGCATAGATCGGGCGCAGCCGCGACGGCGAATCGAGACGATCCACCACGCCCACCAGCCAGTCCGTGAGGTTCATCGCCAGGCCCGTGTTCCCAAGCCGCAGCAGCGCGTTCGCCGCCATCGCCGCGTCCCGTGGCCAACAGAACCGATAGTCCCAGTTCCGCACGCCACCGAGTTGCTCCGGCAGACTCGTCGTCGCCGCCGCCGCGATCGCNNTCGCCTCGGCCGTGTGGTGCGTGCCGTCGTCGTGGACCTGCCACACCACGCCCGGCGCGTGCACCACGCACGGATCCGACCCCACCATCAACTCCAGCCCGTGCTCATGCACGACGACCGTCGTGCCGCTGCGCCCGAAGTCCTGCCTCGGCGCCAGTCGAACACGCACGCGCCCCTTCCCCTCGATCACTCGCACCAGATCCGTCCGCCCCGCGCGCTGATACCCGCGCCCGCTCGAGCAGTCCAGATAGTCCGTCACCCAGAACGAGCCCCAGTCCGTCCGCAACAGCATCGAGTTCGGCAGATACGCCTGCGACAACGGCTTCCGCCCGTCCTCGGGCTCGATCGCAAAGAACCCCGCCTCCTCGCCCCCCAACAGTTCCGCAAAGAGCGCCGACGAATCGATCCGCGGCGCGCACAGCCACGACACCCGCCCGTCGGGCGTCACCAGCGCGATCGTCCGCTGATCCGACAGAATCGAATGGCTCTGGATCGCCACCAGCGCCCGCTCCCCAAGCCACGTCTCACGCTCGTGCGCCAAGGTCTCGAGCACCGCCGCGACCTCGGCCACGCTCCCCACCCGCTCGATCGCGCTCGTCTCCCCCTCGCCGACCTTCACGCCCACGTCGTGCTCGCCCAGCGCCAGAAACGCGTCCTCGTCCGTCGTGTCGTCGCCCAGAAAGACCACCTGAGAAGCGCCCGACCGATACGCCGCACGACGGATCGCGTCGCCCTTGGTCTTCGTGGACGCGGCAGCCTCAACGACCATCGATCCATGCCGTACCACCAACCCTGGCGCCGTCGCCACCCGCTCCGCCTCCGCCACAATATCCGAAACCGACGACGGGTCCGCCTGACGATAGTGGAACGCGACCCCCACCGCCTTCCGCTNNTCCGCTCCACCAGACACCCAGGCCACTTCGCCGCGAGCGCGTCGAACGCCTCCCCCACCCGCGCCACGCCCCCATCGTCGCATGTGTCGATGACAACGCCCCCATCTCCAGACCCGATCACCTCCTCGGCCCCATGACTCCCATACAGCATCGCCCCGGGTATCGAACGAGTCGCCTCGCGAAGCCACGACGCCCCACGCCCCGAGATCACCGCCACACGGGTGCACGGCATCGCCGCAAGCCGCGACAACGCCTCGGCACACCGCGCGTCGATCCGAGCCTCCGACGGCACCGAGACCAAAGGCGAGATCGTCCCGTCAAAGTCGCTCGCCACCAGCAGCAGCGGCGATCGGGCGATCGCCTGCAGACGCGTGAGCGACATCGTGTGATCTCGAGTCATGCGTGAAGAGCCCGCGACGACCCCAGCGTCCCCATGAACTCCCGCGACCACACGTGCACGTCACGCCGGCGCACCACGCTCCGCAGCGTCGCCATCCGCTCACGCTTCTCCTTCGCCGGCATGCGCAGCGAATCCAAGATCGCACGCTTGAACGACTCGATGTCCCGTGGGTTCACCAAAATCGCCCGCCGCAACTCCTTCGCCGCTCCGGCAAACTCGCTCAGCACCAACGCCCCCGTCAGATCGCTCCGGCACGCGACATACTCCTTCGCCACCAGATTCATCCCATCCCGCAGCGGCGTCACCAGCATCGCGTCCGCCGCCAGGTAATACGCCACCAACTCGTCACGCCCAAGCGAACGACGGAAATAGTGCACCGCCACCCGCCCGGGATGGCTGAACTCGCCATTGATCCGTCCGACAATTTGCTCGACCTCTTCTCTCGTCTCGTCGTACCCGGGAACGTGCTCCCGGCTTGGCACCGCGATCTGCAGCATCACCACCTGGCTTGCCGAGAGTTTCTTGTCACGCAGCAACTCCTCGTACGCCTTCAATCGCAGGGGTATCCCCTTGGTGTAATCCTGCCGATCGACACCCAGGAGCAGCTTCCGACCGCCGAGCTCACGCTTGATGTCCGCCGCCCGCTGTCGCACGATCGGGTTCGCCGCCGCCGCCTCGAACTCCGACGTCGGGATCGAGATCGGACACGAGATCACCCGAACCGTCCGGCCGTCGACGCGGAGTTCCTTCTCATTCCCCTGCGCCCCGGCATACCGCTTCGCCGCGCGAACAAAGTTCTCCACGCCCAGCGGCGTGTGGAACCCGATCACGTCCGCCCCCAGCAGCCCACGCACGATCGCACCGCGCCAGGGCAGCCACGCGAACAACTCGTCAGGCGGGAACGGGATGTGCAGAAAGAACCCGATCCGCGCCCTCTCGCGCCGCTCCCGGATGATCTTCGGCACCAACTGCAACTGATAATCGTGCACCCAGATCAGACTCGTGTCGTCGCTCACGCGGATCGCCGCCGACGCGAACCGCTTGTTCACCGTCTGGTACGCCTCCCACTGCGTCCGGTGGAACTCCGGCGTCACGATCGCGTCGTGGTACAAAGGCCAGATCGTCGTGTTGCTGAACCCCCCGTAATACGCCTCGACCTCCTCACGCGACAAACCCACCGCGCGAAGATCCAGGCCTTCGACCTTCACGGGCCTCGGCGCCGTTCCCAGTCCGCCATCCCACCCGATCCACACCCCGCCCCGCCGCTCCAGCACAGGCTTCAGCGCCGCCACCAACCCACCCGGACTCGTCTTCCACTTCGCGTTCGCTCCCTTCCCCACCCGTGACGCGGGCAGGCGATTCGCAACGATGACCAGTGGAGCACGTGTCGGCATGATCAAACAGAAGAACGGGCGATTCTAGCGGCACAAGCCAACCCCCGCGACCCCTCGCACGCATTCGCTCGAGTCTCACACCATTCGCTCCAACATCATCCGCCACGTGCGATCACGCCGCCGCACTCCGGACATCGCGCGCTCGACAACCCGCGAACGTCGTACCCGCACGAGTCGCACGCGCCTTCCACCAATCGCTCGATCTCCGACGCCGATGCCCCCAGCAGACCCACCTTGACTCCATGCTTCTTCAGCAACTCCGTCGCGCGCGAACTCGTCAACGCCAGCAACAACAAACCGATGAGGGGCACAACCATCAACAGCGACCCAATCACCACCATCACGATGTTCCGACCCATCGCCACATTCAGCATCGCGGCATAGACAATCACTACTACGCCCGAGACCACAAATCCAACCGAGAGAACCCCTCGCATCACGCCCCCCATGCCGGAAGGCACCGACGACCACAGATTCATGAAGACGATCGCCCCGATGAACAAGGACAACATCGCCAGAATCGCGAGCAGCAGCTGCCGCTGCCACCGCGCCACCCCACGCAGACTGATCCGCCTCTTCCCCCACCTCCCCACCGACACCATCCGATCCCCGGCCTGCGACATCGGATCCACTCCATCACCCGACCATCGCCACTCACACCATTCCACCACCGACAAAGCAGATCCCCAAAAAGGACAACAGCCCTCCCTCTCTCCCTCGGGATAGGCTGCCGTCCTTGTTCACGCTCAGGCGAGCCTCGAAAAGACAAGGCCCGAGGCGTGGTTGAACTCGTCCGACGAACGCTTCCGCGACGCCGAGAGCACCAATCTACACCTTCCTCGATTCGTTGCAACCCGAACAGCGCAAAGACTCCGCAAGACTTTTCAAGTCGTTGCGAACCAACACCCTGCGCGACAGGGAAACCCGGAACTCCATCTACCGAAACTCGCCCCGTAGCATTCCCCATGCCCCCGCGACAGCCATCCATCCCCGCCCCCCGTCGACGACTCGCCTACCCCATGCCCGTTGAAACACTCATCGAACGCCTCGCCTCACTCCCAGGCGTCGGCCGGCGCTCCGCCGAACGCCTCGCCTTCCACATCCTCAAGTCAGACTCCGCCGACGCCAAGGCCCTCGCCAAATCCATCGAAGATGCGAAAACCAGAATCCGTAACTGCCGCATTTGCAGCAACTTATCAGAATCTGAGACCTGCGCCATTTGCGACGATACCACCCGAGATCGCGCCATCGTCCTTGTCGTCGAGCAACCCAAAGACCTCATGGCCCTCGAAGAAACCGCCACCTTCAAGGGCATCTACCACGTCCTCCTCGGCCGACTCAACCCCCTCGAAGGCGTCGGCCCAGGCGACCTCACCATCGGCGACCTTCTCGATCGCGTCAAGGTCCCCACCCTCAATGCCGGCGGCACACTCATCCGCGAAGTTGTTCTCGGACTCAACCCAACCTTCGAAGGCGATGGAACCGCTGTCTTTCTCGCCCAGGAACTCCACGCCATCGCCGCCACACGCAGAGAATCTGGAGAACCCGATCTGATTGTGTCGGGGTTGGCACGAGGTTTGCCGATGGGAGCACCGCTCGAGTACGCCAACAAGGCCGTCCTGGCCGATGCCATAGCAGGACGACGGCGATTGGAGTGATCGCCACGGGCCAATCCACCACCCGGCCCAACCCCGGAGGCTCACAGGAAGGATTCCATGCGATTCGAGACCTCCCAACACATGAAACTCGGCCAGCACATGAAACTGGCCCCGAGGATGATCCAGTCCATGGAGATCCTCCAGATGCCCCTCGTCGAACTCGAGGAACGCATCGAACAGGAACTCGAAAGCAACCCCACCCTCGAGATGCTCGACGGCGACCCCGACGCCCTCCTCGATTCTCCCAATGGCCCAGGCGAGCCCGCCGAACTCGGATCGCGCGCCGAACTCTCCATCGACGAGGTCCATGGCAACAACGACTTCGAGCGCCTCGAGTCCTTCGAGCAGGCCGAGCCCGAGGCCGCCGAGAACGAGTTCTCCTCCAGACGACTCGAGCACGACTACGAGCCGACCCTCTCCCGCGCCCGAGCCGTCGAGCAGTCCGAGGCCAAGATGGAGGCCATGGCCGCCGCCCCCGCGCGAGGCGCCTCGCTCCTCGAACAACTCCGTGGGCAGTGGGCCCTCGTGGACATCGACGCCAACCTCCGCGCCCAGGGCGAACTCATCCTCAACTTCCTCGATGACGATGGCTACCTCCGAACGCCACTCGAGACCATCGCTGAACGAGCCATCGTCGCCGAACCCAATGGACACGCCAACGGCCAGGCGACCGCCGACCTCACCACGCCCGTGTTCACCGTGCGCCCCGACGTTCCCACGCTCGAGCGGGCACTCCACGCCCTGCAACTCTTCCTCGAGCCCGCCGGCGTCGCCGCTCGCACCCCCCGCGAGTGCCTCCTCCTCCAGATCGACGCCCTCGAGGACGACGCCGAGTCCATGGGATGGCCCAAGCCCACCCTCGCCGCGGCACGCCAACTCATCGACGCCCACCTCGACGACCTGATGCAGAACCGACTCCCCAGGGTCGCCGAAAAGACCGGACTCTCACTCGACGAGATCAAGGAGGCCATCACCCTGATGCGACGACTGAGCCTCGCTCCCGCGCGAAGGCTCGTCAGCGACGCCGTCCGCCCCATCATCCCCGACGCCATCGTCGAGTACGACGTCGAGCAGGACCGCTACATCGCCTACCTCAACGACTCGCGCATGCCCAACCTGCGCATCAACCAGGAATACGCCCGCCTCTCCAAGGACCGCGCCCAACCCCAGAAGGATCGCGAGTTCCTCCGCACCAACCTCGGCAACGCCCAGTGGCTCATCGACGCCGTCCAGCAGCGACGACGAACACTCCTCCGCGTCGTCGAGGCCGTTGTCGACGCGCAACGAGACTTCTTCGACTACGGCCCCCAGGCCCTCAAGCCCCTCCCCATGACCCAGATCGCCGAGCAACTCGGCATCCACGTCGCCACCGTCAGCCGCGCCGTCTCCGAGAAGCACCTCGCCACCCCGCGGGGAATCGTCCCCTTGCGCAAGTTCTTCTCCGGCGGCGTGCAGGCCAAGGGCGAAGGCGGCGAGAGCGAGGACCTCGCCTGGGACGCCATCAAGGCCGCCCTCCGAGAGGTCATCGACGCCGAAGACAAATCCAAGCCCCTCAGCGATGAGTCCCTCGTCGACGAACTCAAAAAACGCGGCATCGAGATCGCCCGCCGTACCGTCGCCAAGTACCGCGACCAACTCATGATCCCGGCCGCGAGACTCCGCAAAACCTTCTGAACATTCCGATTTGTCCTACCAAACCTCGTGGCACAGGCGTCCCGCCTGTGTCGACTTCTTCTACTCGCATTGTTCTCCCTGAGCGGGCTTCTCTACCGCTGCCCCGCCAGTTTCCGCACCGTCATGTCAAAGGTGCGGACCATCGCGCTGTGGATCCCATAGCACACCAGCGACCACGCCCCGATCGCCACCACCGCGCCAATCGCCAGCGCGATCCGGGCCGAAACGAGTCCACTCGCCCCAGACGACACCGTCTCACTCATCGCCCGCTCGGGCGCGCAGCACGCCGACACCGCCGACGCCGGGCTGAGCGGCGCCAGAATCGGCCCCACCGTCGCGATCCCCGACGCCGCATGCCACGCGCACAGCCCCACCGTCCCCGCGATTGCAAGCAGCACGCCCACCGTCCCCACCACCGACCCGATCGTCCCCTTGCTCTTGAGCGACCAGTTCAACCCCAGCATCACGCAGAACGCCATGAACGGCACAACCGAGAACGCGAGAATCGCTCCCGCCTCGGGAAGAATCACCGGCACTCGACCACCCGTCGAGAGCGTGATCTCCACCCCGCCGCTCCGCCCCAGGCCGCCCACCAACACATACAGCCCCGCGAGCAACACCGTCCCCACCGGCACCGCGAGCAGCGGCAACAGATACATGATCAGCCCGCGCAACTTCCCCTTGAGGTACGCCGACGCCGTGATCGGTGTCGTCAGCAACAGGTCCAGCGTGCCATCCTCACGCTCGCGCGAGATCGCCGTCCCCGCCGTGTTCACCGCCACCAGCGCGATCGTCGCCAGTTCCGCCCACGCCGTCGCCGACAACGCAAGCCGGAACTCGTCGCTCGTCATCTGCCCGATGTGAAAGAAATAGATCAAGAGCACGCCAAAGAACGCCCCCAGCCCAATGAACACCCACCGAGCCACCGTCTTGCCCAGGGTCGCCTGACGCGCCGCCGCCTCTCGCCACGCGATCGGATTCGTCCACACCGACCGCGGCGGCCGGTGCTCCGCGTTCGCCGCCCCAAATCCAAACATCTTGCGGTACCACGGCACGCCGCCACCCTCGCCCGAGATCCCCAGAAAACCCCCCGCGCGAACAGTCACCGTCGACGCCACCATCGTCACCACGCTCAGCACCGCGCTCCCCACGCACCACGTCGTCACCGGCTTCTCCAAAAGCCATCGAAGGATCATCGACGTCTGGCTTCCCTCCGGAGCCCTCGGATACGAGACCGGATCAAGCAGCGCCCGCAGCGTCAAGAACGGATTGAGGGCCGTCATCACCGTCACGCGGCTCCCGCCAACTCCCGCCTGCAGAAACTCGTCAACCGCCCACGTCGCGCCCAGGTACCCCACCACCGCAACATAAAAAATGAAGAACGCCCGCTTGCCCGCGGCCCGGCTCACCGAAAGCGCAATCGCGATCGCCCCAACAACCAACGCCGCACACACCGCGATCGCATAACTCAGAAAGATCGACGACCCCGGCACGCCGCCGAAGTACTGCGTGAGCGCAAACAGCGGCAGGCTCGCCCCCAGCAACGCCACCACAAAGAACAACCGCCCGAAGAGATTCCCCAGCACGATCTGCGTCGCCGACAAAGGCGTCGTGAGCAACACCTCCCAAGTCCGAGGCGACGACTCCTGCGCGATCGCCGCACCCATGAAGACGGGCGCCAGGATGCAGATCAGAAAGACCTGGACGTTCGCGATCGCCGCGAACGCCGTCGAGGCCGCCGCCGCCAGCTCCCGATAACTCAAACTCCCCGCCGAGGTCTTGATCAGCAGCAGCCACAACAGCGCCACGATGAGCAGCGCCAGGTACGCCGACCGGATGTACATGTGCCGCGCCCGCCGCGACCCGTTCTGCACCAGCCGAACCGCGATCGGATTCAGGGGCACAAGCCGCAGCAGCCAGCGTAGGAAAATCGGCATGGGTTCAGGGTAGGAAGGGGAAGAATCCAACTGACCAAACGGCCTATCCGCCTCATGAACAGCGACGAGCTCATCCACCGCCATGCGATCACACCAATCCGCATCGACTCTTCACTTTACCGCCACCGCAGCCCACCGGTTCAGCCATGACTACCACGGCCCACAGTCCCCCTGTGGCCATCGACCCATCCGGACGATTGGTCATTTCCGCGCCCCCCTATCCTCCTCTCCCCCGGGCTCGCACCCGGCGTGGTGGGGTGGCAGAGCGGTTGAATGCGCCGGACTTGAAATCCGGTAGGGGGCTCGTCCCCCTCGGGGGTTCGAATCCCCCCCCCACCGCTTGAGCGGGAGACTCGCGCGATCGGGTCTCCCGCTTTGTCGTTTTGACCGCGATTTCCCGCGAGATTCCGCGAGTCTGGATCGCTGGGAGACGCGCGAAAGCGCCGGCGCGGTCGCCTCCGGGCCGTTTCCGCCAAAAAGTCTCTCGGGGCCGATTTCGGCAGTTCAGAATTCGCGGGTTGACCTACTCGGACCTCGGTGCCGAACCTGGCGCGGGATGAAGTGTCATATCAGTGACGAGACCGACGCGGATTCCGCTGCCGCCGAACGGTCCGTTCGCGGAGGGCAGCGCGATTCACATGCTGGAGGAGTCAGACCGCGTGACTTACGCCCCGATGGCCTGGGCCTGGCGTGACCAGTCCAGGTGCTGGGCGGCGCGAAGCAGGTCGGCGAGAGTGACGGTCGACCCGAGCGCGCCGGTGAGGACCGACCGGAGGATCGCGGGGCTGAGTTGGGTCAGGGTCAGGATCGAGTGGACCCGGGTGGCGGTGAGACCCGCCCGCTGCGCGACCGATTCGACCGTGTGATCCGTGCGCAACAGTTCGCGGCGCCAAGCGAAGGCGAGGCCGACCGCGCGAACCAGGTGGTCTCGGGCCACCGGGCGTCCGTCGGGCGTGATGGTGGTGAGCAGATCATGACCATCGGGGCTGAGGAGCAGGCGGCGGCCATCGTGGCGTTTGATCTGGATGTGGAGAGTGAGTGCCAGGTTTTGGCCGCGGTCGTCAATCTCCGGCGTGAACGGGCACGCGGGGACCGGGTTGGTACTCTTGCGCGCGGGGCGATTGGTTCCGAGCTCGCGTGCTGCGTCAATGCAGGCGTCGATCCGGTTGTGGACAAGCTCGACGTTGATCCGGTCTGGAGCAACTACAACCCGATGAACGACCTCGCGGATCCAGCGATCTCGGGTCTCGGCCTCGTGACCCCGCAAGTCAGCGTCATGCTGGTTCTTCAGGTGATCAAGCACCAGCCCCCGGACGAGGTCGTCGATGTGCACAGCGTTGATCGTCTTGATGGGGCAGGTCTTAAACCCCTGCTTTACCGCCTTCTGGCTGACGTAGTAGCGGACGATGCGGCGGGCGTCGGCGCCGCGGGCGCTGCGTACGTCTTTCCGCTTCGAGACGGGGCGCTGGACCGAGCCCGGGCTCATGGCGTGCCCCTCGAAGGTGCGGATCTTGCCCTTGAGCAAGTGGGTGTGCGTCCACTTCTGGCGCGACTCGCGCTCAATCGTCCCCATCTGGGCATGGACACGGTCCCACGTCACCTGATCGATGATCGGCTCGTGATTGCCCTGGTAGACCTCGGTCTGTCTGGGGACACTGCGGTTGTTGCGGCCGCGAGTGTGGGCGATTTTGCCGATGTAGACCGGGTTGGTCAGGACTCGATAAAGGAATGCGGCGGTGAGCGGGCGTCCGCCGTGCTCCTTGCCGCGGCTGCTGATCCAGCGCTTGGTGGTACGGCCCTCGGCGTTGAGCTTGGAGGCAAGATCCACCAGCGAACCGAGTTCGAGGTACCCATTGAAGATCAACCGGATCAACTCGGCTTCGGGCGGGATGACGCGGAGTGTGCGGTCGTTCAGCACGAAGTCTGGATCGCCCTCGCGCGGCAGCCGGTAGCCCAACGGCGGTTGGCCGCAGACCCAGACGCCCTTGCGCTTGGTCGCCGCGATCTTGTCGCGGATGCGCTCGCCCGCCACCTCGCGCTCGAACTGGGCGAACGACAGCAGCATGTTCAGGGTCAGCCGACCCATCGAGGTCGTGGTGTTGAACTGCTGAGTGACGGATACGAACGAGACGTTGTGCTCGTCGAAGGTCTGCATGAGCTGGGCGAAGTCGGCCAGCGACCGGGAGAGGCGGTCCACTTTGTAGACAACCACGACATCGACGCGCCCCTTGTGGATGTCGTCGAGGAGGCGTTGGAGGCCGGGTCGGTCGGTCGATCCGCCCGAGTAGCCGCCGTCGTCGTAGGCGGTGGCGATGGCGGTCCATCCCTGGTGCTTCTGGCTCTTGATGTAGTCGAGCCCGGCCTCGCGCTGAGCGTCCAACGAGTTGAAGGCCATGTCGAGGCCCTCCTCGCTTGACTTGCGCGTGTAAACGGCGCAACGGACGATCGGCGTGGTCATGGACGTTCACCTCCGTTGCGGCGCCGGCGTTGTGTTGTGTTGGAACTCGGCTGCTCGTCGGCGGAATCCTCACGCGTGGTCAAACCGAAGAACCTTGGCCCCGACCATCGCGTCCCGGTGATCTCACGGGCGATCTCACTGAGGCTGCGGTAGGTCTGATCGCGGTAGCGGAACTGGCGTCCGCCCTCGAGCACATAGACTTCATACCGGACTCCGCGCCAGACGCGCGAGAGCTTCGTGGCCGGAGGAAGATCGCTGCTCGAAGTTCGGGCGGTTGACGCCGCGCCCCGGGATCGGCGCTTCGTTACTGGCACATCGCCCTCACCGTTGCTGTGTCCATCGCCCTTTGTCGCGGCACGGATCGCTCGATCGAGTAGTCGCCGCGTCTCGGCGTCGAGGCCGCCGTGGACGCGTTCCTGCGCCCGCCACGCCAACTCGCGGATCAACAGCCGCTTCTGCGCCGGCGGTGCCGCCCGGCCCATGTGCTTCGACCACCGGTCGCGCAAGTCCGAGATGGAAAGGTCCGCAAAGCGCTCGACATCAAGGGCATCGGCCCGAGTCTGTTGTTCGCCATCGAGCTGCGCAGGTCCGGGATGTGGAGCTTTCAGTTCGTGCTTCACAGTCAACTCCCACCGTCATCTGGGACCTCGCGCCCGTGGCGCTGATCCCGTTCGGCGCACACACTGAGCCATGCGACTGCGGAGAGAGCAAGGCGATTCGGCGGACATCGCCGCGGAATCTGAGCTCCCGGGTTCTACAGGGTCCGGAGCGCGGCGCATGGCCGGAGTAGCTCCAGATGGACCTTGCCTTCTTCGCGTGTTGATGGCCCTATCGGTCGCGTGTCGGCAACGTCGCCGACCACGCGTTACCGCGGCGCTGTGCCGCGATCGTCATCAACCGAAAGGAACGCCCGATGGGTACGAAGAAATCAGGAACTGAGAAGAACAAGAAGGCCGGCGTCGCCACCAAGACGGCATCGGCGGCAGGCACCGAGAAGGCACGGAAGGCCGCGATCGCCGAGATCCAGCAGCGACTGGAAGGCAAACCGAGCGCCGTCAGCAACGCGAGCAAGAAGCCGGGGAAGGCGCCCAAGGTCACAAAGACCGCCAAGCCCAAGCGCATGAGCGCCCTCGACGCCGCGGCGCAAGTCATTGCCGGCACAAGCAAACCGATGCGGGCCAAGGATCTGATCGAACAGATGGAGGCCAAAGGTCTGTGGAAGAGCCCCGGCGGCAAGACGCCCGAAGCAACGCTCTACGCCGCCATCATCCGCGAGATCGCCGCCAAGGGCACCGAGGCCCGGTTCAAGAAACACGACCGGGGACTGTTCATCGCGGGCAAACGACGGTAGCGCGTCGCTGCACAACGCTATCTCGCAATCACCCCGGCCCGGCCGGGGTGATTTCTCCTTGTGGAAGGTGGTAAAGCGAGCTCGTGATCGGACATCCGGGTTATTCCGACCCTGATAACAACCGATGATCTTTGGGAGGTTCGCGCATGTGGCCTGCCCGAGGAGTCGCCGAACATGCCTATTGCCCGCGACTGTTCTACTACATGACAGTCGAGGGCGTCTTCGTGCCCAGCTCGGATACCGAAGAAGGCGCCGGAGCGCATCGGCGCGTGGACAGGCCGAGTGCGGCGACGCCGGAACCCGCGACTACCGAGAAGCGGGCGCGCACGAAACCGATCGAGAAACTCGAAGAAGCCGAATCGGACCCGGATCGGCCGCGTTCGATCCGCAGCCTGGCGCTCACGAGCGAGCGGCTCGGATTGACCGCAACGCTTGATCTGACTGAGATCGAGGGAACGACGGCGGTGCCCGTCGAGTATCGCAAGGGAAAGCCGAGACGATTCGGGCAGATGGCCGAAGCGACGGACGAGATGATGGAGGAGCCGCGGCTGCTGCCGGCGCCGGAGCCGTGGCCGACGGATCGCGTGCAGCTTGGGCTCCAGGTGTTGCTGCTGGAGGAGGCCGGGTACACCGTGCCCGAGGCGTACCTCTATTACGGCGCTGAGAAGCTGAAGCTTCGCGTGCCGGTGGATGATGCGCTGCGCCAGGCGGCGATGCGGGAGCTGGAGGCCGCCAAGCGCACCTCGGAAGGCCAGCGACCTCCACCGTTGTTCAACGATCCACGGTGTCCGCGATGCTCGCTTCAGCCGATCTGTCTGCCGGATGAGATCAACCACCAGCGGTTCACGGCGCTGACTGTCGATGGGCACGCGTCAACGGAACACGGCCCAGAGAGCCGTGCCACCCCAACCGCGGACGAACTCACGCCGCGGAAGCTCTGGCCGCCTCGGGATGACGGCATCCATGTGGTGCTCCAGAAGGAAGGGATCCGCGTCGGCGTCCGCGGGCACGCGGTGCGCGTGACGGACAAGGAGGGCGAGGTCGTCCGCGACCTGCCGCTGGCGAACATCGAGTCGCTTGCGGTGCTCGGCGGCGTGCAGGTATCGACGCAGGCGCTCACGATCTTCGCCGAGCACGAGGTGCCCGTCGCGTTCATGTCATCGGCGGGACGACTCGTCGCGATGATGGACCCGTTGGGACCGACGAGCGCCGCGGTGCGCGCGGCTCAGGTCCGCGTGCTCGACCGTCCCGAGAAGGCTCTGGAACTGGCACGGGCGATCACTGTCGCGAAGATCGCCAACCAGCGCACGTTGCTGATGCGGAACCATGTCTCTCTGCCGCCGCGTGTTGCCTCGGATCTTCAGGACTGTTTCAACGCGGCGGAGCAGGCGACCACGATGGATCAGCTCCGCGGGCACGAAGGCAACGCCGCGGCCATCTACTTCGCCAACTTCTCGGGATTGTTCAAGCAGGGCGTTTCCGAGATCGCCGCGAAGTTTACATCGCACGGCCGCCAGCGCCGGCCTCCGCCCGATCCGATCAACGCCGTGCTTTCATTCGGGTACTCGATGCTCGCGAACGAGTGCACGGCCGCATGCCGGCTCGCGAGCCTTGAGCCCACGCTGGGCGCGTTGCACTCGACGCGGCCGGGACGTCCGGCGTTGTCATTGGACCTCATGGAACCGTTCCGACCGCTGATCGCGGACTCGGTGGCGGTCTCGGCGTTCAACCGCGGCGAACTGTGCGAAGGACACTTCCTGAACACGGCCTCGGGGTGTGCTCTGACGGACTCTGGACGCAAAGGGTTCTTCTCCGCCTACGGCCGGCGCATGGACACGGAGGTTAAGCATCCGGTGTTCGAGTACCGACTGAACTACCGCCGCATGCTCATGCTGCACGCGCGGCTGATCTCCGCGTGGTTGCTGGGCGAGGTACCCACTCTGGCATTCCTGACGACGAGGTGATCCATGCGCCGGTGCTATCTGGTTTGCTACGACATCCGCAACGACAAACGCCTGCGCCGCGTCCACAAACTGATGAAGGCCTATGGAGAGGGATGGCAGTACTCCGTCTTCTACTGCACGCTCAAGGCCATCGACCGCGTGCGGCTGGAGAATGCCTTGCGCGAGGTCATGAACCAGAAGGAGGATCAGGTGCTGATCGTGGACCTAGGCGCCAATGAGGAAGCCGCGCGGGAGTCCTCGACGTTCATGGGAGCGGGTGTACCCGAGCCTGAGAGCGGGATGGTGGTGATCTGAGCCCCGCCCTTCAATGGCGCCGCGGCTGATCAGCCGCGGAGGCGGCCTTCGAGCAGTCGGAGCTGAACCTCCGCGCGATCCTTCAATGGTGCCGCGG
>JRYD01000304.1_pt1 | contig 18962 bp, 20 predicted proteins | sample 235311 | NCBI WGS metagenome assembly JRYD01 (sample SAMN03074213, study PRJNA261472) | activated sludge metagenome | biome: Common Effluent Treatment Plant; feature: Wastewater; material: Activated sludge; isolation source: activated biomass in a lab-scale reactor treating industrial wastewater at... | reverse complement strand
TCGCGCGCCCGCGAATAAAGGGCGATGCTGACGTCCCTCACCTTGTTCGCCATCTCCTCGCCGATGAGACCCGCCGCCTGCTCGAACGTGATGTTCTCGTCGTGGGCGCCTTCCTCGGCCTTTGTCGATGGTGTGAAGATAGGGTCGTCGAGACGCGAGGACTCGATGAGCCCCTCGGGAAGGGGTATGCCGCAGACGGAGCGCGATTTCTGGTACTCCTTCCAGCCCGAGCCCGTGATGTATCCCCTTACTATGCACTCCACCGGAAGGGGCTTCGTCTTTTTGACGAGCATGCTCCTCCCTTCGAGGACGTCGGCGTATTTCTGAAACTCTTCTGGATAATCCTTGACGTCTGTCGAGATCACGTGGTTCGGAATTATGTCCCCGGTTTCGTCGAACCAGTACCTGGAAATCTGGTTAAGCACCCTGCCCTTCCCGGGTATCCCCTCTGGAAGAACGACGTCGAAGGCCGAGACCCTGTCCGTAACGACGATCAGAAGCTTGTCGCCGAGGTCGTAAATATCCCGCACCTTTCCCCTTTTGGGCGGGTTTACTCCCTCGAAATTCGTCTGCATCACTACTCCTTTTTGTGTCAAAGAAAGCCCCCCTTGGATCGAATATGCACCTCAATTTTTGGCAGATGAAATTCTATTAAAGAACGGCTGCGATGTCAAAGCGCCCCTACTCCGGCGGCTCAATCTTCGCCTTCAGCCAGCGCACGCGTGATCTCGGCCTTTAAGAGCTCTTTTATACGGTTCCTGACGCCGGGGAATCTGTCCCTGAGGCTGCCCTCGATGGCGAGCATGGCGGAGAGCTCCCTCGGCGTAAGCGTCCTTTCGAGAACGCCGAACGCCTCCTCCCTCACCGTGCCGTAATCCGCCCCGTCGAGGGCATCCGCGAGCTCGAAAAGAAAATGTCCGAGCTCGCCCAAAAGATGGCCGGGATGAGCGGCGACATACGCGAGGGCTTCCTCAACGAAGACGCGTTCAAGTCGATGGACATGAAGCAAAAGCTCGACGAGCTCCGGAAGATGATGGAGAGCGGCGACATAGACGGCGCCCTCTCGGCGCTGGCCCAGCTGGAGCAGACCCTCCAGAGCATGGTGGCCTCGCTCGAAAGCGGGCTCCAGTCATTCGGCTCGTCCCAGATGTCCCAGGACATGACGAGGCTTAACGAGATCATATCCAAAATAGGCGGCCTCGAGCGCGAGCAGGAAGCGGTCAAGGAATCCACCGAAGAGATGAAGAAATCCATGCTCGAAGACCAGGGGTCCCAAAGCAGGAGCCTTCGGGACTTCATAGACAAGCAAAAAGAGAAAGTAGCCGAGATAAAAAAGAACCTCATGGAGGCTAAGGCCAAAATAACGGGCAGCGCACGTGTAGAGACATCCCCGGACGGCGGATACCTCCTCGACGCCAGCATCCAGAAAGCCGAGGAGCTCAGGAACTGGCTCGAATCCATGGACATAAACGAATCGCTCAAGAACGCCCGCAGTCTCAGGCAAACGTCCGACAACCTCCTCGACCTCGGAGACGCCGGCGTCGGCAATCTGAGAGCCGGCCGTCAGGAGCTTTCGAGCTCGAACCGGCTCTCCGGCGAGATCGTGAAGGACCTCGAAGAATTCCTCAGATCGAATCAGCAGAAGCCCGAGTCGGGCGGCATGGCCGAAAGACAGGACGAGATAAGAAAGGACGCCGGCGCGCTCGGGAGCGAGATAAGCGAAATGTCCAAGGACCTCCCGCTCAGCCCCGGGATCGGCGGCAAGGTAAGCGACGCCGAGAACTTCATGGGCAAGGCTTCCGACAGCTTGGGCGGGAACGAAATATCGAAGGCCATCTCCAACCAGGACGAGGCCGTAAAGTCGCTCAAGAGCGCCCGCGAGGAGGCCGAGGGCTTGCTCCAGAAAATGCAGGCCAGCGCGCGCGGCAACGGCCAGCCCGTCCCCATGGTGCTCGGGCAGCGGCAGGCCTCGGGCTCCCAGGGCATGGACACCCGCTACGTCGAGATTCCAGCCGCGGACGACGCCGAGGTCGGAAAGGCGTTTAAGGAAAGGATAATCGAAGCGATGAAAAGCGGCTCCCCCGAGGGTTACGGCGAGCTCAACAGGAAATACTACGACAGGATAATAAAATGAAGCTCCGCACAATACTCATAACGGCGCTCGCGCTCCTTCTTTCCGCCGCGGCTCACACGGCCGCGCTGGCGGAGCCCGCGCCCGCAGAGCCGTCCCTCCTGCAATCCGCGGAGGACGACATTAAAAAGTGGAAGATAGACGAGGCGTCGCAAAAGGCGGGCGACCTGCTCCGCGCCGCCGACACCGAAGACAAGAAGCTCGAAGCCTGGTACCTGAACGCCATAGTCGAGTTCTACAAGGGCGATTACGAAAAGGCGGGCGAGTACGCCGGCATGGTCCTCGAAAATTCAAAAGATGAAGATAAAGGGCAGGGATTTATCGGGTTCATCGCCCACGCGTCCAAGAACAGGCCCGGCTGGAAGGAAGTCGGCTCCGACAACTTCACCATCAGGTACGCGCACCCGAAGGACCTTGTCGTCGCCGAGCTCGGAAGGGACATACTCGAAAAATCCCGCTACGAGATCGGCCTCGACCTCGAAACCTATCCGGACGAGCCCGTCATAATCGAAATATATCCCGACCTCGAAAGCTTCACGCTCGCCTCTACCCTCCCGCCCGAAAACGTCGAGACCACCGGCGTCGTCGGCATATGCAAATTCAACCGCATAATGATCCTGTCCCCGAGGCTCTTGCCGAAGGGATACACGTGGGCCGACACGCTCGCCCACGAGTACACGCACTACCTAATATTCTTGAAGAGTGAGAACACGGTCCCCGTCTGGCTCCACGAAGGCATAGCAAAGTTCGAGGAAGCCCGGTGGCGGCAGGAAAAGCGGAACGTGCTCACGCCCTTTTACGAGACGATTCTCGCCGACGCGCTCAATAACGACAGCCTCGTGCCGATCGAGAAAATGCACCCGTCGCTCGCCATGCTCGACAGCGCCCGCGAGGCCCAGCTCGCCTTCGCCCAGGCCGGGACGAGCGTCAGCTTCCTCGTCGACAAGTGGGGCAACGACGGCCTCGTCGCGCTCCTCGACTCGATGAGAAAACGCGACGATTACCAGACCTCGATAGAGGAAGTCACGGGGCTTCCGTTCGGCGACTTCATGACGTCGTGGCGGGCCGACCTCGAAGGCAAAAACCTCCGCGAGATGATCCCGGGCATGCAGGTAAAGGGCGTCAGGATAATGAAGGACTCCGAAGAAGAGCCCGACGGCAGCGAAGACCTCATCGACATAGACGACAAAAAGGCGCGCGACCACACACGCCTGGGCGACCTTCTCGGCGAGAGAGGCAGGCTCAGGGCGGCCGTGTACGAATACGGGAAGGCGCTCACGTTCGACCCGAGCTCGCTCGTCATATCGACCCGCATGGCCACGGCCCTAAGCCGCCAGGGCGAGCAGGACAAGGCCCTCGCCGCGGTGGAGCCCATTTCGGAGCTCTACCCCGACGAGATAGACGTAAACCTCGTCCTCGGACGCATATTCCTCGCCAAGGGCAACACGGCCCGCGCCGAGGAATCCTTCACGGCGGCCCTCTACGTGAACCCGTTCGACCCGCACGTCCACTCGGCCTTGAAGACCATATACGAAGCCGAGGGCCGGAAGGAAGAGGCCGAACAATACGGCAGGATGCTTAAAATACTCGGATACCGGGAGCAGAAGAAATGAACGAAGAATTGCACACAAACGACGCCGAAACGGTAAAGGAAATCGCCCGCGTGCGCGGCGAGATAGTAAACGAGATCGGGAAGGTCATAGTCGGGCAGGAAAAGGTCGTCGACCTCCTCCTCATATCGCTCATGTCCTCGGGGCACTCCCTCTTCGTCGGCGTCCCCGGCCTCGCGAAAACGCTCCTCGTGAGCACCCTCTCGGACGTCCTCAGCCTGAAGTTCAACCGCGTCCAGTTCACGCCCGACCTCATGCCCTCCGACATCACCGGCTCCGAAGTTCTGGAGAGGGACCAGCTCTCGGACAAACGATTCTTCAGGTTCATTCACGGCCCGATATTCTGCAATATTCTGCTGGCCGACGAGATAAACAGGGCTTCTCCGAAAACGCAGGCCGCGCTGCTTCAGGCGATGCAGGAAAAGCGCGTAACGGTCGGCGGCGAGACGTACCCCATAGCCTCCCCGTTCCTGGTATTCGCCACCCAGAACCCGATAGAGCAGGAAGGCACCTATCCTCTGCCCGAGGCCGAGCTCGACAGGTTCATGTTCCAGATAGACGTCACGTACCCGTCCTACGAAGAAGAGGTGAAGATAGTCCAGACTACGACGGGCACGTATAAACCCGTTCTCTCGAAGATACTCGACTCGAACAAGATCCTCGAATACCAGGAGCTCGTCCACAGGGTCCCGGTCCCGGACCACGTCGCGGCCTACGCCGTAAGGGTCGCGCGGGCAACCCGCCCCGAAGACCCGAACACTCCAGAGGTAGTAAAGCAGGGGGTTTCGTGGGGCGTCGGGCCCAGGGCCTCCCAGTACTTAATACTCGGCAGCAAGACCCGCGCCGTCCTCGACGGAAGGTTCACCCCCTCCACGGAAGACGTGGACGCCATAGCCGGGCCTGTCCTCAAGCACAGGATAGTCCTTAACTTCAGGGCCGAGGCCGAGGGAATAAAGCCGGAAGATATTATTCGTGAGATATTAGATAAGGTAGATCCGAGGGCTGACGCTCGTCTTGGTTTATGACGACTGCGCTCTGCTTTGGATACTTGGCCTTTAAGAGCGCCTCGACCGAAGGCTCCATCCTTTCGAGGAAGGGCTTCGGATAAATACCCATCACGAACATCATGACTGCCAGCGGGAGGAGCACGATTATCTCCCTCGCGCTCGCATCCTTGAGGTTCTTGTTCTCGGGATTTTCGAGCGGGCCGAGCATCACCTTCTGATACGCCCAAAGCATGTAAACCGCGCCGAGTATGATTCCGGTCGCTCCTATCGCCGCGTACTTGTAGTTGTACTCGAACGCGCCCAGGAGTACGAGAAACTCTCCGATAAACCCGTTAAGGAGCGGCAGTCCTATGGACGACAGCGTCGCCAGAAGGAAGAACGCGGCGAATAGCGGCATCACCTTCGCAATCCCGCCGAAATCGGCGATCTTCTTCGTATGCCGCCTGTCGTACAGCATCCCGACCAATATAAAGAGCGCCCCGGTCGAAATGCCGTGGTTCACCATCTGGTAGATACCGCCCTGCATACCCTGCACATTGAGCACGAACACGCCGAGCATCACGACGCCCAGGTGGCTTACGCTCGAATAGGCGACCAGCTTTTTGAGGTCCTTCTGCGCGAAGGCGACCATCGCCCCGTACACGATCCCGATAAGCGCGAGCACTATCAGCACCGGCAGATATGCCTGCACGGCATCGGGGAAGAACGGCATAAGGAACCTGACGAATCCGTAGGTACCCATCTTCAGCAGAACACCGGCAAGAATCACGCTGCCCGCGGTCGGGGCCTCGACGTGCGCGTCGGGCAGCCACGTATGCAGCGGGAACATCGGCACCTTGATCGCGAAGGCGAGGCAGAACGCGAGGAACGCCAGCCCCTGCGGGCTGAGAATGCCGCTGAACGGTATCTGTAACTTGTAAAAGTCGAGCACATCCATCGACGGGAAGCCGAACTGCTGGATGTGAAGGTAATAGAGATAAAAGATTGCTATCAGCATCAGCGCGCTTCCGAACGCCGTGTAAAGGAAGAACTTTACCGCGGCGTAAATGCGCCTGTCCGTCCCCCAGATACCGACGATAAAGTACATCGGTATAAGGACCGCCTCCCAGAACACGAAGAAAAGTATCATGTCGAGGGCGACGAACGTCCCCAGAAGGGCGGTTTCGAGGAAAAGCATAAGCACGAGGAACTCCCTCATGCCCTTGTGTATCGAATTCCAGGTGCTGAGCAGCGTAATAGGCATCAGGAACGTCGTCAGCATGACGAGTAGTATGCTTATGCCGTCTATGCCTATGTGATAGCTCACCCCGAGCCCCGTCAGCCACGGGATCTTCGTCTCGAACTGCATCCCCGGGAATCCGAGCGCAAAATTGGTGAAAAGTGGGATAGAAAGGAGGAATTCGATTATCGCAACGACCAGCGCCCCGATCTTCATCTTCTCCTGGTCCTTGCTAACGTACGAAAGCAGCAAAACCAGGGGGATGCCTACCAGGGGGAAGAACAATATGAGTGACAGGTTCCCGCTAAATATTGATTCCATTTATAGTCGATACCCTAGCTGAAGGCCCAGCAACCTAATACGGGGTGTAAATATACTTGAGGGTATGGATGTTTCAAGACATACAGAGCATGCGGGTGAATTGCCACCATAGCCCGCACCACGAAGCTCCTTAAAATATTCCCCTCTCCCCTTGGGGAAGGAATGCGAACGAGCGAGCATTCGGACGCCCCGGGCCGACTACTCGGAACTTTATCTAGTACAGCTCGAAAGTATCCGAAACCAAAAAGGGATAAAGGGTGAGGGGGCACCTTGGAAATTAATACGGCATCCCGAACAACAATTCCGAGCTTGGGAGGAACAGAACGCCTCCCCTACCTCTCCACCCCCGGCACTCCCGGAGCCTCGGGGAACTCCTTAACCCCCTCGGACACGAAGTGCCCCTCCTCGTAAGGCGCGTTGACGACACGCCTCTTTATCCTCCATCCCGCGGCCTCGCGGACGAAATCGTCCTCGTACGCCCCGGAAATTATCCATATGTTCCGAAGCCCGTCCTCGTAAACCTGTATGTGAGTGGCGGTAACCCGGCATGTCGAATACGCGCTGTCGCCGCTTACCTCCACGACAGGCGTGCTGATAAGATGGCACGACCAGTAGCACTTCACGAGAAAAGACTTGAAGAGGTCCTCCGCCTCCTCCTGTTTGAACCTTATGACATTCTCCCCGAGAAGATAAATCAGCTCCGCGTCTTTCGAGAACACTTTGTCCAGCAGCCCGAAACGCTTCTCGTCGAGCGCCTTTCCGTACACCTGCACCGTCCGGCTGATTTCGTGGTAGTCCGATAATTCCTCTGTGTTCGGCATCTGTCTAACCTCCCTTTAGCGGCTTTCTCAGCATCGGCGCCACAACGGGCGAATCCCCGTGCTGTATCTCTCCAAGTATATCGAACCCGTGCCGTTCGTAAAAAGGAATGTTCATCGGGTTGGACGATTCGAGATACGCCGCCGCGCCGTCCCGGTCGCATATGGCGAGCGCATGCTTCATCAGGATCGAGCCCACGCCCCTGCCCTGGAATCTCGGATCGACGCCTATAAGAGGGAGGTACCAGTGAGGCTCCTCGGGATGGAAATTCCCCATCTGCTCCAGAATGGCGAAAATGGAAGGACGCCGCGCTTCGGAAATCGTTTCCTCTATCACGCTCATGAGCGCGTCCTCGTCCGGCCCCTCGCCTGGCGCGTACCAGACCGCTACTCCCGAGAAGCCGTCGGTGTAATGCGCGGTTCCGAGGCCGATAGCCCGCCCTCCGAACGCCCGCGCGAAACGCGGAAACGCGCTCAGGTACGCCTCCGGCGTCCCCCACGACCACCTCGTCATCGGATCCCCGGCAAAAGCAAGCGTCAAAGCCGCAACCACCGCCTCCTCATCCCCCGAACCGGCAACATTAACCCTCCCTTCCGACATACCCTGCCCTCCATAATTATGGATTTACGGAATTACACCATGTTGTAATCGCAGACCGGAAATATCAACAATAGAATTTATAGAAGTTTGATGCAGGAAAGAATCCAGGGTTTCAGGTCCTGGAAAGTGGAATCCACCAACTGTCAGGAATTGCACGTTTTAATAATCGGCTCCATTTGAGAACGACGCGTTACCATATCTTCTAAAAAACTCTTCAACCTCGGCATCCGTCGCGAACTCACCACCATGAGCCGCCTCTACCCCTTTACGGATATGCTCCAACAGCCATTCATCAACTTCATCTGTCAAATTTGCGCAAAACATATCTTCTTTCATAAAGTTCGTGCGGCAGTCGCAGCAATATGACCGGCAAAATTTGTAACGAAAGTCCTTAAGCCTGTCAGATCACTTAATTCTTCGTAATAACCAGTATCTATTGCAGTTTTCGGAGAACGAATGAAGGCTGTTGCAGTATAAAGCTGTTCCTGAATTAGCTTGCGGCAAAGAATATCATAGCGGTCAGCTATTGATGTTCCTTTAAATTCCGGAAACATCGGAAAGCGTAAAGATACATTTCCACCAACAGGGGCTCGTGATTCTTTTGAATCTTCGAGCATAATCAGCCACCCGAGGAATGGCCTTGGAGCTTCACGACCAAAAGCTCCTTCTCTATATGCAGTCCAGAAATCATGAGCCGAGCCTATGGCTTCTTCGGCACGATTGTTGAAATTCTTGCCAAATGAACCAACCTGGCTTTTAAATTCAAGAGCGGCTACAAGCTGTCCCTTATGTATAACCAACATATCCCACAATTTTGCTGGACGAAAAAAACCGGGCAAAGTCACAACACCACGCTTATAATATACTTCTGCATTTGCAAGCCCATTTGCCTTAACCAAGTGCGACATTAAAACAATGAATCCATTCATATTGTTGCCGGCTGTCACGCTGGCGCGTTCACCTTGATCTGATTTCCCGGACTCTATCTGTTTCTGCTTCGCTTTTTCCCTATTACCCCAAAAAGCCTGAACAGCTTCAGATGCATTTTTCTCATAATCTGCAAGATCGATGCTCATAAGGTTTCTAACAATCTTCTACAAACTAAATTTTTTTACAAAGGATATCTCGCTATCCGACAAACCATAAAGACCAAAAATCAAATCCTCACACTGGTCAATATTCCCGTCTTCGGCAGCTGCTATAAGCCTATTTCTAGAATCTGAGGAAATTTCAGACCATTTAGGCAAACGAATACGCCGAAGATGCTGGGCTTGGTAGCGCAAATAGTCACCTCGCATACGAGTTGAGTATGCCGAAATAAACATTTGAGCAATCCCGGATAGCAGAACCGCTTGAAGCGCCTTTAAATTCCAATCATGAGACAAAATATAATACAAATTGTGATGCGGATAGAATCTGCCTGATTCATAAATGATATGTAGAGTCCCTTTTATATCGGGGATTAAAAGTTTAGGGATTTTAGCCAATTGGGGATAAATCCGATCGATAGTCCTATACCATTTGTCCGGCGATCTCCGAGCTACGTGCCTTTTTAAAATTAACTCTTTTCCGCTCTCCAGTTATTTGTTCAGCCTGGGATAGTTTTCCAGGTTAACAAGATCGCCATTATCAGCAAAAGTATTAATAACACCCAAGCCGTGCCATTCTATGGCATCGTTATGGATATCCTTGGTAGTTACCAGAGCCAACTTCCTGTCATCCTCAACATCCATCTCATGGTAAGAATTTATAAATACTTTATCAAGTCCTGTAGCAACCCCGATACCGACCTTGCAACCGGATTTTTCCAAATCCGGGAACCTCTCCTCTAGACGGCGTATCAAGGATAAATACCCGGCTGATTGAACCAGCCATGGCTGGGAACCTGATGCGATATTAACCACGGAACTTATGCCATCGCCACCCTCCTTTTCATTGGAAAGAAGAGTTTCAGCTAACGCCCTCAATTTTGAGCTATCAATTTCAGGTCTATGATAAATTTTAGTTTTGCTTCCTTTTCCATTGGTTATTACAGTAATTGCGGGATAGGCGTCTACTTCACTATGGAACGCAGGTGTATTGACCATGTCAACATATACTTTAAGATGAAAACGATCAGCCACCATCTTTCTTAAGGGTCCGCCATATCGATTTTTCATCCACCTGTCAGAGCAAATAAATCCAAGGGTGCCTTTACCGGAAAGATGCAACAATGATTTTTCAATAAAGGGAATATAAATATCAGCACGGTCGTAAATTGTGGTATAGCGTTTTTTATATTCCTTCAATAACACTTCTGGTATCGTTTCCTGGCGTATATATGGCGGGTTTCCCACCACAAAGTCGAATTTGAGGTTGAACGATTTTAATAGATAATCCCCGCACATTAGCCATGAATCTACCAAATCCATGCTTTGCTCTTCATTAAAATCATTACGGAGCAAACTCAAGATCTTTTTCTTGGCTCTTTCAAAAGAAACTTTATTTAATTCAACACTTCTTACTGCATCCTTCAGAAGAGTATATTCCCCGGCTTCTCTATCCATTTTGTACGACTTTATTAACCTCTCTATTGCCGGAATTAGAAAATCGCCTTCTCCGAAAGAGGGTTCCAATAAACTAAATTTATATAGCGGCTTCTTTTGTGTGTACTCAATAAGATCAAGGAGAAAATCAACCACTTCTCTCCGAGTATAAACAGCTCCGCGATCTTCAACACCCGACTCGGACATCAGTTGTATAGCTTCATTGAGCGAATCGGTGTTCTGGTTCTGAGCCTGGAATAATGGAAGGGTTGAGGAGTATTCCATTTCAGTTACTTATTTTACAATACAAAGGGTGGTTAATGCGATACAGAAGAAATATTAATTAAATAATCTCACCCGCACTCCTTGCAAACCCCGTGCAGGTAAAGCCTCCGCGAATCCACGCGGACGTCGTCCAGGCTGGACTTTTCGGGATCGACCTCGTAGTCGAATTCTTTCAGGTAAACGTCCGACACCTTCCCGCACTTGTCGCAGACGAAGTGGTGGTGCTCCTCTAGGTTCGTGTCGTACCTCATCGACGGCCCCCCGAGGTCCAGGTGCGTAAGGAGCCCCGCATCTACCATCTGCTCCATGTTCCTGTAGACGGTCGCCGGCGAGAGCATCGGATACTCGACGCTCGCCTTCTTATATATATCGTCCACGGTCAGGTGCTGGTCGGCGGCGGCCAGGATGTTGAATATGGCCATCCTCTGGGGAGTCAGCTTCAGCCCCTTCTCCCTCGACATATCCATCAACATTTCGAGCCTTTTGGCTTTCCCCACGTGTGTCCTTCTCATAGTGAATAGTTTACCAGCACGATATTGGATTGTAAATGCGAAAAACATTCAGATGAGAATAATTACTAGTTGATAATTGCTCACAACCAGCTAACCTGTATCATATAGATGTAATTGATAAAAACCATTCAAAAGGGGGTTAATCGATCATGACGAACATCGGAATAGACGACAAGAACAGAGACCAGGTCGGCAAGGTATTAAACAGGGTTCTCGCCGACGAATTCGTGCTCTACGCGAAAACCAGGGGATACCACTGGAACGTAGTGGGCCCTCAGTTCAACGGCCTTCACAAGTTCTTCGAAGAGCAGTACGACGAGCTCGCCGACATCATCGACGAGGTCGCCGAAAGGGGGAGGTCCATCGGCCTCTACGCCCTCGGCTCCCTCCAGGAGATGCTCGACGAGAAGTCCCTCGAAGAGGACACCACGAAGGGAACGGACGCCAAACACATGCTGAGGTCCCTCCTCTCCGACCACGAGGCCATCATCCGCAAGCTACGCGTCGATCTCGAAAAGACCGGCGAGAAGTATAAGGACATGGGCACGAGCGACTTTCTCACCGCGCTCATGGAAAAGCACGAGAAGATGGCCTGGATGCTGAGGTCAAATCTCGAAGATTAAATTTCCGGCGGCCGCTCCCCGGTAAGGCAGTTGCCTGCCGGGGCGGCTGCCGGCATCCTGCCGCCCCCCGAGCAGGCCCGAACTGCGCGGCGAGAACCCCGGTTACCGCGTCCATCCTCCATTTGGTATAATAAACAGGCGTGGACACGTTCCGCCCCGCCCTTTCGGCAACGGACCGCCGGCCCGGGCAAGGAGAAACACCATGGGAATGAAAAAGGTTATAGGCATTAAAAAGGACGAGCCCGAGCAGGGCGTCAGCTTCAAGAAGATAGAAAAGGACAGGCCCGTCAAGTCGGAGATCACCGAAGAAGAGGTCTACCAGTCCCTCCTGAACGTCTACGACCCCGAGATACCCGTCAGCATAGTCGACCTCGGGCTCATTTACGACGTCCAGATTTCTTCCGGCAATAACGTCAACATCAAGATGACCCTCACGACGCCCGGATGCGGCATGGGGGCGATGATAGCGAGCCAGGCCGAGCAGGCCGTAAAGGACCTCGGGGCCAACAATGTCCTCGTCGAAGTCGTATGGGATCCGCCATGGAACCCCGACATGATGTCCGACGAAGCGAAGCAGAAGCTCGGAATCGACTGATAAATCGCATAAATCTCACATAAGGAGTGTGGAACAGTTTTATGGAGCTCAGCCCCGACGGAATCCGGAGTGCGCTTAAGACAGTCAAGTACCCCGGATTTACAAGAGACATCGTATCCTTCGGCATAGTAAAGAACATCAAGGTGGAGGGCAGCAGTGTCGAAATATCCCTCGTCCTCCCCAAGCCCGACAGCAAAGTCGAATCGGAGATTACAGAATCCGTCAGAAACAGGATTCTCGAAACCCCGGGCGTGGGCGACGTCAGCATACGCATCGCCGCCCGCGAGCCCAAGCCCGCCCCCGGTCAGGGGCCGGCTAAGGCCGAGGCCCAGTCGAAGCTTCCCAAGGTGAAATACTACATCGCCGTCGCCAGCGGCAAGGGCGGCGTCGGTAAATCGACGGTCGCCGTCAACCTCGCCGTGGCCATCGCGAAAAAGCGGAAGAACGTCGGCCTCATGGACGCCGACATCTGGGGCCCGAGCCTCCCGATAATGCTCGGGGTCACCGACAGGCCCCACGCCACCGACGAGAACAAGATCATCCCCCTCGAAAAATACGGCCTCAAGCTCATGTCCATCGGGTTTCTCATAAGCGACGACGAAACCGTCATCTGGCGCGGCCCCATGGTGCACGGCGCGATAAAGCAGTTCATCGAAGACGTCGAATGGGGCGACACCGAATACCTGGTGGTCGACCTCCCCCCCGGGACGGGCGACGCACAGCTCTCGATAGTCCAGACGGCCCCCCTTAGCGGCGGGCTCATCGTCACGACGCCACAGGACGTCGCGCTCGTGGACGTAAAGCGAGGGGTCAACATGTTCCGTAAGCTTAACGTCCCCATAGTCGGCGTCGTCGAGAACATGAGCTACCTCGACGTCCCCGGCGCCGAGCCCATGGACATATTCGGGCGCGGCGGCGGGCGGCGCATGGCCGAGAAGTTCGAGGTGCCTTTCCTCGGCGAGATACCGCTCGACCCGCGTATACGAAAGGGCGGCGACTCCGGCGTTCCTATAGTCGAATCGGATCCCGACACGGCGGCCGGAAAGGCGTTCGACGCCCTTGCCGACATAGTCCTCGAAGCNNTTCGGTTCCCTTCAGGAGCGCATCAACAGGCTTTTCGACGATACGCTCAGCAAGGTATCCGAAGGGGACGAGGATATGGTTAAAGGGGCGTGGGCGCCTGCGGTGGACATTCACGAAACCGGGGACGGCTACACCGTAACGGCCGACCTGCCCGGGGTGAAGAAAGAGGACATCGAGGTAGACCTCAAGGACGGCACGCTCACCATCAAAGGCGAAAAGAAGTTCGAGGAAAAGACTCCCAAGGAAAATTACATCCGCATCGAGAGATCTTACGGCAAATTCGTCAGGAGCTTCGTCCTGCCGAATAACGTCGATCCCGACAAGATTAAGGCGGCCTACAAGGACGGGGCGCTCGAGCTTCATATACCGAAAAAGGAAGAGGCTAAACCCAAACAGATCAAAATTGACGTTAACTGAGTTTATGGCTATTCTGTCCCTGACCTGCGCCGGGCGGGGACAGAACGGCCTCCTGAAAGAATATGGCGACGACTACAAAAGACTACTACAGCATCCTCGGCGTATCCAAAAACGCCACGAAGGAAGAGATCAAAAAGGCCTACAGGGCGCTTGCGAGGAAGTACCATCCGGATCTCAACCCCGGGAACAAGGAATCCGAAGAGAAGTTCAAGGAAGTCCAGGAAGCCAACGAAGTCCTGTCTAACGAAGAGAAGCGTAAGGCCTACGACATGTTCGGCAGCGCCGAATTCAGGCCCGGCGGCCGGACCACCTGGCGGCGCGCCGGCGACGCACCGGGCGGCGCTCCGGGGGCCGGCGGACGTCAGTACGAGTACACATACAGCGGCGAGGACTTCCCCGGCTTCGAAGAGATATTCAAGGACATATTCGGCTTCTCGGGCGGGGGCGAGGCAAGGCCCGGCGGCGGCAGGTCACGGGCCGAGGGCTTCCGCGACCTCTTCAACAGCGCCCGCGAGAAAACGGCCCGCACAAGGGACATCGAACACCAGCTCGAGGTGGACTTCGACACCGCGATAAAAGGCGGCGTCAGGGATCTCTCCATCAGCCGCCAGAGAGGAGAAGGCGGCGCCGACATGGAGCAGATCACGGTCAAGATACCCGCGGGCGTCGATAACGGCTCGCGGATACGCGTAAAGGGTAAGGGCGAAGCCTCTGGCGGGGCCAAGGGCGACCTCTACCTCAGGATTAAAGTAAGGCCGCATCCTATCTTCAGGCGTAAGGGCGACGATATCTATCTCGAAGTCCCCGTCTCCATATACGAAGCCGCGCTCGGGAAGAAAGTCGAGGTCCCGACGATCGACGGCGCGGCCGAGCTCACGCTCCCGGCCGGGGTGCAGAACGGCGCAAAGCTGAGGCTCAAGGGAAAGGGCGTCACCAACCTCAAGACAAAGGCAAGGGGCGACCAGTACATAGAGATAAAGCTCGTCATGCCCGACAAGATAAGTGAAGAAGAAAAGGCGAAATTCGAGGAGCTCGAAAAGTCCCGGCCCTATAACCCGCGGACCAAATTCGAGAGATATATGAGGTAAACGGGCGCGGCGCGCATCCGCCCCTGCAAAAAAAACTATATAAAGGAGCTGACGGAGAAATGGCTAACGACGACGACAAAAAACAGTCCCCCGGAGAGTTCACCATGGACTTCTCGGCGTTCATACTATCGCTTAACGCCTCTGCGCTCATACACATGGGCGAAATCCCCGACCCTCACCTGAGGGAAAGGCACGTCGATATCTCCGCCGCGAAGCACACCATAGACATCCTCGAGCTCTTGAAGGAAAAGACCGTCGGGAACCTCGACGAGGGTGAGGACAAACTACTCGACGACATACTCTATAACCTCAGGCTGAAATACGTTCAGCACACCCAGGGCAAGAAATAACGGCCCTCACGACCTGCCGGTCACGGCCGTCTTGTACGCGGGACAATCCCTCAGAACCTCGTAGGTATTGGCGATTACCGTATCCACGCCCTCCTGCCCGGCCGCCTTTTTAAGGACCGCCAGCCCGTCCGACACGACAGGATTCCTCTGCCGCGTCGAATGGGCGTCCGAGGCGACGAAATGCACCGCCCCCAGCTTTGCCAGCTCCATGGAGCACTTCTTCGCCGAATCCCCGAAGCCGCCCGTAAGGCTCCCCGCCGTTATCTGCACAAGCGCCCCCGAGTTCACGAAATCGAGTATCCTCTTCGGCGAGCCCTGAAACTCCCGGTTCCTCTCGGGATGCGCCAGCACCGCCTTCTTACCCTGCGTCTCGATGCCGAATATAACGTCTTCGAGCCCGATAGGCAGCGAATAGAACGGTATCTCTATAAGGACATACGTCCCCTCCGCCAGGGGGAGTATCCGCCCGTCCGAAAGGACGCGCGGGAGGTCAGGGATTATCCCTATCTCCATGCCCGGATAGGCCGTGAAATCTATCCCCTCGGCGCGGAGCCTCTCGTTCATCTCGGCTACGAGTGAGCGCACAGTCTCCGGCGCGGGCTGCCACGTCGTCCCCTGTATCCAGTGAGGGGTCATGACGGCGCCCTCGACGCCGTCCGAAACGGCCATCCTCGCCATCTCCATGGTTTCCTCCCAGCTTTTCGAGCCGTCGTCTATGTTCGGAAGGAAGTGGCAGTGTATGTCTATCATTCTAACAATTATATCTGACAGTTATGGGCCGTAAACTATTCTTAATTTACAGGCACTTCCGCCGTCATTATAATTAGAGCGTCCGTTCGGCGAACGACGCGCGGACAAGGCGGCCCTAATCCTATGCCGATAGACGAGATTCTTAAGAAGATCGCCGGGAAGCGCATTCTCGTGGTGGGGGACCTCATGCTCGACCGCTACGTCAGGGGAACCGCCGAGAGGATATCCCCCGAAGCGCCGGTGCCGGTTCTGAAGGTGCGTGAGGAAACGTCCTCCCCCGGCGGGGCCGGGAACGTCGCCCTTAACCTCCTCGGCCTCGGCGCGCGCGTCGAAGTCGCCGGCGCCGTGGGCAAAGACCCCGAAGGCNNACGACGAAAACGAGGCTCGTCTCCGGCACGTCCCAGATAGCCCGGATGGACAGGGAAACCTCCTCCCCCCTCCCGAAAAAGACCGAAAAGGCCCTCGCAGCCTCGATAAAAAAGAGCATTACTAAATTCAAACCCCACGCCGTCATAATCTCCGACTACGATAAGGGAACGGTGACGGAGGGCCTAGTAAAAGGGATACTCGGGCTCGCTGACAAGGCCGGTATATTCGTCTCCGCCGACCCGAAGGGGCTCGATTTTACGAAATACCTCGGCGTAGACGCGGTAACCCCCAACCTTTCCGAGGCCGAGTCGGCGACGGGAATAAAGATACGCGACGAAGCCTCGTTAAAGAAAGCCGCCGCGAGGCTCCTCGACATAACAGGCGCGCACGTTGCCGTCATAACCATGGGCGGGAAGGGAATGAGCTACTTCTCCTCGGACGGCGAGCACGGCAGGGTGCCCTCGCTCGCGAGGGAGGTGTTCGACGTCACCGGCGCCGGCGACACGGCCGTCAGCGTGTTCACGCTCGCCTACGTCTCCACGGGCGACCTCCCGGCGTCCGTAACGGCGGCGAACGCGGCTGCGGGAATTACAGTCGGCAAGAGCGGCGCAGCGTCCGTAACCCCGGGCGAGCTGCGCTCCCATTTCAGCGCGGCAGGCGAGGAAGACTCCTCCCGCCTGAAAACCAGGAAGGAGCTTTCGAAGATATTGTCGGGCTTAAGAGCGCGCGGCAGGAAGATCGTCTTCACCAACGGCTGCTTCGACCTCTTTCACGCGGGGCACCTCCGCCTGCTGAACGACGCCCGCAAGTGGGGCGACGTCCTCGTCGTCGCGATAAACAGCGACGCCTCCGTTTCGAGGCTAAAGGGCAATGGCCGTCCGTTCGTATCCGAAAGCGGCAGGGCGGCGCTCCTCTCCTCGCTCGGCTGCGTCGATTACGTCACCGTCTTCGGCGAAGATACCCCTCTTCAGCTTATAAAAGAGCTAAGGCCCGACGTGCTGGTAAAGGGCGGCGACTACAAACCCGAAGAAGTCGTCGGAAAGGAGATCGTCGAAGAAGCTGGCGGCGAAGTGAAAATAATCCCCCTCGCCCCTGGACTTTCCTCGTCATCAATAGCACGAAAGATAAAGAAAAGCCGCTAACGGCCGGCCTCTGATTCTCTGGGAATTATTTACAAACCGTATTCAAATACCGGGTGGAGTTTATCCCGAACTCGGACGAGGGCGACAATTCGACCACCTTGGCGAACTCCGTGCACGCCCCCTCCGTGTTGTTCAATTTGAGATGAGCCAGCGCGAGATTATAGTGCGCCTCCTCGTATGCGTCATATCCGGCTATCGCAAGCTCGAACTCGGTCGCGGCCTGTGCGTAATTTCCCGTCGCCATGTAAAGCTTTCCCATCTCGTTCCGGGCGTAAACGAACGAGGGGTTGATCTGGAGAGCCTTATCGTAATTGTCCCTGGCCTTCACCATATCGCCCAGGCTGAAATACGCGATGCCGATGTTCGTGTAGGCGTTCGCCCGCGCATCGTAAGCCGGGTCGGCCACGACGGCTTCGCACTCCGTTATGACCTCCTGGTACTTCTTCTCGGCCAGATAAAGCCCGCAGAGGTTAAATCGGGCGGCGGTATAAGAGGGATTTATTTCGAGCGCCTTTCTGTATCCATCCGCGGCAAGCGGATAATCCTTCAGCTTGAAATATATCGCGCCCTTTATGAGATAAACCTCGGCGTCCTCGGCGTTCAGCTTCTGGGCGGCGTCTATCTCGTCGAGCGCCTGCTTGAAGTTGCCCCGCCTGAACGAGGCAATCGCGAGGGCCTTCTGGTTCTCGAAATTCGCCTGGTTGTCCTCGGGGGTTTCGGTCTTCTTGCTCCCGCCCCCGCAGGACGAGGCCGCAATAACGGTGAATATCATTAAGAGGAGAAGAAGTTTTTTCATAAGCGCCGCAGGTTATATACCATAGCCTGAACAGGCACAGGAATTCAAGAGGGGCCCGCGACTTTCGGTCTATAACCGCCAGAGAGTGTCCGATTCCGCCGCGAAAGCCTCAGTCGAGCCTCGAAAGCTGGAGGAACGCCGTGAACCTCTTGTCTATCTCCGCCTTTTTAAGCTGCGCCGTCCTCTTTACGCTGAAATCCTCGACGGCGAAGGAAGCGATCACGCTACCGTAGACGACGGCCGTTTTGAGTCCTGCGTTGTCGATGGCGTCATTGGCGGCGACGTAGCCCATGAACCCTCCGGCGAAGGAGTCCCCCGCGCCGGTGGGGTCTATAACCTCGTCGAGCGGGTAGCTCGGGGCCCAGAATATCCCGTCCTTCGAGAACATGAGCGCGCCGTACTCGCCCCGCTTCACTATAAGCACCTTCGGGCCGAGCTCGAGAATGTGCCTCGCCGCCTGCGTTATGCTGGCCTTCTTCGCGAGTATCCTCGACTCCGAGTCGTTCAGCATCAATATATCGACGTGCCTTATGACTTCCTTGAGCTCTTCGGGCTTGTTCTCTATCCAGTAGTTCATCGTGTCGCAGGCGACGAGCTTCGGCTTCTTCACCTGATTTAAAACCCTCAGCTGCAGCTCGGGGTCGATGTTGGCGAGAAAAACGAACTCGGTTTCGCTGTACTCCTCCGGGATGACGGGGTTAAAATCCTGGAACACGTTCA
>JRYD01002905.1_pt1 | contig 19063 bp, 14 predicted proteins | sample 235311 | NCBI WGS metagenome assembly JRYD01 (sample SAMN03074213, study PRJNA261472) | activated sludge metagenome | biome: Common Effluent Treatment Plant; feature: Wastewater; material: Activated sludge; isolation source: activated biomass in a lab-scale reactor treating industrial wastewater at... | reverse complement strand
CGGAGCGGAAGACTCATTCCTCAGATCCATTGAGCTCGCACCAAGCTACTCACAGCCTAAGTTTATGTACGGTCTGATCCTCCTACAAGGCGGTCGTGAGCGGGAAGGCTTCAATGCTCTTTCTGAGGCTGCCGAGAATGACTTCTCTCTTTATCCGCAAGTCGTTGAACTTGCTGCCCGGCGCCACCCAGATGACGCGATCGAGATCGAACGTTCTGCTAGGCCGGCCACAACCGAAGCTAGAACCTACCTTGCGAGGTACTTCATCAGCCGTTCACTAATGACCGACAAATCGCTCGCGTTTCTCCTTAGCGACGAACTGCCTGGACTCAACAAATATGAGATCATAAATGATCTTATCGTCCGACAAGACTATTCCTTGGCTCACACGCTCTGGACAGCAACTATCGCTGCAAACGGTGAACCAAATAACGAACTGATCTTCGACGGAGGCTTCGAGCATACCAAGGGCGCCAATCAGGGGGCGTTCGGTTGGCAGATAGACCAGGAGTTTCCAGGAGTAACGAGTTCGCGAACGCAACAGGACGTTCATTCAGGCACCTATTCCCTCCACCTAAGCTTCGCCGGTGCGGTCGAACTAGGGAGGCGTGTCGTGACGCAGCGTGCGTACGTTCGCCCAACTTCGACCTATAGGCTGCATTTCTTTTATCGTTCCTCGGAACTTTTGTCTGCGTCAAATCCGATCGTTATCGTTACCGACTCGAAAAATGGCGTTGAGCTTGGACGTTCTAAGACACTAAATTCAACACAGAATGCCTGGATCGAAGCCACCGTAGACTTCAAGTCAACCCAAACCCCGGCCGTTAATATCGCCCTTTTGCGACCCTCCTGCAATTCCAATCCTTGTCCGATCTTCGGCGAGCTTTCACTTGACGACTTTTCTCTCGTTGACCGGTAAGTGCCTATCTTTCATAAAGATAGCCACACCCTCCATCCTTTGCTCTTCCCCAGCTCATCGAATCCGTCTCGGCGAATTCTGCACCGACGAAACTTTACTTGACAATTCGGCGACCAAAAAGGTTAAACTAGGACTATTACGGAATTTTCCGCTAGTTGTTTTAGTCCCCCGCCTCCCAAAGAGTCAAAGCCGTTCTGCGTGATCAGCCGCTCTTACCTTAGATAATTCAGAACACAAACTCTGGTAGTTCCGACGAGTCAAAAATGAAGTATTACACAAGATTGCCGAAGACCTTTGCGTTTGGTCTTATAGTCGCGTTTGTCACGACTTTCGTTACGCCGTGTCGCGCTCATGTTGGTACAATTGGTTCATACACCCTTAGTTCTCCGTCGGTCAGCTTTTTGCGAACAAAAGAGCTCGGAAGAGTGTCAGGCCAAGTCTCAGTCGCAATCCATTCAAACGACCCCTCCGGGATCAGTCGTGTTGACCTGCTGTGCGACAACGTACAGATCGGAAGTATCCCGGTCTCACCGACCGTTATTGATTCGGTCGTATATTTCGCATGGGACACCTCATCTTTGGCTAATGGAAAGCACATTCTCCGGGCGAAAGCTGTGAACTCCGGCGGAGCTCAGACCACGATCGATCGGCCGGTCGTAGTGCGCAACTTTCCGATCAATACGCCAACCGGGAACACGATCGCCCTCAACCCATACGTGAAGTACCAAACAATGAGAGGATGGGAAGCGACCGACCAAGCAGGCCAGCTTTTTTCACCGGCTTGGAATAACTACAAGGACGCTCTATTTGATACAGCAGTGAATGATCTAGGAATTAACCGGATCAGACTTGAACTCCTTAGCGGCGCCGAGAATCCCGTTGATTATTTCGCACAGTGGCGTGCAGGACAAATTACTGAGAGTCAGTACAATGCGAAACGTTACGAAATAATCAATGACGATGCCGACCCAAACCATATCAATCCGTCAGGATTTAAGTTTTCGCAGCTGGACAGCAGCATTAACAACGTCGTGCTGCCGATGAAGCAGCGGTTGGCCGCTCGTGGCGAACGCCTTTGGGTAAACCTGAACTACGTTGATTTTGGATCATCGACATTCGAGCACAAGACGTCGCCGGCAGAGTATGCAGAATTTGTGCTCGCCACGTATCAGCATATGCAATCTGTATTCGGATTCGTTCCTGACACCTGGGAGGTCGTACTCGAGCCGGACACATCTACCGCAAATTGGTCTGCCGTCCAAGTAGCCGCCGCGATCAAAACTGCGGGAGACAAACTTGTTGCCAATGGCTTCACGCCCTCGTTCACGGCCCCGTCAGTAACGTCTGCATCGAATGCACCAAGTTATATTGACCAGATCTCACAAACAAACGGCGCAATGTCGTATGTTTCCGAATTCTCTTATCATCGATACACGGGAGCATCGGGCTCGATCTTGCAGCAGATCTCTGACAGGGCGATCCTTTATGACAAGCGGGTAGGAATGCTCGAGCTCGAATGGATCGGGGCGGATTATGTCGCCCTCCACCAGGATATCAAGCAAGGCAGAAATTCTTCGTGGCAACAATTCTGCCTAGCGGGTCCGATCAGTTGGGGGCCTGATAGCGGGGACAGATACTTCGTCATCGACGATTCAGTTCCGGCCAGCCCAGTCATCACGATGGGAAGCAAGACAAAATTCCTAACTCAGTATTTTAAGTTCATCCGAGCAGGATCCCGACGCATCCAGGCTCTGTCGGGAAATCAGAATTTTGATCCGCTAGGATTCGTAAACGCGAACGGAAAGTATGTGGTGGTTGTGAAGGCGGGATCCGGCGGGTCATTCTCGATCCAAGGGTTACCGCCAGGCACCTATGGAGTTACATACACAACGGCGAACGAGTATGGCGTAGCCCTACCGGACGCGAGCGTCACACCAGGCCAAGCACTCTCGGCAAGCATCCCGGCCTTCGGCGTGATCACGATCTACGGTCGGTAGTGAAAGCCGGAAAATATGTCGTGTTTATGGGAATGACGCGGTTGGAGCCTATTAGTACGTCACTTCGTATATCGCTACTTGATGGTCCGGATAACGCTGGTCTCGATATACCTCTCTTAGTCCGGCGATTTCATCAACGCCGCTGAGTTCGGAAGATACCATATCCTTTATCCTTCGTTGGCTGACTACTAGATAGTCCGTGTTCCGTTCCTTTGCATACGCCACGATCGTCGGAAGTGTTTCATCGGGAAGATAGATATGTTTGGCACAAGCGTAGAATGCAACCGTTATATTTGCCGACATAACCATAGGATTAGGTACAGCTGAATGGTCTTTCAACCAGAGCCCAGCTTCCTTTTCTTCATACGGGACATTGTCGATCGTGTCAGCCCGCATGTAGGCCGCGTACAATGGGACAAATGAGCACACGAGAAGTACCGTAAGGCCGATTTGGAAATATATCGGTCTAAGCAAGTCTCTTCCGTTCCGGATCGCGCGAGCTGAACTGGCCGCCCACTCGCTAAGGTCGATGGCTCCGATCCCGACCCAAGCTGCTGCGATCGGTATTAAGGGAAAGAGATATCTAAGCTCGACGGCCGAGATCGCATAGCCGGTCAACGTCGCCAGAACAAAAGAAGCAAGGTACGCGTCGTGAAAAAACCGCTCTCTTGTCCACGGCTTGCTGAAGAATCCTGCGATGGCAACAAACAGAAGAGGGATCGGTAAAATCGCAGGTAAATAACGTCTGATCTGCCAAATAAGCTGCGACATCGCTTTCTTCGCAAGCACAGCTATGCCCGAAAGTAAGCCCGGCGAATCCGACGGCACCGATTCGTTGCGAGCAAGTGCAGGTTGCGGCTGGAGTGTCACCGAACCGTAATCGTCACCCCAAACCTTATCCTTCATGGTCTTCCTTTCCCCGTTGAGGATCTTCAAAAGTTCTCCATCGAAGTCAGCAGCCGGAAGGTTGATAGTGACCTTTTGGCTTATCGTCCAAATTCCGGTTTTGGCGTGGACAAAGAGAATGTAAGGCAAGAAGAAGATTGAGAATCCCACAAAGGTAATGAGGCAGCTGGTAAAAATCTTGCGAAGGACTAGGCGACGTTGGAGTATGCTGAGTCCGAGAAACACAAGCGGAAGCAAGATCACATATGCTATCGCCTCGGGTTTAATTAGGTATGAGATTCCGATGAGTACTCCTGTCCCGAAAAACGATCTATTGCTGTCGTTCTGTATTGCCCTCCAGCCTGTAAGGATGAATCCGACAAAGACGAGAGTGTAGAGCGACTCGGTCATGACCCAGCCCGACGCCCTTATTGACGAAGGATCAAATATTAGGAGAAGAGTTCCTAATATTGCCGCACGCCGGCCGTAGAAATCACGAATCAGGAGAAAGGACGGGACGAGAACGAATGCGCCGGAGAGCAGTGAGACGAGCCTGCCGGCGAACTCTCGGTTTGCCCCAATAAACTCTACTATACCCGTTAGAATAGAATAAAGGGGGGACCAGTATGCGCTGATCCCACCGGCAAAGTCTCCCGAGAAGAATTTTTCGCCAAGGATCGTATAATAGATTCCGTCACCATTTAGTACGGCCTTTGACGGAATAGATTCCAGCCGGATCACAAAGGCTAAAATCACCATGATGGCCACCAGCACCATATCGTGAGTAATGCGGAGTGGGCCCAACCGAACGAAGCCTTCTCGCTCCTCAGTTCCCGGCATTCATTTTCTCCTGTTGGACAGCGCTCTTGTCGATCGACATGGGGCGTAACAACCTGTACCAGACCCAGCACAATACAAACGTTGCTCCGCTGTAAAGGAAGTAGAGCATTTGCCACGGGATGGTCATTATCGCAAACGGGAGGTTCTTCTTACGGCAGAAGAAAAGAAGTATCTCCCGATTTAGAAACAGAAATGCCGCAACTATGCAGATCGATAGTACGCCGATCAACGGCCGCCAAAAGATGAACGGAAGCGTGACCGAAAGAAGCCCAACTAGGAGTGCACTCAAGCGATCCGCGGTCTTCAAATTCATGTCGTTGATAAGGGTCTGCTTTTCAACAATGAGCCGGGACCACGGAAGGGCTCGGCAGAATATCTCAGTCCGCAGGTGCGAGCGGACTGTCCACTTTTTCAGGTGCTTTGCTTGAATGTCACGATCGAGAAGTATTCGTTGTCCTGCCGCTCGAAGCCGAGAGCCGAGATCTATATCTTCGATCGAAGGCTCAGAGAATTTTTCGTGATCGAAGCCATGATGTTGAAGGAATACCTTGCGGCGCATTGCGCCGAGCCCCGACCAAAACGTCGATGCCACGGGATTCGAATGTTGGTGGACAAAATGATGCTGTAGATTCTTATATTGGGATAAGAAATTACGTTCAGCAGGCTCATCGTCGTAAGAACCGAATAAAGCGGCAAGATCCGGGCTTTCCTCGAATCTCGCTGCGATCTTCTCAAGCGTATCCGGCTTTACGACTACATCCGCATCGACAAACACGAGCACTTCCCCAGCTGCTGCTCCGGCAGCAAGATTGCGCGCGGCACCGGGCCCTGACCGCTCAGCAGTTGAGATAACTCTAGCCCCCTTCTCGTGTGCGAGTTCGGGGCTGTCATCCGTAGAGCAGTCGTTGACAACAAGCACTTCGAAAGAAGAATAGCTCGACGCGAAAAGTGCTCCAAGACACTTTCCCAGAAAATCGCGCCCGTTGTAAACCGGAATTATGACCGTGATGAAGGGTATAAAGCTTGACACGAGAAGTTTGTGAGGAAGCCGTTAGCCAGTCGTTTCAGCGGTCAGCTACTACCACCGCCGTCCGCTCTTTACGCGCGCCGACCATAGCTCTTGTAAGTTGTACCGGTTGAAACACAATGCTTGACCACAAGAATATTTCATTGGTGCAGTAGCATTCCTTGGCCGCGATCCCCTGCCGGAGCGTTTCAGCCTTCTCGGAGTCCCAGATTTCAAAGAAGCTATTCTTCCGCAGATTTCCGATCGGACGATGCTGCTCGCAGACGCTAACATCGCCGTTGGCATACACAACGCCGGTCAAGATGCCTGCCTTGCAAGGTATAAATTGGCTTTCAGATTCGATCGTTTTAACCTTTGCCCATTGAAGCATCGGTTCGACACTTGCTCCGAAACGACGTTTTTCGCGGTCGCTCCACACTTCGGCAACATGACGATAAAGGTCCTTGTATTTCGTAAGGTGCGGCCCTTGCAGCGAGGGATTCTTTCGATCCCCGCGAATTATCGCTAGGTTGTGATGCTCCATCGCAGGACAGTTATCGTGCAGATACTCCGTCAACTTCCAGATCTCATCCATATTCTCGCTCATCGCGACCGTATTGGCGTGAATTCTTAATCGTGGATCCTCCGCTTGAAGACGAGCCAGCATCTGATACGTCTCCATCGCCTTTTTGAAGGATTGTGCATTGCCGCGAAACTTATTGTGATAGTCGGGCATTCCGTCGAGCGATATCTCGCAGACGAAAAGTTTGAGATTCTTGTCTTCGAGTATCTTTCGCAGGGCCGCTTCGGTTCGATCGGTAAAGTAGCCGTTTGTCGGGACGTAAATGTTCTTGACGTTATTGTTCTTAATGAACAGCTCACAGATCTCGGCAAACTCTTTTCGGATAAATGGCTCACCACCCGACAGATTGAGGTTCTCGAAGTCACCAAGCTCAAGCGACAGCTTTTCAAACTCCTCAAACGTCAAGTCATTGCGCTTGTTCAGTTCCTTCCAATAGAAACAATGCTCACAAGTAAGGTTGCAGATCGAATTGATAAAAATGATCATGAAAGGTGGTGTTTGCATGGTTCTATGCTTTACCGCCCTTACTGAAAGCTTTGTGTGACGAGTAACTCTTGAAACGATGTTCATATTCTTCCTTGTTGTTGCCTTCCGATCGGCTACACCTTGGCAGCAAAGGACTTTGCCGTTCGCAGAATCTGACGAACCCTCATATAGTTGTCGAAAAGCGGGGTCTCTATCCGATCGAGAATACGCTGATCTGACAAATAGTAAGCATCGACCCTTTCTAACTCGAATAGATCGCTGCGCGGAGTTACCTTACCGAGCACAGTAGAAACTGCAGCCTTGAAATTGTCCGCAACCACTGCCCTTGTGGCCTCGCTCATTCTCCCGAACGGATAAGCAAATGACACTGTCTCAGTGCCGAGCGCATCGTCAAGTGCCGATTTGGAGTTAAGGATCTCGTCCTCCAGGACTGCGGCAGATGTTCGCGTCAGGTCCGGATGCGTTTTCGTGTGTGAGCCGAACTCAACACCGTTCCCGCTAAGCTCTCGTACTTCGCTCCATTTCAGGATCTCGCTTCGTGGAAGTTTCGGCGGATTTCCCGCCCAATCGTTATGTTTTCCGCAGAAATCGGTAACGAGAAAAACTGTCGCTCGGTAACCATGATCGTTGAGTATCGGAAATGCCTCGGAGTAAAAATTCTTGAAACCGTCATCAAAGGTTAAGACGACCGCTCGTTCCGGCAACGAGCTTCTGTTGTTCATCCTAGATACAAGCTCGCGAAGCGTGATCGCAGCGTATCCGGCGTTTGCCAGTGTCGAGATCTGCCTCGCAAACACATCTCGAGCCGTCGAGATGACAGAGCCGCTCTCATCGATCGAATGATATGTGATGATAGGAACGCGAAACTCAGCAGGCTCTCGCGACTTGCCGTTCAGCAATATAAGGTCCCTTTCGCTCCTTTTCTTCCACGACCGATTCGATCAATTTCATATACATGTCGAGGTGTGGCTCTTCGCACCAGTATTTCAGGTACGCTTGATGTCCATTCTCGGCAAATTCATTTCGCTTTTCAGGATCGCCTGCGAGCATATTTATCGCCGAGATAAGCTCTTGTTCAGTTTTGTAGATAATTCCGCCGTCGCTGTCTTGAACAACCTCTGGCAGCGCTCCAAGATCGTTGACGATCACGGGCGTCTTGTGCGAAAAAGCCTCGATTATAACGATGCCGAACGTCTCATAACAGATCGACGGAACAATGACCGCTTTCGCACCTCGATAGAGACAACTAAGCGAATCCTGATCCTGTCGGCCCAGAAATTTAATGTTTGGGCAATCGGCTGCCTGAGCCTCAAGCGATTCCCGGAAAACTCCATCACCAGCAACAAGAAGGTCGAACGCTGGGTTCTTGCGGAACGGCTCGATCAGATTCTGAACACCCTTTATATATTCAAGCCGACCGACAAAAAGGAAATATGGCCGCTCGCCAATCCCCGCGGGCAATGGAACCAGCCCTGGATCCACAGGCTTCGGTAGAAAGTACGGAAGATGCTGGATCGGAGCATCAAAGCCCAATTCAAGATGCTTCCGGATAGAGAATCTGCTCGGCGAAAGAAAACGATCGATATGCTTCAGATTGCGATCCATCATCCCGGAATAACGCCATAACTGAGGTGGCCTCTTTCCGGAAAGTTGGCAGGCTGTACAGCTCTTTTTTTTGCAGACCTCTCGGTTGAGCTTCCAAAGCACATGCATCGGACATACCAGCCAATGCTCGTGAGCGGTATAGAGTTTGATCGCGGAGCCATAACTCAATGCCGCTATCCCGATCAACGACATATTGTTGTAATGGATCACATCGTAGTCGCCCTCCGACAGAGCTCTCTTCAATTTGCTCTTAAACAGCGGAATTCCCGTCTGCTGAGTGGCTAGCGGCGAAAGCATCCCGAACCCGCTCCGCAACGGGTGCAAATTCACGTTGTCATGATTAGGGAAGGAGCCTGTCGGTTCTCCTCCATTCAGCATCACGAATGAATCTTCACAATAGAAAACATCGACTGAATGTCCGCGTCGAGCAAGTTCATTCGAAAGGCGGTAGATGTGCATCCCATCTCCGCCAAAGTTATATGGCGGATAGAACGTCGACACCATACAAAATCTTAACGGACGGTCTTCCACAAAACTCAATTTGTGCGTAGCTCTTCAAATATCGCTAAAGTGTCGTTTGCCGCTCTTTCCCAACTGAACTGCCGAGCCCTAGCTATACCGTCAGAACTCATCTTGCGTCGTGCGCCTTCACTCTTCACCACATCCGTGATCACTCGCGCCATATCGTCGGAGTCGTGTGGATCGAAGTATCGTCCTGCCTGCCCAACCACCTCGGGAAGGGATCCCGTCCGACTCGCAACTACCGGCGTGCCGCAAGCCATCGCCTCGATCGCAGGAAGACCAAACCCTTCTTCAATGGACGGAAAGATGAGAAGGATCGCTTCATTGTAGAGTCGAACCAACTCATCGTCAGGGATAAACCCGGTAAAGACGATCTCGTCCTCCATACCATACTCACGAATCTGTTCTATCAATCCTGGATAGGCCGAATAAAAGGGGTCATCTTTATAGTCGCCGACTAAGACCAGTTTGACCGGCTGCCCCTTACCGCAATCCCGAAATTTTTTGAAGGCTTCGACGAGCTTGCTAAGATTCTTATGCGGGCTGATTCCGCCGACGTAGAGCAGGAATCCATCCGAACCGGAAGTTCCATTCTTTGCCGGTAGCAGGGCTGGCGCCTCCCGAGAGACCATTTTGAACTCGGATTTGGCCGCCTCGGTAATGACCCGGATCTTTGAAGCCGGATAATTGTAGTAATCGGCAATCTCCGTCTTCGAGAATTCCGATACTGTTGCGAGCAGGTCCGCCTGTCGGGTTGCTACTCTCAGTTTTAGATTCCAAAAGAACCGAGCACGCGAATTTGGAAAGATCAATTCGGGATGATGTTCAGCGATCACGTCATGGATCGTCAACACGATCTTTGTCCTATTAAAGATCGGAAAAAAAGTATATACCGTCGGAAAGAAGAATAGGTCGACCTTATGCCGCCAAACGGCCTTTGACATGGACAATACATCAGGTACAGAACGCCGCCCGGAAGCAGATGCCGCCTCAGCCGCCGACGTATTTGTACGAGCTACAACAACCTCTGCCGAAGACGGAAATTCGGCTTCACAACCAGCCTGCGAATCAACGAAGAAGACGAACTCATCACGAGTGTCGGCCGCTAACAAACTGCTCAGAAGTTCTCGCGTAAAGCGACCAAAGCCGCGCTTATTGCTCCAGCAACTCGCGTCAACTCCTATTCGCATATATTCTCAAAGACCACGCATGCACGTTCACGAAACGAATCTGCCCGATTCGTGAGTTCTGTTCGGTGATGCAAAGGGTTAGACAGCCTAGCGGGTCTTCGGTTTGTGCGAGTTCGACCGTAGTAGAGCGAAAAAGTTATAAACCGAACTGATCAGGTATCCGCTGGCATAGCCAATAACAAACGCATACACAGCTCCGACAAGGCTCCCAAGATACGAAACGGAATAGCCGAAAAGGTAATTATCAAGTAGCCCTAAATGCGGACCAACCACCTCGCCTCCTTTTATAACAAGCCATATCGTGGCGGTGAATAACGCGATCGCACCTATCGTCCCAATAACGAACCCAAGAACGTGGCCATTAAGCCGAACGACCGCTTGTTTGAGCAACTGTTCCTCACGGATAGCTTGTGCTCGCTCCTCGCTGATAGTTCTCTCGGAAAATTGCGGATCGATCGATTCTGATGTCATTACTTAGCCTATCCTTGTTGGAACCAGCGGCTGCGTAGAAGATACCACACCTAGTTCGGATTCCTCTTGAGCCGTTATCTCTTCGTGGTATTCATTGTCAACATTTACGCCCCACACGTCATAATGAGCACCAAGAATGTTTTTGACCGAAAGCATCGCCGTCAGCATCGAGTGATCTTGATTGTTGTATTTATGCATCCCGTTCCGACCGACGAGGTATATGTTTGGAACTTGCCGCAAGAAGTCCCTGATAGTATCGACCGCGTCGGCATAGACCCCATCGTAAACGGGATAGGCTTTCGGCATTCTGACAACCGAACCGTCTTCAACGTCCGCCGGGTTGACAAGCTGGAGCATGCCGAGCTCCTTGGTTCCGAGGGCGATCAGGTCCTTGTCCTCCATATTCCACAAACCATCACCCTCGAAGCAGAAATATTCGAGGCCGAGACACGTTCGAGTTTGGTCGGGAACCATGTGGGGACTCCAGTTCTTAAAGTTCTGAATTCGGCCAACCTTCACATCCGGGTCGTGGATGTAGATCCAGTTGTCCTCGAACAGTTTCTCTTTGTTGACGACCAGCGAAACTGTTAGGAAGTCGCGGTAGCCTAGCTTATCCGCGGCAGCAAGCACTTCTGCCGGTGGCTCAGGCGACATCTTTCTAACGAGTTCCTGCATTGGCATACTGCTGATGAAGTCGGTCCCTTCAATGATCTCGCGTTTGCCGCCGTGCTCTATCTCAAGCGCCGTAACGCGCCCTTGCTGCCAGTATATACACTCTACGTCCGAGTTCATCTTGAGCGATGATCTATCCTTCTGAATAGTTTCAGCGACCATCTCCCACATCATGCCCGGGCCTTTGGCCGGATAGTCGAAAGCATCGATAAGGGTTTTGATGATCTCGCCTTTGTCCTTGACCTCAGTTGGAAGCAAGGCATTTTTTATGGTCGTCACAAGCGAAAGTCCCTTGATTCGCTGGGCAGCCCAATCGGCCGATATTTTGTCGCAGGGAATTCCCCACACCTTCTCTGTGTAGGTCTTAAAGAACGTGTGATACAGTCGTTTGCCAAATCGATTGCTTATCCAATCTTCAAACGTAGATTCATTCTTGACGGGAAACATCTGCGCCCGCAGATAGCTGACGACCATCATCATGCTGTTCCAGATTCCGAGGCCAAGCAGAGCATTCGAAGCCTTTAGCGGGTAAAAGAAAAACTTCTTTTGATAATAGATCCGCGAGAGCCTTGACCGGCGGAGGAACTTCTTTTCTCCAAGAACTTCTCGCCACATATCGTCAACGGCCTTGACCTTTGTAAAGAATCTGTGACCGCCGATATCAAAGAGATAGCCTTTGTAGTTTACAGTTCGTGAGATGCCGCCAACAACATCATCTTTCTCGAGGACGACGGACTCGACACCTTCCTTGCAAAGCTGATAGGCGGCCGTAAGCCCCGCGGGCCCGGCTCCAATAATCACGACCTTCTTTTTCTCGGCTTTTGCGTTATTTGGATTCGCCATCATTATGGATTGTCAATGTAGTCGTTAACCGCGGACATACTTCCCTTTACCTTCAGGTAGTGGATGTAAACCGAGACGACGAGGTTTCTAAGACTAGCAATCAGCCAGCCGATAATAAACCCGACGATACCGCCGTATACAAATCCCACGATGCTGCCGGAGAACGTAACGTCGTAGCCGATAAAGAACTGTCCGAGGAGGGAGAGATTGGGGCCAACGACATCGCCACCCTTCAGAATGATGATATTAGTGGCAGCGAAAACGATCAGTCCGAACAAAACGGCAAGTGAGATCCCGAGTGCAACCCCATCAAGCTTGGCCAGCGAATCTACTATCATTCGATCCACGGAATCGGATGACCGGGTTGCAACTTCAACATTCGATCTTGATTTCATCTGATTTTCCTGCAGAAAGGTTTGTTTGGCGGGGTCGGCAAGCCTTCCGATCGGAGCCTTCAGCTCTCAAACCGGGCTTTTTTAGTGGTCTTGAAATCAGACCAACAAGAAACCCCTTGGAAGCAAGACCGTCAGCATATTGAGGCCAAACTACCAATTTACCCGTAAGGAAGACTCTAGAAGTGCCGAGCGTCTGTCGAGCGAATTCGTGGATCGCTCACGGTTTGCCGATTCACCCGACAGACCCTCTAACCTTCAACTAAGCCAAGTTGAACATTTAACGAATGATAGCAACCCAGGGTACGCGGTGAATCGGAAGAAACGACCGAATACAGTAGTACTTTTGGTCTATACCGCACCTAGTCCTCAGGTCGTCTTCATTGACCTGGAATCAGATGTTGGTAAGTTTCGTAGTAGATGATCCCAGCATTGAACGCCGCCCAGATCACCAGCGTCAGAAGAAGCGGTTTGTCCTCGAGCAGCACTTTGCTTGGATTTCCACCCGTTTTTGGATCCTCGATCAGCGCTAAATAGCGCAACATCCCGTAAATGACGAAGACGGTCCCATATATAAGGGCGTCCGTGTGGAATTTTTCTACCGTTTCAGGAGCGACTGCGTATAAGGCATAGCAAACGATCGAGGCGGCAACCAGGACAACATTTACCTGCCCAAGATATCCGACGGTATAGAGGTCAAGGACCGAGCGGTGACTGCCCGCATCGGAGGATAGTGCAATAAGTTCCTGACGACGCTTTGAGAAAGCAAGGAAAAGCGCCAATAAGAACGCACAAACGATGAGCCAATGAGAGGCGGTGACCGCGATCGCAACTGCGCCGGCAACCACCCGCAGGACAAATCCCAATGCAATGATCATGCAATCCAGTACCATCATCCGTTTTAGGCCAAGGCAGTACGCTAAGACCAGCCCGAAGTACAACAGTGCAACAAGAAAAAAGTACAGCCCTAGGAAATAGGAAAGGAAGAAAGCTGTCGCTGCAAGCAACGCTGCGGCCGCGAGAGCAGTTGAAACCGGCAATTGCCCGGACGCAAGCGGTCGTTTGCACTTCTCGGGGTGTGCTCGGTCTTCGTCGAGATCTGTCCAATCGTTGAAAATGTATAGGCTGCTCGATAGCAAGCAAAATGCAGAGAATGCCAAGACCGCGCGCCCGAGTGAAACGGGGTCCGTTAGAAGGCCGGCAAACAACAATGGCGCAAGAATGAATAGATTCTTTGTCCACTGATGCGGCCGAGCGGCTGCGACAATATGCGCGGGCCAGCTAAACTTGGAATGCGGGACCGCCACAGCCTTATCTGTAAGAAGGGCTGATACTTGTTCGTTCATACGTTACTCCTATCGGGTCGCAAGAAAGCGGCGAGTGTGGAAGGAGTTTGCTCGCATAAAGTAACGGACGCTGACTCCATGAGGAATAGCGTCCGTTTCGCTAAAACTGATCTAAAGGTCAAAAAAATAGCTTCGCATACCTCAGGACCCCTTGGCTCCAAGGGACGGTATGGCTCGTACCTGATGTATTCCGAAATCGAGATTCGTTTTCGCGATACCAGTCAAAGTTGCGAAGCAAAGCTTCCTCATTGGAAAACCTCGGCTCGAATCCCAATCTCGCCTCAGCTTTCTCGATGGACACAAATGATTCCTTGTCCGCAGTTTCGTATATCCACTTGTAAAGCGGCGATAACCCAAGCTTCTCAAGGAGCTTCAGCACCGCAACGGCAGGACCGGCCGGCAGCTTCCGAATGTGCTTGCCGTACCCGGCGTGATCGAGGACGGCTTGGAAATCGGTCGAAAGGCTTTCATACTTCTTTGCTCCAATATTGAACGTTTCGTTCGCACGTTCTGCATCGACGGTGAGTGCGAGATAGATCGCATCGCAAAGATCCTCAACGTCAAGGAGTTGATACTTGTTGTTTCCCCGTCCAAGCAGTGGAAAATTTCGCCCTTCGAGCGCCCACTCGTACAACAACGCAAACACGCCGAGTCGCTCGGGCCCAACAAAGCTCTTTGGCCGAAGAATTGGTACGCAGCGGCCCGCATCCCGATATTCTCGACAGATGTTCTCAGCTAGGATCTTTGCTTCTCCGTAAGATCCAACACCTTGGAGACGGTCTCCTTCGACCAGCGGATGATGGTCAGGAATCCCATATACAGCCGTCGACGAAATATGAACAACCCGCTCAACCCCTGCGTCAAAGGCGGTGCTGAGTACATTTCGCGTCCCTTCGACCTCGGTCGAAAGGATGTCAGCCTTCTTGTCCAACGGTAGGGCGGCCGCAGTATGAACAACGACATCCATACCCAACATTGCCCTACTCAGTTGATCGCGATCACGAATATCTCCGCATATGACGGTAATCGAATCCGTAACATCTGCGAACTTGAATTCTGCCTTGTCGAACGAGGTAAGGCTCCAATTTTTTTTGAGCAGATGCCGAATGAGATTTATCCCAAGGAAACCGGCTCCACCGGTTATAAGACAGTTTTTATTCTCCAGTTCTGATTTCATAACTATTGCTTTCCCTCCTTGTCTACTGCGGATCCGATCGGCAGCAATATCGGTCAGTGCCCTAACACACACTTTGCATAAAGAAACGCGTCTTGTCTTTGGCTTTCAGACATCAGCCACCGAGAGCTCGGCTCTATTCTGGTCACCAAGAAGCACGAACAGAGTCGACGGGATGAGAACGATCGCGAGATCCAGGAAGAGCCTTGTTTCTTCCACCTTCCCGAAAATGAAGTTCGCAAGTAGCAACGGCATAGCAAAAAGCCAAAGCATTGAGCGAAGCTCGGGTGGTAGGCGTCTGAAGCCAATCAAAGGAACCACCCACATTAGCGAGAACAAGAACAACGGCCACAACACTTCGTGAAAATTAACGCTAAGGGGTCGCGATGGGAATGACGGTCGCATCCCAAAGATGCCTCGAAGGCCGATCTGAACGGCAGCCCAAACAGAAAATAGTCCGACAGTATGCTTCAATGTGGCTCGCTTCAAGCCAAAAAATGAAAGATGAATCGGCACGATCAACCCGAACGTCTCTCTCGTCAAACCCCCGATCACCGTCAGCGGATAGAGCCACCCCTTGAACTCGCCACGAGCCATTAGCCATGCCCCGATCGTTAGGAAAAGGAGATTGAGGGGCGACGAAGGCTGAAAGTAATAGCTTCGATAGGTGAACAAATGCAAACCTGCGAGAATCAACGTGCCCGCGAACGCAATGTCCGGACGAAACCATGTCAAAAGGAACAAATGGAAAACAACAAACAGGAGGAAAAGGGCAACCACCCGCTGAAGAGAGTAAAACACCTCTCGAACGAGGCTCGCACGGTTTCCGCTCGATGTGTCGATCACGCTCGCGACGACCAGAGCCGGAAGTTCGACGAGCCACGGTGCAAGCACCCGGTACTGATACGGCGCCTTGAAATCACCTCGAATGATTCCTTGATGGAACTCAGCTCGTTGAGTTGCGAATGGGAGATTTATAGTTTCAAAATGATAGAACGACAGCATTAGTGCAAGCGAGAGATAGATGATAGACGATCTGCCGATAGAAATACCCTCCGCACATAGTCCGCTCTCATTTGGCACATAGCTGACCATCTTTTACACCTCTCGCAGAGCGCCTATCAGAACTGGTCCGGCCCAAATGGGGCGAGTGCGCATGCTAGTTGTCGGTGGTAGCGATATTTCAGAATTCCGGCAAGGGCCGGCCATCTTCATCATTCGGTTATCGCATTGTCCCTCTGGAACACCGTTCAATTATTTTGATCAACATCCTCAAGGTCGAGCTGATCAGGTCCGCTTTCAACCAGCGGCTTGATCTTTTCGCGAATAATTTCCCTATATGGAGAACTCCGGTTTACATAAACAAAGCTCTTTAGCCTCCATGCCTCCCAACCGGGCCAATCAAGCTCTCCGACCAGTTCCCAGTCGTCTCGTAAGACTCGCATCCTCCGGAATAGTAACTGTGGATCCTGCAAGTAGATCCTGGACTCGATCAGCCTGAGGGGGCGCTTAAGCAGAATTCTAGATACATATTGGGAACTCATTCTTGGGTCCGATTCTAAATCTGTTGCACCGGGCGTCGCTGGCGGCTCCGCTCCAATATAGACATCAGCAGAGCGACTCCACAGGTACGCCTCGCGTTCGGATGGTGTCGGATCAGATCTGCCTGACAGAAAGTTATCTGTCAAGCCGACTCTATCGATCTGATCAAAACCACTTACATACGGTATGACACCGGCAGCGTCGCAAATGATGGTTCCTTTCGAATCCAATCCTGTCGCCTTTAACGCATCACCAACCTTTGTATGAAATTGCCCAAATGCACCAATTGGTCTTGGACCTATCATCCAAGGATGACAAGACACAAATAAGATGACGAACCATCCAAATGACATCGCGACCATTCCAAAACGTACTCCGCCGCCCGCCTGAATCCGTCGGAGAATGGGGGAAAGGGCTACCAGAACTCCGAGCAGAATGAGCGAATATGTTGGATATGAGAATCGACTACCACCGCCAACCTCATGAATTATCGTCGTGTAGTACGCAAGGCCCATTGCAGCGGGAAGAAGGACGATCAACACCTTCGCATACGTCCCGGTCTCGGTTCCAGCAAAACTCTCCGACGTCCCCGGATCTTCACTACGATCTCGACGCCGTCGCCGCCTAGCGAATAGATAGGCGAATAGAACGGGGAGCAGGAGCGGCAAGTACCATCGCGACAAATGGATAATGTACTCGCTGACCTCCGGCAGCCCTGAAAGGCTGAACTTCGCAGATTTGACGTAATACGGGTTAGGCAGCAGGTACCCAAAGTATGAATATTTCCAAAGTACATACAGCGATCCACCTAAAACAACAACAAGGACGGAAACCCCAAGGTTCTGAAGGTTCTTCGGCTGGCCTTCTTTCCGCCGTCTTGCAAGGATGAAAGACAGGCCAAGCGCCGCGTAGCTTCCGAGTCCATATAGGATCGCTTCGGGTCGTGTAAGACAAGCCGCTATTACGACCAAAGCGAGAAAAAGGCTTCTCGCTAAATCAGGCTTGTCAAAAAACTCCAGTGCCGCCAACGCGGCAAGGTTCAACAATAGGACGAAAAGCTGCGTTTCGAGACCCGAAGTTGAATGGATCGCGGTTAGGGGATCTGCGACAAATATACCTACGACGATTGCAGCAAATGCATCGATCCCTCCTGCATGGCGGGAAACGATCGCAAGCATCACAAAGCAAGAGGCAATAACGCATCCAACGCTGAGTAGAAGACTCCACAACCATGGATCAATCCCGAGCTTAAAGCCAAGAGCTATTACCAAGACATGAAGAAGACTTGTGAATCCTTCGACCCGCTCGCCGCCTACGTTCCAGACCAGCCCTAATCCGCTTGCTAAATGCCGGGCAAATCGAAAGGTAATGTAAGCATCATCCCAACGCTCCAGATGCAACCGATAGACCTGCGCTAAGAATGTCGAAAATGAGACGACAATAACACCGAGCCCGAACGCCCTTCTCAACCTCTCTATTTACCCCGCTTCGATTCGTCCCTGCCGCGGACTTCATACAGTCCTAAGTGTCGCAGACACTATTGTCTTGCAACGAGCCTTGCACTCGGATTCGTAGGCTACTATCTGTAAGGAAAGCCCATTCCGATCGCCAACGAAAGCTCCGGACGAAGGATCCTGAGCGTGTCGAACTCACCCTCCCCGCTCGGATCGTTCGTAACCCTTTTATGGCCGCCTAATCCATCGATTCCCCACAGTTCAAAGGGACTATTATTGAGCCCGGAGAACGGAATGGTGCCGTTAGCAAGAGTGGCAGCTTGGATGGTCACGTTGCCCCATTGGCTGAACGTGGTGTTTGCCGTCCATTTCACCGTCAACGTCTGCCCCGCACTCCCGGCCTGATAGTTCAGCGTGTAAACTCCATTGCTTGTCCCGCCCGAATTCGAGATAGATGTATCTACATAGGTCGGTGCACTGCCGTCACTAAGACTCGCTTCTAACCGCCCTCCGGCCGCCCACAACCCAACGTAGAGCTTCAACGTACGGGCCGTCGTATCTGCCGGCACCGTCATCTGGAATCCGTTGTTCTGGCCCGTTGCGTACACTCCCGTCGATGTGTTCGCAGCAGAGGCCGTCGGTGTCCCGCCCGTCCAACTAAAGAAGGTCGGATTGTTGCTGTACCGCTGAGTTGCCCCGCCCCCGATACGTGTGAAATTGCTTATCTGCTGCGTTACACCATTCTTATGGTTGAAACTGCTCGCATTACTTATGCCCCAATGTGCCCAATCGGCCGTTCCTTCGGCCGATAGATTCACATTTGCGGGTGATACAGCACTGCTTGCCGAAAGCGATCCTGCCGCACCGGCAGGATTTACCGTCACCGTCAGATCATCAGACGCACTCAACGCACCATCGTCGCCCGTCAGCCTCAGCACATACGTTCCCGCCGCACTAAAGTCTGCTGTCGTACTCAGCGCGTTCGCATTACCGAATGTCACCGTTCCCGGCCCGCTCACCTTTGTCCATGCCGTCGAAACGGCCGCCGGCGGATTCGGCAGCCCGTCGTCCGTCACTGCACCGCTTAAGCTTGCCGACCCCGGCAGCATGATTGCCTTATCGCTCCCTGCGTTTAC
>JRYD01000141.1_pt1 | contig 19228 bp, 21 predicted proteins | sample 235311 | NCBI WGS metagenome assembly JRYD01 (sample SAMN03074213, study PRJNA261472) | activated sludge metagenome | biome: Common Effluent Treatment Plant; feature: Wastewater; material: Activated sludge; isolation source: activated biomass in a lab-scale reactor treating industrial wastewater at... | reverse complement strand
CATAGAAGTTGAACCAGTTGTAGGGAGCCAGATGCACGTAGTACTCGAGGCGCCTGGCATATTTTTGTGCGAGCTGCCGGATCGCCGCCTCGCGATCGACGCGCGGCAAGCGAATCGACTCGGCGAACAGCTCCCAATGCGCCGCGTAGCGATTGCCGCCCAGGTAGCAGCCGAAGCCCAGAATGATCGGGACCTGCAAGGCGCTCGCAAGATACCAAGGACCGATGGGCAGGCGTGCCTTGCCGCCCAGGAACTCGACTTCGACGCAGCGCTCGGTCGGCACGGTGCGGTCGACCATGATGCCCACCATGCGTCCGGCTTCGAGTGTCTCCTTCAATTTCAGCACCAGCGTGGGTCCGCGTTCGGAGGCGTCGATCACCGTGTTCGACAGCTCGGGATTCACCTGTTCCAGCAATTCGGTGAGCATCCAGCCGTGCTTGCGATCCAGCAGGATCGACAGAGGCAAACCGCGTTTGCCGGCCATGACGCGCAGCNNATGCGCCACGAACAGCAGGCATCCGGGATTGCGTGCCACCATCGCGCGCACCGCTTCGGGTCGATGAATGTCGATCTCGATGTCGCGGATGCGATCGCTCAGAAACAGGATGCGATCGAGCGTGCAGCTCGCGAAAGCGAAGAGGTGCCGCCATTGATCGAGCAACGTCGGTTCGTGGCCCAGCGTACGACGCAAGTAGTCGCGCGACGCTTCGAGGGCTGCGCGGCTGGTCAGAAGAAAATACCCGACGATCGGGTATAGAAAGAGACGCACCCAGCGTCGTCGCCAATGCGTGGCCATCCAAACGATCAGCCGCAGCCAGAATCGCGAGGCGCGCTCCGGTTGATCGCGCCAATTCTGCGTCACGGCCCCTCTCCATCGGCGATGCGGGCGAGCAGAATTCTGCCTTCCAGCACCGGCGCGCCTGCGTGTCGGCCGACGAACCTAGCCTGCCAGCGTCCGGGCGCATCTTCGGCGAAGGTGATCTGCAGGTCGATGCGCATGCCCGGTTCCACCGCCCGCAGAAACTTGGCGCTGAGGATCGAAACCAACCGCAGAGTGCGATCATGTGCGCCGCGAATCGTCTCCAGCACCGCATCGAGCAGCACCACGCCCGGCACGATGGGATGTCCGGGGAAATGCCCGGCCAGGCTCGGATGATCGTGCGGTACCAGGATGTGCGAGGCGATCGCGTTCATGACTCGTGACGGCGCGACCACAGCGACGACAATGCCTCGCGCGTCAGCTTACCCACGTCGTTGCGCGGCAGATGCTCGACGAGAATCACCGGGCGGGGCATGAATACGGCCTCGATGCGTCCGGCGAGACCTGCGAGGATCGCCTGCGCAGACGAGCCGGGCGCGACGACGAACGCAGCCGGCCGCGCATCCGGCGCAGGCACGAAGACCGCCGCGTCTTGCACGCCGGGCACCGCGAGCAGATGGCGCGTGATTTCCTGCAAGGACGTGCGCTTGCCGGCGACCTTGATCATGTCGGCCGAGCGGCCGCGCAAGTAGAAGCGAGTCGGGCTCGACGATTCGATCAAATCCTGCAGGACGATGGGCTCCGGTAATTGCGGGGCGCGATAGTGTGCACCCGTGCCCGTCACGATGAGCTCGCCGCCCGCGAACGTCTCCCACTGTTCGCTCTGGATCGTGCGGCGCCGCGCCATCACGCCGGCTTCGGTGCAGCCGTAGATCTCGTGGAGCTGCGTCGACCACGCCGCCTCGATCCGCTGCGCCAGTTCCATCGGCAACGGTGCCGTCGCCGAGATTACGCGTCGAACCGCCGGCAGCTGCACATTGGCTTCCATCAGGGCTTTGAGATGCGTGGGGGTCGTCACGAGCGTGCGAGGCGCCGGCAGGGCGCTGAGTGCGGCACGCACATCCTGAGGAAAAAACGGCTTGCCGTCATGAACAGGGCATCCGGCCACGAGCGACGCAATGAGCGATACCTCCAGACCGTAGACATGCTGAGCGGGTACGGTGGCGACCAGGTTCGAGCCTCGGCCGCCCAGCACTTCGGCGCAGGCCAATTGCGCATTGCGAACCAGCGTGCCCCTGGCTTTCGCATGCGCCTGCGGCAGACCGGTCGAGCCGGACGTGAATGTCAGTGCGACGACGCTCTCGGCGGGGATGCCCCAGCCATCCGGCAGGTCATCGAGTAGGGCATCGACATTGCCGCGGCGAAGATCGCGCAGGAGGTCCGCCAGCGATTCGTCATCGAACGCGTGCTGATTCGGATAGGCCATCGCCAGATCGGCCAGGACGCCCGATGCTTGACTGGGCGGCAGCAACGTCACTTGCTTTCGCCGGCAGGCCGCCGTCCACAACAGCGCGAAGTGATAGCGGTTCTCGCACAGATTGACGATGTGCGATACCGGCGGGAGCCGTGCCGCCAAGGCATCCGCGGTCGCGATGAGCTCGCGCGCGGACACCGCCCGTCCGCCATGGAAAACGATCGGGGCATCCAGTGCGGCGTGTATGAGTGGCAGGTCGGCAGGCATCAGGCGTTGATGTTGGTGCGAACGAGGCGGCGCAAATATTCGAACAGTCCCCAGGGCTCCAAATCACGAAAGCGCATGCGCCGGTAGGCGAACTCGAGCACGAACACGGCGCCGAGCACCAGGTAATGGACGAAGTTCGTCATCACCGACCACACCTTGGGCGTTGCCCATATCGCCAGTCCGACTGCGGACGCAAACATGACGACGAACACGCCGCACCACAACAGCGTCACCTGCCGCGTATAAGCGACCAGCGGCGGCGGCAGCGGCTCACCGCGCATCATGGTGGCGATCCGCGTGATCAAAGGTTGGGCATCGGTGCGCAACGATCTTGCGAATGCGATGAACAAGGCGGCTGGGATGAGCGCGGGCGGCACGTACAGCGCGTACAGCCCGCCGCCTGCGATGACCAGCCAATACAGCGCAATGGCGCTGCCGGACAACGTAAGCCATGCCCATGCGTGCCGCGCGAGCAGTGCGCCGCTCAGCGAAATCGCCAGCAGCCAGAGCAGCGCGAGCCATTGCAGCCACGCTTCTCCGAGGACGGCGCCGAGATGGGCGAGTAGCGGATATCCGAGCGCGAGCCAGAACATCTATGAGGGGAAGCGGATAGCGGATGGAAAGCGGTTGGCGGTTGGCGATTGGTCAGGGCGGGCGTTCCTTCCCCCGCTTGCGGGGGAAGGGATGTGAGGATGTTCCGAAATCATCGTGTCGATGTACTAGGTGGTTCGGCGCTGCAGCACGTGTCCGGTCAGCGAGCGAAGCGATGCGAACGCGCTCTTCGTCGCTGCATCGTCCGAGCGCAGCTCGATGCCGTAGCGTTGCTGGATCATGAGGGCGATTTCTAACGCGTCGATCGAATCCAGCCCGATGCCTTCGTCCGAGCTGCCGAACAACGGCGCGTCGGGCGCGATCGCTTCGGGCTCGATGTGATCCAGGCCGAGCGCCTCAACGAGGCGTTGTGCCATGAGTGATTCGTCCGCGGTCTGACCGGGCATGCGAGATCTCCGAATTCATCGAAACGCCAAGCGGCGATTCAGTGGCGTCTGTGCGTCGTGCGCCAGCGACGCTTCGATCCGAGTTGTTGGGAGCCGAGCCGCTCTCCCGGATGCGAGGCGGAAGTTTATACTAGGCCAAGAGAGCTCTTGATCGTTTCCCATCGAGAACGAATCCAGGATCAATCAGCCAGAATCAATCGAGAAGTGGGCGAGTGTGCGTCGTGCACCTCGCACATTCGACACTTTCGATTAGTCTTCGGATCACGACCACGATCGGATCCGGGAAGTGCGGGCGGGCGGCGAATGAGAGCATTGGGGCGCGGCATCAATCACGCGTGGCGAGTCTTCGCCACCGGGCTCGTGTTCGTGTTGTTCGGGCTCGGCGCATTGTGTATCAGCCTGACGGCCTTTCCGTTGCTGCGGCTCACCACGACCGATTCGGACCTCGCGCGCCGTCGCATTCAACATGGAATGCAGATCACGTTCCGCATCTACATGGACTTGATGCGGGTGCTCGGCATCCTGACGTACGAGGCACGGGGCGTCGAACGGTTGCGCGAGACCGGCCGCCTGGTGGTCGCCAATCACCCGACATTGATCGACGTCGTGATGCTCGTGTCCCTGATGCCCGAAGTCGATTGCATCGTGAAACGCGGTCTGTGGCGCAATCCATTCCTGCGCTGGCCGGTTCTCTGGGCGTCGTATATTCCGAATTCGGAAGGTGAGGAATTGATCGAACGCTGCGCCGCGAGTCTGCGCCGCGGCCATTCGCTGCTGGTCTTCCCGGAGGGCACGCGCACCGTGCCTGGAAAGCCCATGCGGATGCAGCGTGGCGCGGCGCATATCGCGCTGGCGGCCGATGCCGAGATTCTGCCGGTGACGGTGACCTGCGAGCCCCTCACGCTGTTCAAGGGCAACCCGTGGTATCGCGTGCCGGAACGGCGCTTCCATTTGAAGGTCATCGTCGGCGAGCCGGTGCCGGCCGCACGATTCCGCCGCGACGGCGAGCCGCCGGCGCGCGCGGCGCGCAGGCTGACGCAATGGTTGCTCGCCTACTACGGAGCGGCCCAGAGCGACCCTGCGGCTGAGGATGCGTCGGCGATGGAGCCGACCTCTGCAGCATCGCCGATAGCCTCGGCGATGTCATAGATAAGGACTGCGGCAAGTCGTTACCATGCCGCTTCCGCCCACGATGGTCGAGGGCGCAGCGGATCAAGTAATCGAGCAAGTTACGATGGCAGTGAACGTCAAATCGCGCGAAGAGATTCTCGAATACCTGCGTGAAGTGCTGGTCGAGCTGTTCGAGATCAAGCCCGAGCAAGTCGTTCCGGAAGCGAGCCTCTACGAGGATCTCGACATCGACAGCATCGATGCCGTGGATCTGATCCTGAAGTTGAAAGATCTGACCGGCCGCAAGATCCAGCCGCAGACATTCAAGCACGTGCGCACCGTCGGCGACGTCATCGATGCGATCCAGTCCGTCATGGCGCAGACGGACTGATTGCAGAATGTACGGTGCCGCAAGGCCCCGACAACGATTCGGCATCTTTCGCTCTTTCACGTTGTGATCGTCATCCCGGAGATTCGCGCGACTGAGCGCACCGCGCGCGGAGTGCGGCTCACGCTGGCGATTCCCGCCGATCTAGCGTATTTCGCGGGGCATTTCCCTGGAGTGCCGCTCCTGCCCGGCGTCGTGCAGATCACCTGGGCGATCGAGCTGGGGCGCCGGCATATTCCATTCGCCGCGCAGTTTCGTACGCTGAGCGCCGTGAAGTTCACGCGCGTCATCCAGCCGGGCGCGACGGTGGTCTTGCAGCTCGATTACGCCAGCGATGCCCACGAGCTCGACTTTGTTTATGAGATCGACGGCCGCGTCTGTTCGAACGGCACGGTGTGCTTCGATGTGGAATGAGCCTGCCCCTCCCTGGTCCTCCCTCGCGAAGCGGGGGAGGGGACGTTCTGGCCAATCGCCAACCGCTAACCGCTTCTATCTCCCATGAAGCCCTGCCTCGTCATTCCCTACTACAACCACGGCGGCGCGATCGCACGGGTGATTGCCTCGCTGCGGCCGTTCGGATTGCCCTGCCGCGTGGTCGACGACGGTTCCGATCCTGCGGAATATGAGGCGCTCGCCCGCGCGGTCGAGAACGAACGCGATTGGGTGAGCGTGCAGCGGCTGCCAGTGAATCGTGGCAAGGGAGCGGCGGTGCGAGTCGGCTGCGAGCAGGCGCTCGCGGATGGATTCACGCATGCGCTGCAGATCGATGCGGACGGCCAGCATCGCGCGGCGGACGTGCCGAAGCTGCTCGACATCGCACGCCGCCGGCCCGACGCGCTCGTGAGCGGTCAGGCCGTTTACGACGAATCCGTGCCGCGATCACGCCTGTATGGGCGCTACATCACGCATGTGTGGGTATGGATCAATACGCTGTCGTTCGAGATCAAGGATTCGATGTGCGGCCTGCGCGTCTATCCACTGGAGGCGACCTGTGAAGTCTGGCGTACGCAGCATGTCGGTCGCCGCATGGATTTCGATATCGAGATGATGGTGCGCCTGTCGTGGCGCGGCGTGCCGATCGTGAGCGTGCCCACGCCCGTCGCCTATCCGAGCGATGGCGTGTCGCATTTTCGAATGCTGCGCGACAACGTGTTCATCAGCCTCATGCACGCCCGTCTGTTCGTCGGGATGCTGTGGCGGGCGCCGCTGATTCTCGGACGCAGGGTCGCGCGCAAGCTGACGAGAGCACCCGTATGAACGTGGATCGTTTCCGTATCGAGGTGCCGGTCACGGTGCCGTTTCACGACATCGACATGATCGGCGTCGCCTGGCACGGCCATTACGCCAAGTATTTCGAGATCGCGCGCTGCGCCTTGTTGGAGCGCCTCGACTACGGTTATGACGCGATGCGCGAGTCCGGCTTCATGTGGCCGGTGATCGACATGCGCATTCGCTACATCAAGCCGCTGCGTTTCGGTCAACGGGTGATCGTGAAAGCGATACTCAAGGAATGGGAGAATCGGCTGCTCATCGAATATCTGGTGACGGACGAGGCAACGGGGCATCGCTTGACGAAGGGGACGACCTCGCAGGTGGCCGTCGACATCGCGAGCGGCGAGATGTGCTTCGTGTCGCCGCAGGTTCTCCTCGATCGTCTGGGAGTGTCCTGATGAAACGCGCTGTGCTGGGTATCGTCGGCCTGATCGCATCGTTATGCGCAAACGCGCAAGTCGATCCGTTCCAGCATCCCACCACGGGCAGCGCTCTCTTGAGCACGACGCTTGCCGCGCCCGCGCGTACTCTTGCCGATACGAAAGTGCTGACCGGCGGTTTCGTGCATCGCAAGCATCTCGCCGAGGTGCCGCAGCCGCTGACGGCCACCGGCGAGTTCACTTACGCGCGCAGCCTCGGCGTGCATTGGCATACCAAGCAGCCGTTCGATTCGGTATTCGTACTCACGCAGCGCGGCATCGTGCAGCGCGATGAAGGCGCCGAGACGCTGCGCATGTCCGCCGACGAGCAGCCCGCGGTCCGGGTCATCGCCGATATTTTTCTCGCCCTGTTCACGCTCGACGTATCGAGCCTGAGCTCGAGCTTCGATCTTTTCGGCAAGCGCCAGGGCGAGCGCTGGATCGTCGGCTTGCGGCCGAAATCGGCGACCATCGGCAGTGTGTTCAAGGAAGCGACGATCACCGGCGCGCAGAACGTCGAGCGGGTCGTGCTCGTGGATGCGCATGGAGATCGCACCGTCATCGAGCTCGAGAACATTCGTCATTCGGGTGCGGAGCCCGGCCCCGACGTGCGCGCGTTGTTTGCGCATTGATTATGAGCAGGGCTGCGGCGCATGGCGGTGTGGGGACAGCGGGCGACTGTGAAGTGCGGTCGCCGGAGATCCCGACTTTCGTCGGGATGACGATAAGGAACGGGATGACGACGGGCATGTTTCCGTCATCCCGACGAAAGTCGGGATCTCCATTGGCGCCGAGCCAGGAACCGCCCGCATGCGGCTGAGCTCCGTGCCGCCCGCCGTTCGTCTGCGCTTCATCGCCTGGAGCGTGCTGATGCTTGCGCTGCTCGCGGTGTTCGTGCTGCGCGTGCTGCCGAATCTCAGAATCGAAACCGATATCCTCGCGCTGCTGCCCGACGCACGACAGGATGCGGCAATGGACGCGGCGCTGAACGAATTTTCGGCGCAGCTCGCGCGGCGCCAGATCTTCCTGGTCGGAGCGATCGACCTCGCGGATGCCAAGCTCGCGGCCAGCAGCTTTGCCAGGACGCTGGATGCCTCGGGTGCGTTTTCCAGCGTCGCCTTCGAATTCGGCGTCAAGGCGCGCGAGCAGTTCGATGTCTACTTGAACCATCGCAGCTATCTGCTCGCGGAGGGCGATGAACGCGCCCTTCGCGAGGGGCGCGGCGATGAGATCGTGCAGAAGGCCGTGCGCTCCGCCTACACGCCCGCCGGATTGATGCAGCCGCTGAGCCTGGCGCAGGACCCGCTCGGGCTGCTGAACAATTTTCTGCACGCCCAGATTCCATCGTTCGGCTCCGCGCGGCTCGAGGGTGCAAACCTCGTCGTCGATTCGCAGGAGGGTCCCTACATTCTCGTGCTCACGGAATCCTCCGGCAGCCCGTTCGCCTCGGCGGTTCAGGAGCGCGTGATGCCGGCGATCGAGCAGGCATCGATGGCGGCGCGCCGCGCTGCTCCGGCGGCGATCACGATTCTGCTCTCCGGCGCGATTCAACATGCCACCGCGGCGACGCAACGGGCGAGGCAGGAAGTCTCGGCCTTCGGCACGATCGAGACGCTGGCGGTGCTCGTGCTCTTGTGGGTCATGTTCGGCGGCGTGCGTCCGCTGATGCTGGCGATGTTCACCTTGGCGCTCGCCGTGATGGCGGCATTCACGGTCGTACATTTCAGTTTCGGCAAGGTGCATCTGCTCGCGCTGGTGTTCGGGTCGAGCCTGATCGGCAGCATCATCGATTACTCGATTCATTTCTTTGCCGATCGCTTTCGCGATCCTGCGCGCTGGTCGCCGTTCGCTGCGGTGTCGCACGTCGGGCCGGCCATTCTCCTGGGGCTGGCGACGACGCTGACCAGTTATCTGGTGCTCGCGTTCGTGCCGTTTCCAGGACTCAAGCAGATCGCCGTGTTCTGTATGGTCGGTCTGGTCGTCGGCTGTGGCTGCGTGTTGTGCTTCTATCCCTTGTTCACGCGCACCCGCCGGGGTCGCACGCCGCAGCTCGGTCCGCGCCTGGGCGCCGCGCTCGATCGAATGTTGCTGCGATGGCGCTGGACGCCGGCGCGCAGCGTCGCGGTCGCGATCGTCATCGGCATCACCGCGCTCGGCATCGCGCGCGCGTACATTCAAGACGACATTCGGGCGCTGCAGGAATCGCCGCCGGAACTCGTGGAAAGCGAGCAACGCGTACGGGCGCTGTTGGGCAGCTCGGTCGAAACGCGATTCTTTCTGGTGACTGGAGAATCGGCGCAGGTCGTGCTCGATCGTGAACGCGAGCTGGTGCAGGCGCTCGACCGCCTGATCGCCGACGGCGGCTTGAGCTCGTATCAGGCCGTGAGCACGAGCCTGCCGTCGCTCGAGCGCCAGCAGCGCACCCATCGATTGCTGCGGGAGCAGGTATACGCGCCCGGCGGCCTGCTCGAACGCGCGATGAGCGCATTGGGGTATCCGCCCGAAGCGATCGCCAGGCGCAGAGGCGAATTCGAGACCGCTTATACGCCGCTCTCGCCGGATGAATGGCTGGCGAGCCCCGCATCGCAGGCAACGCGCCATTTGTGGTTGGGCAAGGTGGGCGATCGCCAGGCGACGGTGGTTTCGCTGGGCGGCATTCGCGACGTCGATGCCTTGCGGAGCATCGCGGCGGGCGACGGCAACGTGCGACTGATCGACCGCGTTGCGGGCACGACCGAGGTGTTATCGAATTACCGCCGTGCGCTGTCGGGGCTGCTCGCTCTTATATATGCGCTCGCGGGTATCGTTCTGGCGGCGCGCTTCGGTTGGCGTGCGGCGCCGCGTATTCTGCTGCCGTCGATTCTCGCGACGCTGATGACGCTCGGGCTGTTCGGCTGGCTCGGCGTCCCGATCAATCTGTTCACGATGCTGGCACTGTGGCTGGTCCTTGGCTTGGGTATCGATTACGGGATCTTCCTGCGTCATGGATTGGACAATCGCCCGACCGCGATTCTCAGCGTCACGCTTTCGGCGTGCATGACGCTGCTGGCGTTCGGACTGCTGTCGTTCAGTGCAACACCCTTCATTCGCAGCATCGGGCTCACGTTGCTGTGTGCGATCACGCTGTCCTGGCTGTTCGCTCTGTTCAGTTGTTTGACTGCATTGCCTTCGCGTATCGCCGGGATGGAAACGAAACAAAGTTAGGAAATAGCCTTTGCGCGAAATCAGAGCACGACTCACGCCGACGTTGTTCGCCGTCGCTCTCGCAGGCTGCGCCTCGCAGCCGGTACAGCGAGACGCGGACGTGTCGCGCCCGCTGGTTGCGCCATCAACGCTCGGCGGGGAGCGTGCGGTCAATCAGATCGTGCGCGGTGCTTTCGGGCCGCGCGACATGACGCTGAACTGCATCGTGACGGTGAAGGACGGAGTGATGACCGTCGTGGGTTTGAGCGCGCTCGGACTGCGAGTGTTCACGATTCGCTATGACGGTACGACGACCACCGTGGACAACACGTTGCCTGCGCCGTCGCAGCTGACGCCGGAACGCCTGATCGCCGATTTTCAACTGGTGTACTGGCCGATGGACGCGCTGGTCCAGCCGATGAAAAGTGCCGGCTGGCAATTGACCGAGCCGGCTGTGCTCACGCGCCGCTTGCGCCGCGACGATCGCATCGTTGCCGAAGTCCACTACACCAGCGAGGATCCATGGACCGGTCGCAGCTGGCTGGTGAATCTCGAACACGGGTATACGTTGAGTATCGAATCGAAGGTCCTGTAGTCCCTCTGCGCTTCGCATTGAGGTCCGTCAGTCCCCCTCCCCAGCGAAGCTGGGGAGGGTTAGGGAGGGCACACACGAGTGAGCCGCACGCAACCATGCCGCTAGAACGCCATTTCAAAATGACCGAGCTGCTGCCGCACGAAGGCCGCATGCTGTTGCTCGATGAAATGCTCGATGCTGGGGAAGAGCACGTGGTCTGTGGCGTGACGATTCGCCCCGACAGCATGTTTTGCGACGGCGCAAGCGGCGTGCCGTCATGGGTCGGACTCGAATACATGGCGCAAACGGCATCGACCTATTCCGGCATCGACGAAGCACGCTCGGGCAGGCGCCCGAGCATCGGGCTGTTGCTCGGCTCACGCCGCTACAAGGCGGAAGCGTCGTTCTTTTCGATCGGCGCGAAGCTGCGCGTCGAGGCACAGTTGCTGCTGCGTGACGAGAACGATCTCGTCGCATTCGATTGCAGGATTCTCGACGGCGAGCGTGTGCTGGCGCGTGGTGACGTGAAAGCCTATCGGCCGAAGGACGTTTTCGCCGTGGTGTACGGCGAAAGGATCGATGAAAACCGAAGAGAATCGTGATTTGAGAATGGTGATCGACAAGTGTGTGATTAGGGTCTTCGCAAATGCAGCGAGGGCCTGTGCATACGTCCCCTCCCCGCGTAGCGGGGGAGGGACAGGGTGGGGGCTCAAACAGTGACTCAAGATTCGAACAACGCTCGCAGCATCCTCGTCACCGGCTCCAGCCGCGGCATCGGCCGGGCGATCGCCGAGCGGCTTGCCGCGTCCGGCCATCGAGTGATCGTGCATTGCCGCGAGCAGCGTGCCGCCGCGGACGAGGTTTGTGAAGCCATCGCCGCGCAGGGCGGGCTCGCGGCGCGTGTTATTCAGTTCGATATCGCGAATCGCGACGCCTGCCGGGACGCGATCACCGCCGACATCCAGGCGCACGGCGCCTATTACGGCGTCGTTTGCAACGCAGGCCTGACTCGCGACGGAGCATTTCCCGCTTTGAGCGGCGAGGAATGGGATGCAGTGCTGCGAACGAACCTCGACGGCTTCTTTAACGTGCTGCAGCCGACCATCATGCCGATGGTTCGGCGCAAGGCGGGTGGGCGCATCGTGACGCTGTCTTCCGTATCGGGCGTCATGGGAAATCGTGGTCAGGTGAATTACAGCGCATCGAAGGCAGGTATCATCGGCGCGACGAAAGCACTCGCGGTGGAGCTGGCGAGCCGCAGGATCACCGTGAATTGTGTCGCGCCCGGATTGATTCGCACCGACATGCTGAGCGAAGCGCCGGTCGAGGAAGTGCTGAAGGCAGTGCCCGCCGGCCGGGTGGGCGAACCGCACGAAGTGGCGGCAGTCGTGAATTTTCTGATGTCCGATGACGCTGCATACATCACGCGACAGGTCATCGGCGTGAATGGCGGTATGGCTTGATGAGTTCTTCAACGAAACGCGTCGTCGTCACCGGGTTCGGCGGTATCACCGCGCTCGGGCACGATTGGCCGACGATCGAGCGTGCGTTGCGCAACGGCGTGAGCGGTATCGCGCGCATGAACGAATGGGATCGCTATATCGATCTCAATACGCGGTTGGGCGGTCCCGTGCCGAAGTTCGATCTGCCGCCGCAATACACGCGCAAGGTGACGCGCACGATGGGTCGTGTCGCGCTGCTTGCGACGCGCGCCACCGAGATGGCGCTCGAAGATGCGGGCCTGTTGAACGATCCCGTGCTCGGCAGCGGCAAGATGGGCATTGCGTACGGTTCGTGCACCGGCAGCCCCGATGCGATTCGCGAGTTCGGTTCGATGATCGAGACGGGCGATGTCGGGGGCATCAATGCGACGACCTACCTGCGCCTCATGCCGCACACGGCGGCCGCGAACATCGGCGTGTACTTCGGCATCAAGGGCCGCGTCATTCCCGCGTGCAGCGCATGCACGTCCGGCAGCCAAAGCATCGGTTATGCCTACGAGTCGATCAAATTCGGCCGCTCGACGCTGATGGCCGCGGGCGGCGCGGAAGAATTGTGCGCATCCGAAGCCGCGGTGTTCGACACGCTCTATGCGACCAGCACGCGCAATGACACCCCGACGCAAACGCCCAGCCCGTTCGATCGCGACCGCGATGGCCTCGTCATCGGTGAGGGCGCATGCACGCTGATCCTCGAAGAGTACGAGCACGCCAAGGCGCGCGGCGCGAAGATCTTCGCCGAGATCGTCGGCTTCGGCAGCAACTCCGACGGCGACCATCCGACGCATCCGAATACGCAGACGATGGAGATCGCGATGAAGCTCGCGCTGGAAGACGCGGAAATTTCCGCTGCCGACATCGGCTACGTGAACGCGCACGCGACCGCGACGGATCAAGGCGACGTTGCCGAATCGCACGCCATGCAGCGCTTGTTCGGTAAGCGCATTCCGGTCAGCTCCGTGAAAGGCCACCTTGGCCACACGCTCGGCGCCTGCGGCGCGATCGAAAGCTGGTTCTCGATCGAGATGATGCGCGGCGGCTGGTTCATGCCGACGCTGAATCTCAACAACGTCGACGAAAAATGCGGCGAGCTCGACTACATCATGAACGATGGCCGCAATCTCCAGATCGAGCACGTCATGAACAACAACTTCGCCTTCGGCGGCGTGAACACGTCGCTGATCTTCAAGCGGGTTGCTTAGCGACTTTCAGCGTCGCTTGTTGCTTTCTCCTTCGCTACGATACCGCCCACCCTTCCAATCTTCGAGGTGATGCCATGGATAAGCTGCGAATCGCCGGGTGCGCGATGCTTGCCGCCCTTGTATTTACGACTGCGCAAGCGCGTGATGAGCGGCTCAAGATGCCCATTGCCGCGGCCATGGAAAGCGACGAGGCGAAAGCGAAGCTGGGCGATGAGGTGAAATTCTTCTTCGGCTCGCAGGCCTCGCCGCAGCCGGCGCAGACTTTCGGTACCTTCACGTCGAACAAGAAAACGAATTTCGCCAACAAATCGGATGAGCAGGGCTGCAAGATCGCCTTCCTTTCCGCGATGATCTCTTTGAGAGACCGCGCGCTTCGCGAAGGCGGCAATGCGGTCATCAACATCCACAGCGTCTATAAGAACGTGCCGTTCAGGAGCGAGACGGAATACGAGTGCGGCGCCGGGAATATCATCGGCGGCGTGGCGCTTCGGGGGACGGTGGTTAAGCTCTGATCCGGGTGATCGCCTGGGTTTCTTGCTCCTTTTGCCTCCTCCTGACCTCCTTCCGCATAGCGGGGGGAGGGGATGGCCCCTGTCAATAGGCGGCGGCATGCACTTTCGTGGCGCATCGCCGCCTTCGATGCATTAGAATCGCGCGCCGAATACGGGGCCGACACCCATTTGCCCCTCTCAATTTGCTAGAGAGGAATTCATGCGATTCGAATCAATGTTCGTCCGGGGTCTCTCATGCCCGTGAAGATTGCCGTTCTCAAAGAGACCCATCCCAACGAGCGGCGTGTCGCGCTCGTGCCCGTCGTGGCGGACAAGCTGATCAAGCTCGGCGCGCAGATTGCGATGCAATCCGGCGCCGGTGATGCCGTCAAGTTGCCGAACGCCGCTTATAAGAACGTGGCGTTCACGGACGACGTTCGCGATCTCGTCGCCGAGGCCGATGTCGTGTTGAGCGTGCAGCCGCCGAGCATCGAGGTCGCCAACGCGATGAAGCAAGGCGCGATCCTGATTTCTTTCGTGTATGCGCACAAGGAGATCGAGCTCACCAAGGCATTGCGCGATCGCAAGATCACGACGTTCGCGATGGAGCTGGTGCCGCGCATCACGCGTGCGCAGGCGATGGATGCGCTGTCGAGCCAGGCCGCGCTCGCCGGCTATTACGCGGTGTTGATCGGCGCGACCAACATCGCCCGCATGCTGCCGATGATGACGACCGCGGTCGGCTCGATCCGTCCGCAGAAGGCGCTCGTCATGGGTCTGGGTGTCGCCGGCCTGCAGGCGCTGGCGACCGCGCGCCGTCTCGGCGCGATGACCGAAGGTTACGACGTGCGCCCGGAGACCAAGGAACAGGCCGAATCGCTGGGCGCGAAGTTCGTCGATACCGGCGTGGATGCGCGCGGCGCGGGCGGCTATGCGCGCGAGCTCACGCAGGAAGAGAAGGACAAGATCGCGGCCGTGATCACCAAGCACATCCAGTCGGCGGATGTGATCATCACCACCGCGGCCATTCCCGGCCGGCCTTCGCCGAAGCTGATCAGCAAGGCGCAGGTCGAAGGTATGAAAGCCGGCAGCGTGATCGTCGACCTCGCGGCCGAAGGCGGCGGCAATTGCGAATACACGCAGCCGGGCCAGACGGTGCAGGTCGGCCAGGTGACGATCGTCGGCCCCCTGAACGTCCCGAGCATGCTCGGCGAGCACGCCAGCGAGCTGTACGCGAAGAACCAATACAACTTGATCGAGCTGTTCCTGAAAGACAACGAGATCAAGCTCGATTGGAACGACGAAGTGATCGCCAAAACGGCGCTGACGCACGCGGGCGAGATCAAGAACGAGGCGGCCAGAGCCGCTATTGGCGGCAACTGACAATTGATGATGGGCAGTTGACGACGAATGAAGCCCGAGGCGGCTCTTCGTTGTCCATTGTCACTCGTCCACTGTCCATTTGAATTATTTGGGCGAATAACTCGGGAATAGCTATGGAATTCACTACCGTCCTCACCGGCTTCGTGGCCCTGTACATCTTCATGCTCGCGGCCTTCACGGGCTACGAGATCATCGGTCGCGTGCCGGCGATTCTGCACACGCCGCTGATGTCGGGCTCGAACTTCGTGCACGGCATCGTCGTGGTCGGCGCGATGTATGCGCTGCTCAATGCGACCTCGACGATCGAGCAGATCATCGGCTTCGTCGGCGTGCTGCTCGGCGCGGGCAACGCGGCCGGCGGTTACGTCGTCACCGAGCGCATGCTGGAAATGTTCAAGCCAAGCGATAAGGGAAAGAAATAGCGAACGATCCGCTAAGGAGACTCTGAATCAACCCCTTGTTCGTCATTCCAACGTCCCACGGGATTCCCGTTGGTCAAAAGCCGGAATCCCAAGAAGATGGATCCCGACTTACGTCGGGATGACGGGTGTCTGTGTCGGGCGCGACGCTGGGCTACGCCGGGCCGCCGAGTGTGTGCTGCAACCCGAGCGCGACGAGTCGCCGTTGTTGCGCTTCGCTGCGATTGCGGGGATGGGCCAGGTTCATGCGTTCCAGATACGGCTGCAACCTGGCGTCGTCTGCGTCGACTCGGGAGGCTGCGAAAAACAAGCGCAGCTTGCCGAGAGATTCTCGGGCGCGGGCGGCAAGGTGCTGCAGGGCTTTCGTCAGCGCCAACTCTTCCGGCGTCAGATCCGTGCCGAAGGGCAGTGGATCGAACAGCCCGCGTGCGCGCCAGGGCTGAAATTTCCGCGCCAGCGCCTCGGGGGTGTTCGAGCGCACCGGATCGTCGATGCGATAGCTGGCCGGCAGCTTGCCCGCGCGCTTGGCATCGGCGACGAAGGCGTCGCTGAAGCGGGCATCCATGATGGCGATCAGCGCTTCGATGACCTCGCGGTCCGTCTTGCCGCGCAAATCGGCGATGCCGTATTCCGTGACGACGATGTCGCGCAGATGCCGCGGGATGGTGGTCTGCGCGTAATTCCACACGATGTTCGATGTCGTCTTGCCGTGCGCCGTGCGTGTGGCGCGTACGCATAGAATCGAGCGTGCCTCGGGCAGGGCATGTGCCATCGACACGAAGTTGTATTGCCCGCCGACTCCGCTGACGACGCGTCCGTTCTCGACGGTGTCCGAAACGGCGGCGCCCAGCCCCGTGACCATCATCGTCGTGTTGACGAAGCGTGCATGACGGCGCTGCGCGCATTTCAATTCCCATTCGTGGCCGTACAGCTCGTTGACGAAGCTGATCCCGCGCATCGCGAACAGCCTGCGCTGTTCGGGGCCGAGTTCTTTCAAATGCGCATAGAAGGCCCGCGGGCCGAAGAAGAATCCGGCGTCGACCAGCACGCCGCCGCGCAATTTATCGCCCAGGCAGATTGCTGCGATCGCGGCGCGCTGCTCGACCGTCTCGAAGCTCGCGTTCAAGTGCTCGCCGTTCGGCGCGATGAGCATGCCGCGCTCGTAGTCGATGTCGTCGCGAAACAAACCGACATCGCGCAGCTCGTTGAAGTCGGCGTAGGACATGCGCACCATGCCCGCGGCGTGCAGCGCCTCGAGCGTGCGCAAGCCGACGTTCTCGTCGATGCGCCCCTCGTCTAGCAAGCGCTGCAGCCGGGCGCTCGGATAGACCAGGCGCTTCAGCACGCCGCGGCGACGCAGATCGATGAAGCCGTCGACCAGCATCTCCGTGCAGCCGTACAGGCCGCGTTCGAATGGCGCGGTTCCGCCCTCGGTCTCGATCAAACGCCGATGCATGGCGAGGGCCGGCATGGATTCGAGGATGTCGCGATACACCGCGGGTTGCTCGTGCCGTAGCTCGAGCGCGTGGACGATGCCGTCGCCGAGCTCGCCGATGCCGACTTGCAACGTGCCGCCGTCGCGAATCAACGTGCTCACGTGCAATGCGATCGCATGATCGACCGGCGAAATCGGCGGGTTCGGCGGGCTGAACAGCGGGAAATCGTGGCGGCGGTCGTCGATCAGGAAGTCGAACGTGTCCGCCGTGACGAGCGCGTCGCCGTACATGAAGGGCATGTCGGGATGCACTTGGCCGATGAGCACGAAGGGTTGCGCGGCAGCGCGTGAGGCAACGATGCGTGGCAGAAGATCGGCCGTCATGTCGGCGTTCGAGCCCAGACTCAGCACGGAGGCGGGCGCCTCTCCCGGCGCAGGCGCCGCGACGAGTTGGGCGATGACGTTCAGGCCGCGCAGCGTCGCATCGCGCGCGACATGCGTGTAATTCGAGCTCAGATAATGTTGTTGCAGATGCTCGTTGTCGAGCCAGGCGCCGGGTTGCAGGTAGAACTCGAGGACACGCACGTTCGGGGGCAGCCGTTGCTCCTCGAGCATGCGCACGTAGTCGAGATCGGGGTAGTCGCCGAACAGGCGCTGCGACAACGGCCCGACCAGGCGCGCCTCGAGATCGCTGCGCGGCCGCGGCGTGGACAACGACAGCGCAGTGATGATGGTGAGGTCGAGGGTGGCGTCCTGGGCTGCGCGACGGACGAAGGCGTTGACGAGCGGATTGGGCTTGCCGATCGCGACGGGCAGGCCCATCACGATTCTTTTCCCGACGCGATTCAGCGTGGCTTCGACGCAAGCATCGAGGTCGGTGAAGCGGATCGGTGCGGGTTGACTCATTTCCTGAGCAGCAGCGCGAATCTCACCCTGACTTCGTTCGCGACGGTCTCGGTGTCCTTCCAATCGCCTTGCCCGACGCCAAAATCGAGGCGCTTGATCGATGCCGAGCCTTTGAGCCATGCACCGTTGGCGTTTTCCTCGAAGGTGAATTCCAGCGGCACGTCCTTCGTAACGCCGCGCAGCGTGAGCTTGCCGGCCGCGGCGTATTGGCCCTTGCCCTTGTTCGTGAATGTTTCCGCCACGTAGCGAGCCATGGGGTGCTGCTTCACCGCGAACAGATCCGCGCTTCGAATAATTTCATCGCGCTCGGAATCGCGTGTGTTGACGGAGCCCGTGTCAATGGCGACGTCGAAGCGGCTGCCAGTGAGATCCTGGGGGTTGAACACTATATCGGCGGTGAACTTCTCGAACCTGCCTTCGAATGGAGCGCCGGCCTGCGTGCCGATGAAAGTGAGCTGGCTGTCCTTGGGCTGCATGCTCCATTGCACGGCCGCGAAGGCGAGCGAGATGGAAAGACAAAGCGAAGCAAGGGCGACGGTTCTCAAACGCATGTACGATCCTCTACTCGGATTTCAGTTTGACCGGCAGCATGCGTCGCAGCACATTGTCACGGTCGATGAAGTGATGTTTCAGCGCGGCGAGCGCATGCAGGACGGCGATACACAGCAGCGTCGTCGCCAGGATTTCGTGCGCCTCGTGGAAGAGCTCGTAAGCCGCGGTGCTCGGTTCGATGAAATCCGGCAGCGTGACCAGGCCGAACCAGCTGACCGGGAAATTCCGCGCCGAGGACATGAGCCAGCCCATCAGCGGTGTGACGAGAATCAGGCCGTACAGCGCCCAGTGCGAAAGGTGGGCCGCGAGGCGCTGCCAGCGTGGCGTGGTCGCCGGAAAGGCCGGCACCGGATTGAACCAGCGCCAGATCAATCGCAGGATGGCCAATCCGAAAATCGTCATGCCGATCGACTTGTGCGTCGCCAATGTGGCGATTTTCGCCGGGCTGAGCGGCAAATCCGCCGCTTTGCTGGCGAGCACGAACTGGGTGATGATCAGGGCCACGATGGCCCAGTGGAGCAATTGCGCGATCACTCCATAGCGGCGGGTGTCGTTTTTGATCTGCATTGGCGCGAGCTTACGATGAGTTGCGCGATTGTCCAGCGACACGGGTACCCTGGATTCATGAATCGCCGCGGACGAGCTTCCTTGGCTGACCCGCTCTCTGAATCGACTGCTTTCGTGCTAGTTTTCCATTGCGACGGGCGCTCCCCAGGTCACGCGCAATGGGACGTTCCGGCCGTCCATCGTCAATCTCCGACCATCAATCTTCGTATCAAAGCCATGCCCGCTTATCGTTCCCGCACCACGACCCACGGCCGCAACATGGCCGGCGCCCGCGGCCTGTGGCGCGCCACCGGCATGAAGGACAGCGATTTCGGCAAGCCGATCATCGC
>JRYD01002172.1_pt1 | contig 19272 bp, 21 predicted proteins | sample 235311 | NCBI WGS metagenome assembly JRYD01 (sample SAMN03074213, study PRJNA261472) | activated sludge metagenome | biome: Common Effluent Treatment Plant; feature: Wastewater; material: Activated sludge; isolation source: activated biomass in a lab-scale reactor treating industrial wastewater at... | reverse complement strand
GTTAGGCCCTCGGTCGCTTGCCGTGTTAGAAGGTCGAGCAATAATTCGCGGTCTTTCTCGGTCATATCGCTGCCTCCTGTGGTTCAAAGTCGGTCATTCCGCCGAGTCCGAGAACTTCACGCACCCGAAGAAGACCGCGTCGCGCGTGGGTCTTTACAGTGCCAAGCGGAATGCCCGTCGTCTCTGCGATCTCTTGATGAGACATCCCGCCGACGATCGACAGGTGAAGAACCTTCTGCTGCTCGGGCCGCAGGGTCTTCATGGCCTCAGCCGCTTCTTTTGCCTCCACGCTGATCTGAATGAACTTATGATCTGTGCTGCCCGGTTCGCTGACCATCTCTTCGATCGGATCCGTCGCGATCCTCCGCCCGATCGACCTGATCTTGTCGATGACCCGCCGTCGGGCGATCATTGCGATAAACGTGGCTTCCGAGGCTACCGTTGTGTCGTAGCGGCCGGCGTTCTTCCAAATGTCGATGAAGGCTTCCTGCACGGCATCCTCAGCATCGGCCTCGTTCGACATCAGCTTTCTTGCGATCGAATAAACGAGTCCGCCGTATGCATTGAGGCAATCCTCGACAGCATTCTTATCGCCCGCAGCGATACGTTTTAGGATAGGTTCAGCCAAACTCGTCTTCTCTAAAGCCCCGCACTAAAACGGGCAATTCGGCCCTACACGCCTTGCGGTAAAAAGGGCGTCACTCTTCTATTCGTTCGGGAGGCGGAATCGGTTTCGATATGAGAGAGACAACAAAAATGACAAACAACAGGGAACTTGAAAGTGCCGAAAGCAGGCAAAATTGGCAAAAAGCGCCGATCAGGGCCGCCTGAACGTAAATAAGCCAGGCAGAAAAAAGCGCCATCATCGTCGCGAGAATGCCGTAAAGCAGCCACATTCCGCGTCGCCCGAATAGCGTCATCGCCGCAAAGATCAGAACAAAAAAATAAGCGGCGGCACCAAAGATCGCAAGCGGCAGGCCCGCAACTTCGGCATAAGCGCTCGTAAGCACCATTTCGCAGCCCTCGGTAATGCTGCACGGGACAGGCTCGGCCGTGTAATGGTGGATCGTTAAATAGACCGAATCAAAAAGGCCCGCGATCGCGACGATGATCGCCGCGGCCGCGAGCCAATTCTTTGGTTTAAAGCTGATCACTTGTTCACTTCGGAGGAATTCTTCTTCGCATCGGCCGAATTAGAACTTGCGGAGGAATTAGACTCGGGGGCAGAATTTGTCGCAGCCGGGGTTGCCGGCTTCGCCTTAGCAAGCTCTGCATCGATGATCTCCTTCAGGCCCGAAACCGTAACCTTGCTCGGCGGAACTGCGACATTGTTAACGAAAACGGTCGGTGTCGAGTTGATTCCGATACCGTCGCCGCGCTTAAGGTCGAGATCGACACGCTGCTTTGCGGGGAGGCCGGCAGCATCATTCTGCCATTGGTCGATATTGAGTCCGATCTTTTCTGCATAGCTCTTCCAGAGCGCCTTATAATTCGGGTTCGCGGTCCACTCTTTCTGATTTGCGTAGAGTTCGCGTGCCATCTCGAAGAATTTCCCCTGCATACCGGCGGCCTCGGCCGCAACCGACGCCTCGTATGTCTTGTCGTGAGCCGCGAGCTTCAGCGGAAAATTCCGATAGACGAAGTTGATCCGGCTGCCGTAGGCCTTCTTGATCTCGTCNNTGCGGACGGCGAACCGGCGGCATTCGGCGGTGTCGCTCCCGGAGGAGCTTCAGCCGGGATACCGGGTGTCTTTGCGGGCGTCGGCGTTTTCTTGCCGTTCGAGTTGCTCGCCGTGTTCGAGCACGCGACAGCAAAGAGCGATGAAATTAAGAGAGCGACCAAGGCCAATGGAAGGCCGATTCTGATTTTGTTTGTTCTCATTTTGTGTAAATAAAAAACCCTATCTTACTGCACGAATACGGCTTTCCGCGGCAGAAGGTTTGCGCAATGCTTCAAGCGTCGCTTCAACCTTGGCGGCGATGCCATCGGAGTCCAGGCCGTATTGTCCAAGCAAAACCTTCGGATCGCCGTGCGTAACGATCTCGTCAGGAACACCGAGCCTTGCCACCTTCACGCTGTCCTGAAGCCCGTTCTCTTCAAGCAATTCGATCACAGCAGAGCCGAATCCGCCGGCAAGATACCCTTCTTCGACCGTGATGATGGCCTCGTGTTCCGCAGCCGCCTTTAGTATCAGGTCGGCATCGAGCGGTTTGACGAATCGGGCATTGATGACCTGAACTTTGATGCCGCGAGCGGCCAAAATGTCCGCTGCAGCGAGCGACGGATTAACCATCGATCCATAAGCGATGATCGAGGCGTCGGCACCTTCGCGAAGAACCTCGCCGCGGCCGATCTCGAGCTTCTTCGGCGATTCCGAGATGTCAACACCGACACCATTTCCGCGCGGATAACGAAGTGCCGCCGGGCCCGGATGTTCGATCGCCGTCAGCATCATATCGCGCATTTCGGCCTCGTCCTTTGGGGCCATTACGACGATGTTCGGGTAACCGCGCAAGTACGTGATATCGAGGAGTCCGTGGTGCGTCGGGCCGTCTGCACCGACTATTCCCGCACGATCCATCGCAAATGTCACATCAAGATCTTGAAGGCAAACGTCATGGATGAGCTGATCGAAGCCGCGCTGAAGGAAGGTCGAATATATCGCGGCAACTGGCTTTAATCCCTCACAGGCCATGCCCGCGCAGAACGTGATCGCGTGCTGTTCCGCGATACCGACGTCGAACGCCCGCTCGGGGAACTTTTCAAGAACCTTGTCTATGCCCGTACCGTCTGGCATTGCGGCCGTGAGGCCGATTATCCGTTCGTCGCGCTCCATCAACTCGCACATCGTTTCGCCGAAGACCTGTGTATAACTCGGCGGTGCGGCCTTCGTGGATTTGTACGGCAGGCCGGTCTTCGGATCGTATGGCCCGGTCGCGTGATATGCGTAGTAATTCTTTTCGGGATTTGGGAAACCTTTCCCTTTCTGAGTGATCGCGTGCACGATCACCGGACCGTCATCGACCTTCTTGGCCTCTTCGAGGGCCCTTACCAGCATTGGGACATTGTGTCCGTCAACATAGCCGATGTATTTGAAGCCAAGCTCGTTTACGAGGGCGCCGGGCAAGACGGCCGCCGCGATAGCGTCTTTTACAGATTTTGCCGCGGCCCGGAGTCTATCGCCGATGCCCGGAACGCTCTGAAGAGCGTCGCCAATTCCCTCTTTCCAGTCGTGATAGCTCTGCGCCTCTTTGATNNCGCCGCCGAGATCGAGGTCGATGCGTGGCCCGCACCGAACGTATCGTACTCCGATTCGTCACGACGCAGAAAGCCCGAAATTCCGCCCGGCTGCTTGATAGCCTTTAGCTGTTCGCGGCGGCCCGTAAGGATCTTGTGCGCGTATGCCTGATGCCCAACGTCCCAAACAAGCCGATCTCGCGGCGTGTCGAAAACATAGTGCATCGCAACGGCAAGCTCGACCGCGCCGAGGCTTGCTCCCGTGTGTCCGCCGATACGCGAGCACGTGTCGATAATGTATTGACGTGTTTCGTCCGCGATCGCCTGCAGATCCTCGATACGATATTGCCGCAGGTCGGCGGGTGAATTTATTTCATCTAAAAAGCCCATGAAACTAAAGAGGCGCTAACCTTCTAAATTTCGCATTTAGAGCCCCGAATGGCAAGTTTGAAAGCCGTTTCCCGTCGTATGCAAAAAGGCCGTCCGTAGCCCTTTGCGAGCACGGACGGCCTGTATTTGCGTGGTCTGACGACCGCTATTTGCCCTGATTCGAAAGTTTTCCGATGAGGGTAAAGAGCGGCAGATACATCGAAATAACGATGGAACCGATGGTTACGCCTAGGAAGGCGATAAGCACAGGTTCGATCATTGCGAGGAGGTCGGCGATCGCAGTGTCGACCTCTTCTTCGTAAAAGTCGGCGATCTTGCCCAACATTGCGTCGAGGGCACCTGTCTGCTCACCCACGCCGACCATCTGGCCGACCATGTGCGGGAAGACGTCAGTCGCTTTCAAAGGATCGACAAAATTTTCACCGCGCTCAACGCCGGCACGAACCTTCAAGATCGCATCTTCAATAATGACGTTTCCTGCCGTCTTCGCCGTGATGTCAAGCGATTGAAGGATCGGGACACCCGAAGAAAGCAGTGTCGAAAGAATGCGCGAGAAGCGTGCGACCGCGATCTTTCTCAAAATGCTGCCGAAGATCGGCAATTTGAGCAGAAATTTGTCGATCTGCCAGCGTCCCTTCGGAGTCTTATACCAATAGCCTATACCGACAGCGGAACCGATCGCGATAGCGAGTGTTGCAAGTCCGCCCCAACCGGCTACGAAGTTGCTTATTCCCATCACTATGCGTGTCGGGAGCGGCAGGGCTTCGCCGGGCCCCAACAGGCCAAGGAAGATCTGTTGGAACTGCGGGATTACGACCACCATGATGACAGCGATCGCGCCGATCGCAACTAAAATGACGGCTGCCGGGTAGATCGATGCCGAAACGATGCTTCGTTTCAACTTGACCACCTTTTCGATAAGGACGGCCAGGCGTTGAAGAATGAGATCGAGCACACCGCCCGTTTCACCGGCCTCGACCATGTGCGTGAAAAGGCTGTCGAAAACTTTGGGGTGACGTTCCAGGGCCTGGAATAGCGTCGATCCTTCTTCGACATTCGTTCGAACCTGCCGCAGCACATCCTTAAAGAATGCATTCTGCTGCTGTTCGGCGAGAATATCGAGACACTGAACGAGCGGCAGACCGGCGTCGATCATCACTGAGAATTGTCGCGTAAAGACGGCAAGTTCCTTTGCTTTGACCTTCTTGCGGCGGCCGACCTTCGGTATCGAGATCTCACGGCCCTTTTCAGAGGCCTGGGTCATTATGATCTGCTCACGGCGCAGCAACGCCCGGAGTTCATCCTGTGTTGCGGCTTCGCGCTCGCCCGAGACGAGTTCATTCAATCGGTTTCTTCCCTTAAAAGCGTAAGTAGGCATTTTGAGTGGTCACTCCAGATGAGTTTCTAGAAGGTCTATCTAACGGGCGGACGCTGTCCGATCGGACGGCCTTGTGCATACGGACTGCCGCCAGCTGCGGGTGCAGCCGGTTTTCCGACTCCGCCATAGGATTCGTTAAGGCCGGAGCCTCGCTGAATAAGCTCTTTGAGCTCGTCAGGGTTCGATGAACGCTGCATAGCGGTTTCGAGCGAGATCGTGCGTTTATGAACGAGCGATGCGAGAGCCTGGTTGAATGTCTGCATACCGAACTTGTCTTGGCCGGTCTGCATCATCGAGTAGATCTGGTGGATCTTGTCTTCACGGATGAGGTTGCGGATAGCAGCATTCGGGACGAGGATCTCTAGTGCCATTGCACGTCCGTCGCCGGATGCTTTCGGAAGCAGCGATTGGCAAAGAATGCCTTCGAGAACAAGCGACAGCTGCGTACGCACCTGTGCCTGCTGTTCGGATGGGAACACGTCGATGATGCGGTTGATCGTCGAATAGGCAGAGTTCGTGTGAAGCGTCGCGAAGGTCAAGTGGCCCGTTTCAGCGATACGCAAGGCCATCTCGATCGTCTCAAGGTCGCGCATTTCGCCGACAAGGACGATATCCGGATCCTGACGAAGGGCAGTTCGAAGGGCGGCACCGAACGAATGAGTATCGGCCGCGACTTCGCGTTGGTTCACAACACAATTCTTGTGATTGTGAAGGAATTCGATCGGATCCTCTATCGTCAGGATGTGGTCGTGACGATCGATATTGATCTTATCGACCATGGAGGCAAGCGTGGTCGATTTACCGGATCCGGTCGGTCCCGTTACAAGCACGAGGCCGCGAGGCTTTTTACAGAGGTCTTGGACCACCTGCGGCAGCCCAAGGGCCTCAAAAGATTTGATCTCGTAGGGAATGGCACGAAAAACAGCTCCGACAGCCCCTTTCTGGTTAAAGAGATTGGCACGAAAACGCGACATTCCTTTTAGGCCGAATGAAAAGTCGAGTTCGAGATTCTCTTCGAATCGATGTTTCTGGGCATCAGTAAGCACTGAATACGCAAGCCGCTTGGTGTCAGCCGGTGAAAGGGCCGCAAAGCCTGCGATCGGCGACAGATGGCCATGGACGCGCACCTGAGGAGGCGAGTTGGTAGAAAGGTGCAGGTCGGAGCCGCCAGCGTCCGTCATTCTTTTCAGAAGTTCGGGCAGCGTAACGGTCGCTTCATTTACCGGTTCGTAGCTCATAGATCAAATAGTTCCAAAGTTAAATTTGAAGTTTTCGTTATTCGCGGACAGATGCACGCTGGGTCGAACGCACGCGGCTCTGAAGCGATCCCAAGACCTTCTCAGACTCTTCTGCAAGGCGGTCGGCCTGATCTGCTGACGAGTTTGTCGCAACGTTGTAGATCTTGCCGTCAACGGCCGTGAAGTAGAACATTCGCGACTGCAGCTGGCCGTTGCGTGCCTGAGATTGTGCGACGACAACATAGACAAGGCGGCCGTTGATCTCTTTCTGATAATCATTGACGACCCAGCCATTCTCCTGGATCATTCGGTTGATCACATCGCGGCGAAGAGCCGTTGTGCTAACGCCGGCAAGCATCCTCTGCGACCCGACCGTGCGGTCTTCACCCGTTGCAGGGCCAACGACCGAGATCGATGCAGAACCGACCTGCGAACCGCGCGAATCATCGACGCGGAAACGCATTTCGTTCGAACTTGTTTTTGACTCTTCCCAGGTTTGAGGCGTCGATGCCGGTGCCTTGACGCTCTTAACGCGTTGGGTTGATGCAACGTGATCCCGGTTAGCCGCACGCGCTCGACGCGCTTTGGCCAATCTTATCTGGCGAAGCCGCAGCTTTCTGACCTGAGCACGATGGCGGCGGGCACGAAGCTGGCGCGCGCGATATTGTCGCCACCAGCGCTTTGAATACTTCTTATAGTGCTTTCGGTGTTTCTTGTGTTTGCGTGCGCGACGCGACGCCGCGTCCGCATCGTTGGTCCCGAGCGGCACGATGATGCCAATGCCAACCAAAAGTGCCAAAGATAATGCAATTGCCCTAACTAACATAACTTGCCTCCCAAGTTCTAAAGAACGGTCTCCTTAACGACCTCTTCGATCGTCGTGATACCGTCACGTATCTTGCACAAGCCCGATTCACGCAGCGTGATCATTCCGAGCTCGATCGCTTTTCTCCGCAATTCCATCGCGCTTGCGCCGATGATAATGAGCTCACGAAGTTCGTCCGTGATCTCCATAACTTCATACAGGCCGACTCGGCCCTTATAACCTGTGTTGTTGCACGCTTGGCAGCCCCGGCCCTTGTAGAGCCTTACATCGCCAACTTCCTCCGGCTTGAATCCTATCTCGACCAGGCCTTCGCTCGGCATATGGACTTCCTCTTTGCAATTCTGGCAAATACGGCGAATGAGTCTCTGTGCCTGAATGATGTTGACGGATGTCGCCACAAGAAATGGCTCGATACCCATATTCACGAGACGCGAGATCGTTGACGGCGCATCGTTCGTGTGCAGCGTGGAGAGCACAAGGTGGCCCGTAAGCGCAGCTTTGATGGCGATCTCGGCCGTCTCGAAGTCGCGGATCTCACCGACGAGGACGATATTCGGATCCTGACGCAGGAAAGATCTGAGAGCGGCCGCAAAGTTCAGCCCGATCTGCTCCTTCATCTGTACCTGGTTGATGCCCTGAAGGTTGAATTCGACCGGATCCTCGGCCGTCATAATGTTCGTCTCAGGTGTGTTCAGCGATTGAAGAGCGGAATAGAGCGTGTTCGTCTTACCCGAACCTGTCGGACCCGTTACGAGCACCATTCCGTACGGATTTGAGATCGCTCGCTGGAATTTCTCCAGACTCTCGACCTCAAAACCGAGCTTCGTCATATCAAGCATCAGCTTTTCTTTGTCGAGGAGACGAAGCACAACCTTTTCTCCAAAGAGTGTCGGCAGCGTCGAAACACGGAAATCGAGTTCGCGTGATCGGTTGTCGATCTTGACCTTGATCTTGATGCGTCCGTCCTGCGGCAGCCGCTTCTCAGAAATATCGAGCTTCGACATGATCTTGAGACGCGAAATGAGCGGATCGCGGATCTTCATCGGCGGATGCATCACGTCGTAGAGAATGCCGTCGATACGAAATCTGATCCTAAAATCTTTTTCATAAGGCTCGACGTGAATATCCGATGCGCCGCGTCGAAGCGAATCAACTAACAAGACGTTAACGAGCCGGACAACCGGTGCGTCTTCGCTCGCCCTCGCAAGGGCGGCAAGATCGATCTCGTCGTTATCCTCTACAAGCTCGAAGTTCTCGTGTTCGTTCGAATCAAATGTGAACCTATCAAGCGAGACATCCAAGTCACCTTCCTGCAGGCCTTCTCCCGGCGTCGAGCTGACCTTCGCATGGCCGTTCGAGCTTGCATGATGTCCATTGCCGTTAAAAGCGACTTCAGCTTCTTCAGCAAAAGCAGCATCAAAAATATCGATCTCGGACGAGCCTGTGTAATACTTTCCGATCGCATGCTGGATCGACGATTCAGCGGAGATAACGGGTTCAACATTAAATCCGGTCATGAATTTAATGTCGTCCATCGCAAAGACGTTCGTCGGGTCGGCCATAGCGAGCGTGAGGGTGGCACCGACCTTAGAAACTGGAAGCACTGAATACTTCAGGGCGACCTCATGCGAAATCAGTTTGATAACTTCCGGCTCGATCTGGAACAGTTCGAGGTTGATCGACGGTACACCGTACTGGCGCGACAGAACGGCGGTTACGACGTCATCGGAGACAACGCCCAGCTTGACAAGGTTGGAACCAAGCCTGCCTCCGTTATTCCGCTGGTACTCAAGCGCATCACGCAGTTGCTGCGGAGTGATGAGGTTTTCGCGGACAAGAATTTCTCCGAGTTTTGCTGACATTTAGAGTGGGTTCAAGATTCCTCAATTCGGGCGGGTTTCCTGGCGGAATTCTCGCTTTCAAAGCGGACCTGTATTTTGAGAAGTGGGTCGTCAGAACAACGATGATAAACATCGTTGACACCTAATAGTAATAATTAAACACCTGCGTGTCAACAAAATTTCGAGCGATGTGGGGCAGGTTGACCGAAAAAACTCTCACCTAATCGGTCAAATTGAGAGAATTTCTCGTAAATTATTGGGCTTCAGGTGTCTCAGCCATCTGTTTTTCGAGCTGAATGATGAAGGAGCGGACCGACGTGGCTTCCGGAGTATCCGGAAAGATGCTTAGAAACTGTTTGTAGAGGGCGATCGCTTCGGGATATTGATGCCTTCTTTCATAAACAAGGCCCAATAGCTGGTAAAGGACGATCGCGTCCGGCGCGCTCCCAAGCTGCTTTAATGCAACCTTCAGATTCTTTGCCGATTCGTCGTAGTTCGCCTTTTCAGTATCGAGATCGCCCTCACCGCCGGCGGTTTCGGCCCGATCTTTGTAGAGCAGCCCAAGCCCGGTATAAGCCTCAGGCTGAAAGCCTTTCCCCTCGACGATCGCCTTCTTGAACGCAAGGATCGCCTTATCCGGATAGCCGCCGTCTTTCAGTATTCGGGCTTCGACCGCCGAAACCTCCGCAATACCAGGTCGAAGGCGCCTTACAGCTGCGATCGTTTTTTGCGCCGCGATGACATCTGCATTATCGTTCTGCAGCCTTGCCATCTCAATATATGCGTCAACAAACCCCGCGCGCAGCTTGATCGCTTCTGCATAAGCGGCTATCGCTTTGTCACGGTCGATCTGAGCGAGCCTTCCGGCTTCCTGAAACTTCAATTCCGCCTTATCGGTGGTTTTTGCGAGCGATATCGAAACTTCGTCCTTAATGGCAGCCGTTAGCCTTTGTGTCCTTTCCTTAAAGCCGTCACAGCGAACTTTGAGAGCATGAACTTCGGTAGAAAGCTTTCTGATCTTCAGGGTTCCGTCATCGCCTGTCCGGCCGTAAGATACGCCATCTATAAAGATCTGAGCATTCGGTTCGGTTCTGATCGTGATCGGACGAGCCTGTGCAAAAACACTGGTACTCATCAGCAGGAACAAGAGAATACCCGTGATGAAACTGATCCCCTTCATAAGACCAACGACGGTGACGCCAACGTTGCCGTAAGCGAACGCCCTTTTGTCGCATATGACCAATATACTCTACTGTGCCCTAAAATCGCGGCATGTAGATCTGATGGCTGCATATCCCGCGGCGTTCGCCCGGCATTTTACGTTTGCTTTTCGTGACGGCTATCTTATAATCGAGAGTTCGTGGCTGGGTAGCTCAGCTGGTTAGAGCACAGGATTCATAACCCTGAGGTCGGCAGTTCAAGTCTGCTCCCCGGTACTTAAGCTCCCTTTAGACAGGGGGCTTTTTTTATAACAAAAATGCCCCGACGATTGCACCGGGGCTGTTCGAAACCGTCCTGTGATTAATTATTTTTTGGCAACATCAAACTTTCTAAAAATGCTACGAACACTATTTTCAATTTCGTTTGTAGTAAGGTTTCTGTTGTTCACTTCATCAGTAGCCCATCCCTGCCATATCATGTTATCGGTTCTTGTATCCAACATAGAAATGGTAAGTGTTCCTTCTTTGATAGGATAGGAATCTTTTTCGTATCCTATAAATTGAGCGGGAAAATAAATGGTAGTATAATGTTTCCTGTATGGGTTATAAACTAATCTGGTATAGGGCCTTGAATAAACAGGATTTGTATTTTGTTGTACCGATTTTTCTACCAACACATCATAACTCAATAATATATCCGGATTATGAGTTACCTGCTTCCAGCCGGCTTCCTTTTCCAGTTCGGTATTTACAGCGGCTCTTATTTTTTGCTCAGTTAAGTCAATTGCTTTTTTCTTTTGGGTTGCCCAAGCAAAAGTTTTGTAACTATTAAAGTCCGCTGTTTTGTCTTTTTCAACATGTGCCGTGGGACCACATCCGGCAATACAAAAAATTAAGATTGGATAAGCCCAGGTTTTAAATCTTGATTTCATAACGCCTCCTTTTTTTATCATTCATTTTTATGAACGAGAAAGCTGGCGTTGGGTTTATTAATGAAATGTAAAATGAATAACAGATTTTGTAATAAAATGGTCAGGTAAGCCCAATTTCAAAATGCTGTTCCGGAATTTCTATATCAGCAAATCCTTTTTTAATAAGCCATTTTTTAAAATCCAGTTGTACATCATATTCACCATGTACGAGAAATAGTTTTTTCACTTGTTTTGGATCCTGGCAGGCCAGCCATTGGCTAAGGTCTTCATAATCGCCATGTGCACTCATGCTTCTGATAGCACCTATTTCTGCATTCACTTCATGTAGTATTCCAAAAATGGTAACTTCTTTTGCGCCGGCCATCAGTCGGCCACCCAGGGAGTGTGGTTCGCAGTAGCCTGTAAGTAAAATTGTATTCCTGCTGTTTTCAATATTGTTACTGATATGGTGTTTTACTCTACCTGCATCGGCCATGCCGCTGGCCGAAATAATAACCATGGGGCCATTGATGTAGTTTAACTCCTTTGACTGCTCTACTGNNTGCTCAGTGGGCTATCTACATAATAGGTAAGGTCGGGCAATCTGTTTTCCAGCTCCAGTTGATTTAGAAAAAACAATAACTCCTGTGTTCTGCCTACACTAAATGCCGGCATTATGAGTTTGCCCTTTTTCTTCAGGCAGGTTTTTTCAATCCATTCCAGCAGCATATCAGGTGTAGTGGTAGCATCATCATGTAGTTTATTGCCATAGGTAGATTCCATAATAATAAAATCCGACTGAGGGAATGTTTCCGGCGACTTTAAAATAACATCACGATATCGCCCCACATCGCCACTAAAAGTCAACATCTGTTCTTTACCGTTTTCATTAATTTTCAGGTGCACACAGGTACTGCCTATAATATGGCCCGCATCCGTAAACATAACCTTTACGCCTTCCATTATTTCAAACCAGTCTTTATAGTCAACTTCAGTTAATAGCGGTAAGGCTTTGTTTACATCTTCAATCGTGTACAAAGGTTTCTCATAAGGAATGTCTTCTTTTGCTCTTCTTTTATTGATAAACTTTGTTTCATTTTCCTGAATTTCGGCTGAATCTTTTAGCAGTATTGTTGTCAATGCCCGAGTAGCGGNNAGCTACGAGCCTGGGTATAAGCCCCGAATGATCGATATGTGCATGGGAGAGCACCATAACATCAATTTCTTGTGGGTTAAAACCAAAACTGCGATTTAGTTCTTCTGTTTCTTTACCCAATCCCTGAAACATACCGCAGTCTAATAATATCTTTTTTCCGTTTTTAATGGTAAGCAGATGTTTGCTTCCTGTAACCGTTCTGGCTGCGCCGTGAAAAGCAATTTTCATAATAAAAATATTTTTGAATCAAATGTGGATGACAATAAACAATTTCAATAAAAGTATTGAATAAACACCAAAGGAATTGATTTTGACCATTAAACAACATCTTATTTAAAAGTTCAAGTTTATAAATAAAAGATGACATTAGTAATTTTTCAGTTCAGAAGACGTAAATAAACAAGTAGCATTCGTATGAATACAATTGAGCATGTAAATACCATAGATTAAAAACCGCGAAATATTGCTCTTGTAAAAGCTTTATACCGATTCTATTTTTGTTCAAGTTGATTGGCAGAAGCCAGCACCCGTTGCATCCAATGTCCTTACACAAACCGTCCTGAACAAGATTTCCAAATCCATGCAAAGACTCTGCTGAACCCTATGTCAATCAACTTTTCATTATAAACATCAATGTAAATTCAGAAAAATAGCTTTGCACTCGCATAATCTAAAAACTCCGTTTTTATTTTTAGGATTTCTTGAATCTTAGGCTTATCCACACCTGTTAATAATTAGTAATATTTACAGAAAACATACGCTTTTACCTTTGGTATTTTTACGCAATATAGAGGGTGAATCTACGAGTATTTTCCCTAGTTTTAGTCTCAAATTTTAGGCATATTTGTATAATTTACAATGCTTTAGGCAAAAAAATGGGTGACTGCTTGAATTTCATTAATTGCATAAAAAAAACATCTTTTTGATATTTATGTGAGAATTATTTTTTAATAAGGCCTTAAAAACGTTACTGTTATGAAAAAAGTTTCAAGAGCTTGGGTTTTAGATCCTATTTACATTGATTTCACTGAAGAATAATCTTCAGAGAAATTCATTTTAATTCTTTAAAAGTTTTTCTATTTTTGGACAAAATCCAAAGCAATAGAAAAACTTTTATATTTTATAGTATCTTTTTCATACTTGCTTTTGCCAGTATGCTATCTTATTTTATTTCTAAATAAGAAGTTTAGTATAATACCTCTATTATTAGGGGTTTACGGAATTTTCTGCTTTCTTTTTCTTTTCTTCTTTGACGCCTTCCCTTTAGATAAAATAAAATACTATCAAACATTTTACACAACTTTCGAGTATTTAATTTTTAGTACGATTCTTTATTTTAATATTAGATCTCAGAAAACCAAAAAAATAATACTTTTCTTCAGCCTCTTGTTTATCGTTTTCCAAGTTATCTATGTTTCATCTTACAAAATATTAAGGTTAGATACTATTCCAATTGGAATTGAAACAATTCTTATTGCCTCATATATTATTTCTTTCTTACTTGAACTACTTAAAGATTCAAGAACACAATTCTCAAAACATTATTGTTTTTGGATAAATATTGGAATTTTGATTTACTTATGTGGCTCTTTCTTTTTTTATATATTAATTGATTCATTAAGCAGAGAAGAAGTTTTGGCCTTTGGCAAAATGACCTACATAGTTGAAATAATTAAAAATTTATTATTTGGGATATCCCTAATTATTTTTTCAAAAGCCGGTTTCAAAAAAGAGGTACAAGAGGAAATAAGACCAGCACCCTATTTAGACATCACCTAAATCTCCGAAACTAACCTTCCTATGTTTTTTTTGCAATCCACCGCACCATCTCCTACAATCGTTCTCATATTGGGTACTTTGTGTATGTTTATTTTGGTGGGTGGTATTATTATTTTTATGTTGCTTCATCAACGCAAAGTAGAAGGGCATAATAAACAAATAGAACAAATGGAAGCCGACCATCAGAAAATACTGCTGAACGCTTCTATTCGGCTTCAAGAGGAAGAAAGACAACGCCTGGCTGCGGATTTGCATGATGATGCCGGCCNNCTGTTGCAATCCATATTGCAAACCCGGCAGATTATTGACGAAACCATAATGCTCGTTCGCAATATCAGCCATAATCTGATGCCACCCACTTTGAAAAATTTCGGACTGGAATCGGCCGTAACTGACTTGTTCCAGAAAATTTCAGGTTCGGGTGTCGTCAATGCGAGCAGTCGTTTTCATGACTATCAAGAAAGAATGAATGAAGAAAGAGAACTGATCGTTTTCCGAGTAGTACAAGAGCTTATCAATAATATCCTAAAACATAGTAAATCCAGTTTTATTCTCCTCACCCAAAACCTGCAGGACGAAAAGTTTTTCATAAGAATCCATCACGATGGACGCGGTATTTTGCAAGCCGATTTTGACAGGCTTAATAAATCTTACGACGGGCTGGGTCTCAAAAATATCTCAAGCCGTATGCGCATTATGCAAGGACAAATTAGCTTTGAAAGAGATATTTCACAAACTTACTTCAAAGTAACGCTGGAATTACCCAAAGCAGACCCCAATGCCAAGCTAAAGCTAAGAAGCAATTAAGTTGATTTTATATACACTTCATTCTTTTTAATATAACCGTTCATAGGTTATGGTTTTTTGAGTTAGCTTTGCATTCTATCTAATAACTATGGGAAGTATTCATGTCGCTATTGCCGATGACCACAAAATATTTCGAAAAGGTGTTATTCTTTCGCTTCGCCCCTTTGCAAATATTAAATTTATTCTTGAAGCAGAAAATGGCGAAGAGTTATTGAATGGAATAGCACAAAACAAACCTGATGTGGTATTAATGGATCTTCGAATGCCCGGCAAAGACGGAATAGAAGCTACAAAAACCATCAGTAAACTTTATCCCGAAATTAAAGTACTCGTTTTGAGCATGTATGAAGATGAAAGATTTGTTTACCACATGATGGAAAATGGAGCCAATGGCTATTTACTAAAAAACTCTGAACCCAATGAAATACGGCGGGCCATTATGGAAGTACATGAAAAAGGATATTACCTGAATAATTTTGTAAACCGTATTTTATTAAAAAAATCACATGCAAGGCAAAAGGTAATGCCATCACTCAACAGTGAAATTACACTTAGCGATAAAGAAAAAGATGTGTTGCGTTTTATCTGTATGGAGTTTACAGCCGCAGAAATTGCAAAAAAAATGGAAATAAGTGCACGAACTGTTGAAGCTATCAAAGACAGGCTAATGGAAAGATTTGGAAGTAAAAACACAGCCGGCCTTGTCTTCTTTGCTGTTAAAAATAATTTGATTGAATAGTTCTCCTGTTATCAAAAAATCATTTCCGGAATATCGCCATCTACAATTAATGTTCCGACTGTTTTTGATCTGATTTCATCAGCACTTACACCTGGGGCCCTTTCAATAAGTTTAAATCCATCTTCGGTTATATCTATTACGGCTAAGTCAGTTACAATTTTTCTGATACATTTTACACCCGTTAGCGGCAAGGTGCATTGGGGCAATAGTTTTGATTCTCCTTTAGGATTCGTATGCATCATAGCCACAATTATGTTTTTGGCTGCCGCCACCAGATCCATTGCGCCACCCATTCCCTTCACCATTTTTCCCGGTATCTTCCAGTTAGCAATATCACCGGCCTCGCTTACTTCCATAGCACCTAATACAGTAAGATCTACTTTGCCGGCTCTTATCATTCCAAAACTCATAGCAGAGTCAAAAAAAACTGAACCCGGAATGGTGGTAACCGTTTGTTTGCCTGCATTTATTAGATCCGGGTCCTCCTCTCCCTCGTATGGAAAAGGCCCCATTCCCAGAAGGCCATTCTCGCTTTGCAATGTCACATTAATTCCATTGGGAATATAGTTGGCCACCAGTGTTGGAATACCTATTCCCAGGTTTACATAGTAACCATCCTGAAGCTCTTTTGCAATGCGTTGTGCAATTTGTTCTTTTGTAAGTGCCATCTCAAAAAATTAATTCTAATAAGTAATTAAATAATAAACGCTAACCTCTTTTCCTTACCGTTCGGTTTTCAATCCTTTTTTCATAACCGGTTCCTTTAAATATACGATGTACATAAATACCCGGCGTATGAATGATATTCGGATCCAATTCTCCGGGTTCTACCAATTCTTCAACCTCGGCAATAGTAATTTTTCCCGCCATTGCCATCATGGGATTAAAATTGCGAGCTGTTTCTTTATAAATAAGATTACCCGCTTTATCTCCTTTCCATGCTTTTACAATAGCAAAATCGGAGTCGAATGCCATTTCTAATAAGTAGTCTCTTCCATTAAAGTTTCTTACTTCTTTTCCTGCCGCAACTTCAGTGCCCACACCCGCCAGTGTAAACACAGCCGGCATTCCATATCCGGCAGCCATACATCTTGTAGCTAATGTGCCCTGCGGAATTAATTCTACATCCAACTCCCCGCTTAATAATTGCCTTTCAAATTCACCATTCTCGCCAACATACGAGGCAATCATTTTCTTCAACTGCCTGTTTTTAAGCATAAGGCCTATTCCAAAATCATCTACTCCTGCGTTGTTGGAAATACATGTAATATTCTTTACATCTTTCTTTACTAAAGCTGCAATACAATTCTCCGGAATTCCGCATAGCCCAAAACCACCCATCATAATAGTTGCACCATCAGCAATGTCTTTTACCGCTTCTTCAGCATTATTAACAACCTTATTCATACTAATATATTTAAATAGTAAAGTTACAAAACAAAACCGGAGCAGTTAATATTTAAGCTTTTGAAGCGCTTTACGTTTGAGTGGTTTTTGAAGTACTGAATCTACTTGAATTGTCGGTTTGATTGGCTTTTCCGCAGTTTGTACTGTATCTGAAACATCAATGGGGCTTACAATTTGTGTAGGTGCAGTTGCAATACTGATGGAGTCCATTACAGTTTTCAATTGTAGCGGATGGGTTTTATAATATGCGAAACTTTTTTGAAATGTTTCTTTTGAAATTTTATGAATAGCAAATACTTCGCTATATGAGGCTATCCGGACTGAGTCTTTGTTCAAAGCAGGGTTTCGGCTGATGACATAATCGTTTACAAAAATATCTGCCTGCATCATATCTCTGAGTAACTCTTTCATTTTCGCAACGGGCAAAATGTCTTTGGGCGTATTATCCTTTTTTTTACAGGCAATAAAAATAGATACCGGTATTAAGAAGATTAGTAATATCCTCATTTCAAAGTTTTGTAAGCAGCAGTATTGGTTACATCCAGTTTTATTAATAGTTCCCTGGCTCTGCTTTTTTGTTCGTCAGTAGCTTTGCTAAAAACCTTTACAAGTTCATTACTTTTCCCCTGAAAAAACACCTGTATTGCCATTGAATTTGGATTTTCGGAGTTTATCGTATTTAAGAAATTTAAACAGTTTAAAATACCCGTTCTTCCGGCATCCTCGTTTTCATAAAATAAATCCATCCCTGTGCGATAATAAGCATACAATACATCATGCATTAAAGCAAAACGATTGCTGTTCAGGTTTTCTGCAAGCCAATATCTGTTGCGCAAACCATCAAAAGATTTCCAGCCACCGATATCACCATTTTCCGGAGCATTGTTTACAATATTCCATGCTTTTTGAAAATACTGGTCACCACTTCTTAATGCATAAGAATCATAATCAAGCCCCAAAATAATATTTACATAGTATGCAATGACTGCCGTTAGATTAGCTACGAGTGGATCATTTCCTTGAACTCTATTTTCGTTGAATTCTACCGGTTGAAATTCTATGTACTTAAAAGTAACATTATCATCCAGAAAATTTAGAATTGGCGAATCGTATGAAGAATTGAATACAGGTCTGGCTGCTTGTACAGTCAGTTTCCCTTTAAAAACATTTTTTCCAAGATCCTGCTCTATGGTAAGCAAAAAATTACATTGAATTTTTTCATTTGTCTGATAAGTATCGTTTGTCCAACGGCGATTATTTAAGAAATTGGCCAGTGAGCCTTGCAATGTTGTAAAGATTTTTTTATCTACCTGAGTACTTACCTTACTCGTGTTTACTGTAAACCGGGCTTGCAATTCCTGTGACTTTGTAGCCGTGACGCAAAATGTAAAAAAAAATCCTGCTAAAAATATTTTACGCATAATAAAGACGAATTATAGTGTCCACAATGTCTTTTGCAACTTCTTGTTTTGTTTTTGTTTCAAATTCAAACACCTGATCCTTACTGAAGATAGTTACTTTATTGGTATCATGATTAAATCCTGCTCCTTTATCCTGCATAGAATTTAATACAATCAAATCTGCATTCTTCTTAACTAATTTTTCCTTTGCATACTCAGTTTCATTATTTGTCTCAAGCGCAAAGCCTACCAAAATCTGGCCACTCTTTTTCCTTTCACCCATTGCTTTTAATATATCTCTCGTTTTTATGAGATCCAAACTAAGGCCTGCTTCATGCTTCTTAATTTTTTGTGTGGCTTGTTTTACTGGAGTATAGTCGGCAACGGCAGCAGCCATAATTGTCAAATCTGTAATATCAAATCGATTCTCAACAGCTTCATACATTTCTAAGGCTGTAGTGACTTTAATAATACTAATGCTACTATTGTTCACTGTTTCTTTTGTAGGTCCCAATATTAACGTAACTTCTGCTCCTCTATTGCATAATTCATTAGCAATTGCAATTCCCATTTTTCCTGANNATTCTGCCTTCACCATGCAAGCCACTGGCCAATGCTCCGTTTCCAACAGGAATTATACTATTACCAAATGATTTGAGTCGTTGTAGATTTTCCTTAGTACTTGGATGTTTCCACATATCTTCATCCATAGCCGGGGCTACTGCAACCGGGCATGTAGCAGATAAATAAACAGCCAGTAAAAGATTGTCGCAACTTCCCTGAGCCATTTTAGCAAGCGTATTACAACTTAACGGCGCTATCACAAACAGATCGGCCCAACGTCCCAGCATGACATGGTTACTCCAGCTTTGCTCATCAAACAGATCTGTTAAAACAGGGTTTTTACTGAGTGTAGATAATGTAAGTGGTGTTATAAAATCTTTTGCTGCTGGTGTCATGATTACTTTTACTTCGGCACCTTCCTGAAGCATCAGCCTTAAGA
>JRYD01005274.1_pt1 | contig 19497 bp, 14 predicted proteins | sample 235311 | NCBI WGS metagenome assembly JRYD01 (sample SAMN03074213, study PRJNA261472) | activated sludge metagenome | biome: Common Effluent Treatment Plant; feature: Wastewater; material: Activated sludge; isolation source: activated biomass in a lab-scale reactor treating industrial wastewater at... | reverse complement strand
CTCCGCGTCGCGGCGGCGCTGGCGGGTTTCGGGCGGGTTGCGAGCGGAGAGCCGGCGATGATTTCCACCTTCCTCTCTTACCGGATGTACACGGCCGACTACGGCAAAGCGGTGCAGCGGACGCTCGCCAATGCGCAGGTCGCGCGCGAGCAGGCGTACTACCGGGAGAACATCGGCAAGGTCACGTCGGTCGACGACTTCCTCAAGGATCAGCGCCTCTACGCCTATGCCATGAAGGCCTATGGCCTCGAGGACATGACCTACGCCAAAGCCTTCATGCGCAAGGTTCTGGAAAGCGACGTCACGGACCAGAACAGCTTCGTTCGCAAGCTGACCGACCAGCGGTATGTGGAATTCGCGCGTGCCTTCAATTTCAAGTCCGACGGGACCGTGAAGGCAGGGACCTCCGTCGTGCAGGACACGTCGGATCTGGCCACCCTCGTCGGTCTCTACTCGGAGCAGCGCCTGCGCAAGGGGACCGCGGTCACCGCCGAGGTCGAATACTATCAGGCTCGCATGGCGACCATCACGTCGGCCGATCAGTTCGTCGCTGACGCGCGGTTGTTCGAGTTCGCGCTCACCGCCTATGGCATCGACGCAAGCATCGCGTCGGAGAGCGCGATCAAGCAGGTGATCAGCGGTGATCTCTCGGCCGTTGCCACCTCGCCGAACCTCGATAAGTACGAGAAGCTCGCGGCCGCATTCTCGTTCCAGGCGGACGGCAGCCTGGCGCCGGGCGAGCAGGCCCAAACGGGCGCGCAGATGCTGCAGACGGTCTATCTCAACTACGACGCCAACGGCGCCGCACGGTCGGCCTCGGCGGCCGCCTTCAATACCGGCGTCTACAATGGATTGATCGGCAGCCTGACGTCGGTCGACGATCTCGTCGACAACGACCTCCTGCGCGACTATGTCGTGATCGCGGCCGGCATCGATCCGCTCACGGTGTCCAAGCAGATGGTGCGCGATATCCTGACCAGCGATCTTAGCGATCCGGACAGCTACGCGAACACAAAGACGGAATACGCCAAGCTTGCGTCGATGTTCAACTTCAACACCGACGGCTCGCTCGATGCCGGCGTGCTCGCGCAGACGGAAGAGCAGCAGCAAGAGACGGTCACCGCCTATTACGCGAACTACGAGTCCGAGAAGCTCGCCACCGAGAAAAGCAATACGGAGGACTACAAGACGCTGATCGGTCTGGTCTCGAACGTCGATGATCTGATCAACGATACCCGCGCCTACAAGTACATCCTCGATGCCTTCGGCATCGATCGGAACTCGGTGACCAAAGCCACGATCCGGAAGGTGCTGACCAGCGATCCCAACAGCTCCACCAGCTACGCCAACCTGACCCGCGATCCGCGCTTCAAGGCGATGGCCGCGGCGTTCAACTTCGGTGCTGACGGAAAGGCGCAGGGCCAGCTGGTCGCGCAATATTCGTCCGCCCAGTCGAAGACGATCGCCCTCTACGAGGACACGCTCGGCCAATACGACTTTCAGAAAGAAGCCGGGCAGGTCGAGATCGACTACTACAGCTCGGTGTTGGAGTCCGTCGAGAGCGTCGATGATCTGCTCGCCGACAAGCGCGTCGTCACGTTCCTGAAGAAGGCCTACGGCTTCGAGAAGGAGACAAGCCCGCTGTTCCTTCAGACGCTGCGGGCTGCGCTGACGAGCGACGCGTCCGATGCTACGAGCTTCGTCAACAGGGCCGGGAACGAGCGCTTCCGCGAGATCGCAAGCGCTTTCAATTTTGCGTCCGATGGATCCGTGAAGCGCGTGACGCTCGGCTCAGTCCAGGATCCCAATGCACTTGTCGAGACGCAGGATCTCTTCCTTCGCCAGACGATGGAGGTGAGCGCCGGAGAGCAGAACGAAGGAGTCCGTCTCGCTCTCTATTTCCAGCGCAAGGCGGAGAGCATCACGTCCGGATACTCCATTCTCGCCGACAAGGCGTTGTTCGCTTTCGTGACGACGGCGCTGTCGCTTCCGGACGCGGTTGCGAACATGGATACGGATATGCTCGCAGCCCTCCTCGAGAAGCGCATCAACTTCGAAGACTTCAAGGATCCTGCGAAGCTCGACAAGTTCATTGCTCGGTTCACCGCCCTCTACGACATGGAGAACCAGCAATCGACGACGTCCATCCCGTCGCTGCTGCTCGGCCAGACGGGGATCGTGGACATCAGCCAGGATCTCCTCACCAGCGTTCAGGCGATGTACGCGCGGTTCTAGATTGCGTCCTATCAATGTCCCACCCAATCATGAGTCCGCAACCTAGCCAGGCGGCTGGTTCCATTTGAGACCGGAGCCGCGCTCCAAGCTTCCGGCGTGTTCCGCTACTGCTGACGAGGTCTGACCCGATCGTGGGGCCCGCGTGTCTTCCCGCGAGGCGCCTCAACACCCGGATTTCTTCCGTTTTCCCGTTACATAATTTCAACTTGAGATTTTATTTGGCATGCAGGCGATGCCTGTGCACACCGCACCCGCCGCCTCCTAACTTGCAAGATAATCCATATGATTTATCGGATAAAAATTATCGTTCACTGATTGTGGCACTGTGCGTTTTCCCCAACTGTCTGGCCTTTTGTTATTCGAATATGCAATTTATGGTTGCATATTAGTTTTCTCACCATAATGCTCACTTCATCCGTCGGGAGAGCGTTGGTCGGATCCCGCGTTATGTCAGCACGAGGTCACGGGCCTCGTTCATCTCAAACCTCGGGGGAATAGCATGCCAGACTTGGAAACTCGGCTTGCGGCGCGGCCGCTTTATCTGCAGGTGCGCGATGTCCTGGTGCAGCGGATCGTGGTCGGTCACTGGAAGCCCGGGGCGACGCTTCCAAACGAGACGCAGCTCGCCCAACAACTCGGCATCAGCATCGGAACCGTGCGCAAGGCGCTCGATCTCATGGAGGTCGAGCGGATCGTGACGCGCCGACAGGGGCGCGGAACGTTCGTCAACGATTATGCGTCGGCCGAGACGACATTCCCGCTGTCGATGTTCCACAACTCCGAAGGAAAGCGGATCTCAGGCACAAAACGTGCGCGGTCCATTGTGCGAGAGCCGGCGGGTGCCGAAGAGGCCGCGCGGCTCGGGCTGCGGCGGGGCGACGAGGTGATCCGCGTCGAACGGGTGCGTACGCATCAGGAGCAGATCTTCATGACGGAGGTCTGCCTGCTTCCGACGAAGCTCTTCGGACGACTGCCCGAGGATTTCGGAAGCTATCGTCTTTCCGCGCTGGCTCAGCTCAATTCCATTCTCGTCGGGCGTGCGGACGAACGTGTCGACATCGCGCTCGCGACCGCGCACCATGCCAGCGATCTCGGCGTCGCCGAGGGAACGCCTCTCTTGCGTCTCGATCGTGTGATCTTCTCNNGCGGCGGTCGAGTTCGCGCTGGTGTTTCCGGTGGCGCTTATCTTCCTCTGCGGGCTTCTCGCCTACGGTATTTATTTTGCCGCTGCCCACTCCGTGCAGCAGATCGCCGCCGATGCGGCGCGCGCGTCCGTCGCCGGGCTCGACGACAGCGAACGGGTCTCGATCGCGACGCGCCATGTCGCTTCGAGCGCGAGCGGCTACCCGCTTCTGCGGCCGGATCGCATCACCGTTCTGGCCGGCGCGCTGGCCGCGGACGGCTCGCAATTCGAGGTGACGGTCGCCTTCAACTCCGAGGACCTGCCGATCTGGGTGCTCTCGGGCCTCGTGCCGCTGCCGCAGAAGACCATCGAGCGCACGGCGATCATCACGCGCGGCGGATATTGAGAGGCCGAACATGACATGCCGTTCACTGCTCTTGCGCGCGCGCTCGGCCCGGGAGGGATCGGTTGCGGTGCTGATGGCCCTGTTTCTCGGGGTTTCCATCGTCCTCTGCGCGCTTGCGGTCGATGTCGGGTCGCTCTATCTCGAGCGGCGGACGGCGCAAGGGGCCGCGGATCTGGCGGCGCTGGCCGCTGCGAGCGATCTCGATCGCGCCGAGCAGGCCGCGCGTGCGACGCTCACCGCCAACGGCTTCGGCGACGTCTCGCTCGCGGTGACCAAGGGCCGATATGAGGGTGATGCGGCCCTCGCTCCGAGCGAGCGGTTCGCGCCGGGCAAGACCCCCTTCAACGCGGTGCGCCTCGACGTAGCGACCGGTGGCCAGCTCCATTTCGCAAGATCGTTCATGGCGGAACCTCAGATCGCCGTCTCGGCCCTCGGTGCAGCGGATGCGCAGGCGACGTTCTCCATCGGCCGCCGGCTCGCTCAGCTCAACGGCGGAGCGGTCAATGCGCTCCTCGGATCGTTGCTTGGCGGTAACGTTTCCCTCTCGGCCATGGATTACCAGGCTCTTTTCGATGCCAACGTTTCGATCGCGCGCTTTCTGTCCGAGCTCGCCGTGGAGACCGGCGTCACGGCGGGCACCTACGGCGAGCTGTTGAGCGGTGAGGCCGCCGTCGGAGCGGTGCTGCGCGCCGTCGTCGAGGCTGCCAGGGCCGATGGAGAGAACCGGGCGGCAGAGGTCGTTTCGACGCTTCTCTCAGAGGTCACGGCGAATGCTACGGTCTCGCTCGATACGCTGGTCGACCTAGGGCCGCTCGCCAATGCGCAAATCGGGCAGCCGAATGCGGGCCTCGGGGCCGATGTCGGCGTGATGTCGCTCATTTCGGCTCTTGCGTCCGCCGCCAATGGCGGAAACCAGGTCGCCGTCAATCTCGGCGGCGCGATCCCTGGGTTGCTCAGCCTCAAGCTCGATCTCGCCGTCGGAGAGCGCATGCAGCGCTCCGGCTGGGTTACGGTCGGCCAACCCGGTGCAACGCTCGAGACGGCGCAGACGCGGTTGCGGCTGGTCGCGGAGGTCGGAGGGACGGGCGTGCTGGCCGGCGCGCGTGTCCGACTGCCGATCTACATCGAGGTTGCCGCGGCCGAGGCCCGGCTCAAGGCGCTCACCTGCACAGGCGCTGAGGCTGCAAACCGGGAGGCGGTGATCGAGGCGCGGCCTGCGGCGGTCAAAGCCTGGATCGGCGACGTGACTGCCGGCGGCCTGTCGTCGTTCGGGACGAGCGTTCCCGTGTCCGACGCGTCCGTCGTGCAGGCGCCGCTGATCTCCGTGTCGGCAAGCGCCTTCGCGCAGATGACGAACGTGGCCGCGACGGAGCTCAGCTTTTCGCAAGGTGACATCGACACGCATGTGATTAAGACGGCCAAGGTCCGCGATCACCTGTCGTCGCTGGTGTCCAGCCTGTTGCAGACCGCACGGCTCAACGCCAACGTCGCGGGGCTCGGGCTCAACGTCTCGGCGATCAAGGTGTTGGTGCTGTCGCTCCTGTCGCCGGTCGTCGCGGCGCTCGATCCGGTGGTGGAATCGTTGCTGGAGGCGGTCGGCGTCAGCCTCGGCGAGGTCGACGTCGAGGTCAATGGGCTGCGCTGCGGCGGCGCGGTGCTCGCCGGATAGAGCGGCGTCCGCCCTTCGCGGCATCGAAGCCGTTGTCGAGGTGAGGAGCTTGCCGGACGAGCCGGGTCCGGTGGCGCCTTGGATGTGGCGCCCTGGATTATGGATGGGAGCGTATCGGCTGCAGGACCACCTACGCCACAGCGTCAAACCGCGGTGAAGCAATTGTCGACGAACAGGTGCGCGCCATTGATGAAGCTCGCCTCGTCGCTGGCCAAGAAGAGCGCGGCCCGCGCAACTTCGTCGGGCTCGCAGAGCCGACCCTGTTGAGTGGCGATCGCGGCGTCGGACACATCGACACCGAGCGCCGAGAGTTCCTTGACTTCCCGCAAACCGTGAGGAGTCGCGACGAAACCCGGACAAACCGTATTGCAGCGGATCTTGCGATCGCGAAACTCCACGGCGATCGACTGCGCGAACATATGGCAGGCGCCCTTGCTCGCGTTGTAGAGCACCTCGGAGGGCGTTGCCGCGACCGCGGAAATCGACGAGGTGCACACGATCGCCCCGCCGCCAGCGTCGATCATGCCAGGAAGGACGGCCTGGGTCATGAGGAACATGCTGGTGACGTTGACGCTCATCAGCCAGTTCCATTCGTCGAGCGAGCATTCGAGGAACGGCTTCACGATGATGGTGCCAGCATGGTTGAACAGCACGGTGATCGTTCCGAACTCGCGCGAGACCGCGTGCACCGCGGCGTCGACCTCGTTCGGCTGCGACACGTCCGCTTTCGCGAAGACCGCCTTGCCGCCTGCAGACTTGATTTGCTCAACGATGGCGCGGCCGGCGTCCTCGTTCTTGTCGACAACCCCGACTTTTGCGCCTTCGGACGCAAACAAGAGCGACGACGCGCCACCCATGCCCGTCGCGCCTCCCGAAATGAGGGCAACCTTCCCCGCCAAGCGTCCGGCCATGTCGCCCCTCGCGTGTCTTATCTCGCCGAGCCAGCGGCTCGGTTGATGTTTGATGTGGCCAAAAGGGTAAGGGTGCGGCCCGGTCTTACGGGGAGGCGAGGCCGCATCCACGATCGTCCTAGGAGACTCGGCGCACCATCGCGCGCTCCAAACGGTTTCCTGCCGCGCGGTGAGCAAGGATCTGTTTGGCGCGCTCGGCGATCAAGCTGCCGGCCTCGACCGGGGGCATGCCTTGCCGATAGCTGTTCTAGATCACCGTGTATTCATACCGTATATCATCGTTGCCGCTGAAGGCCCGCGCCGCCTCTTTGGTCTCGTCATCGTCCAACCTGTAGGCGAGATATGCGGACATGCTGCGGGACGCCATGGCATCGCCGCCGGGGCGCTCGCCGATCAGATTGATCACCAGCTTCGGCCTCAGCCGTTCTCCGATCTCCTCGGCGAGCTTGACGCGGCCATACGGCGCGAGGATCGGCTTTCCGACGCTGATCTTCTGCTGCGTAAGACCGTCAATCAGAACGGGCAACAGCTCGGGGATGTTGTGATGCACCGCTTCGGCGCTCAATCCGTCCGAGATGAGCACTTGAACGTCGACGTCTTCCGGATTGAGGAGCTGAAGCTCCTGATCGTTCAGGCGCGAGCCGATATCCGGATTGTTGAGATGATCGCCTTTGGTCGATGCCTTGGTCGCGACACGACGGAACTCGATATGACCGAGACGCTCGGGCGCGATTTCCGCGTAGATGGCCTCGCGGGCGGCGGCCAAGTTCGCCTTGATGTCGCGAGAGACGGCGTTCGCCGGCCGCGGGCCCGCGTTGTCCCAACCAACCGTAGGCCGCGGGCAGACTTTCGCGGAGCCGCTGGAACTCGACCTCGGAGCTGCAGAAGATCCGGGGATTGCCCCAGTTCGGTCCGCGTTCCAGCTTCCCTTCCTCGTCGCGCTGGAAGATTCCGCGTTCGATGGCCCATTTGGTGTAGTCGGGCGCCGGCTCGAGGCCGTGGATTTCCCGCAGGGTCTGGTCGTCGTGGGAACAGGTGTCGAAGTAGGCCAGCATGCGGTCGACGCTCAGATAGACGTCCATGAAGAAGTTCGCGCCGGCTGCGGTCAAGAGCTCCGTGGCGATCTGCTGCCCTTCCATGACGATCTGGGAGTGGAGCGTATAGCAAGGTGCCATGCCCATCGGCAGGCCCATGAGCTTGCCCATGAAGTGGTCCTGAAGGTTGGACAGGATCATTTCGTGGTTGGTGAGATGTGTTTCGGGTCCGATGAAGCCGGTGACGTTATTGACCATGAAGGGATCCCAGCGGCGCGCCAGTCCGTAGCAGAGCGCTTCCGTGGTCGTCATGTCGATGCCGTTGTGCTTGCCGTAAGTGACCTCGCTTCCTTGCCCGGTCTCGAAGTACATGAACTGCTTGGCGTCGGGGGCCAACGGCCCCCGTTCCGCCATGGTGCGATAAGCCGTGTCGATGAGATCGACAGTGCAGTCGAATTCCTCGGTCAATGTGCGGTCCGTGCCGGCGAGGCTTTGGAACATGATCTCGACGGGCGCGCCGTTCTCGAGGCAGGAGAGCTGCGTCTTGATGTGTGAAAGAACGCAGATCTGCGTCGGCGCGCCGGTCTGGCGCCGAAGTTTGTCGAGGTGGTGCAGGATGGCGCTGATATTGTCGACCGTATCGATGGCAGGGTTGAGCCCGAACAGGGCATCCCCCGAGCCGAGGCTCAGGCCGGTGTAGACCAGCAGCGTGACCGTCGATAGGTCGTCGGTGGGATGGTTCGGCTGGAGGCGTGACGAGAGCGTCCCAGGCAGCCCGACAGTCGTGCGAGCCGTGGCCGACCGCTTCAGTTTTTTCGCGGCAAAGACCAGCTCATGCACGTCCATGAGCTTGGCGATTGCCGCCGCCATCGGTCCGGTCAGTGCGGATCCGATCCGCTTCGCGGCGGCCGGCTTGCTCTTGAGAATTGCATCCTTGACTTCGCCGACCGTTTTATCGGCGAGCTCAGCAAACACCTCGAGATCAATGTCGTAGTTGACCTTCATCACGCTGTCGACGCGCCCCGCGTCGTCGGTCAGGGGGCGATCGTAAAGGTGCTGGAGCGTCAGCTTGGAGAGCAGCCCGCGCGCGGCTTCTCTCTTCACTTCGTCTTCGGCGCACAAGCCAGACAGGCGATCGCCGGATTTTTCGAAATCCGCAGCGCCGAGCAGTGCCTTCAGTCCCTTGAACGAATAGGTGCGCTCGAAGAGCCGCGTTTCGTAGACCTCGTCGGGCTTCGGTGCGGGGACGCGTATTTCGCTCAGAGGCTTAAGTTCAATCATCTCCCGTTCCTCCCACATTTTTTGAAGTAGCTGATTATTCTCTAATTCATTCCATAAAACGAAACTGGCACGACGCCGTTGCGCATCCGCCCCAAATTGACGAAGTGGGCCTTGCGCTCGGGTATTTCATCAATAATCATAAGCTTGCGGTCTGTTGTTCGCCACGCGGTGGCATAGTTGCCGAGAGCCTTGCCGACGTTGGCCGTGGTCAGGATAACGATCGAGGCGTCCTGCGGTAAATCTGCCTCGTCCAGGGCCGACGACATGGCAGTGCCGAGCCGCTTCACGGCTTCGAACGAGGGATGTGAAGTTGGCCAGATGAGCTGCAGGCAAGCGCCGCGCCGTGAGCGGCCGGCAAGACGGAGCGCATCGCGCAAAGCCGGCACGTCCGCGTCCGCTGCGAGCGTGGCAACGACGGGCAGATCCCGGAGAGGCAGCGTTTCGCCGCCGCTGAGGAACAGTGTCGTACCCGATATTTCAGTGTTGTTGAGGGTGAGGCCCTGAACGGTGGCGCGCCCCCGGTGCTCCGGCACATAGTCGCGTACATCGCGCGAAAGCCGTGGGTGGGCCAGAATGGCCAAGGCGAGATCCACGCCCAGGTCTCCATAGAACGTGGTGTTCGGCACGGGGTTGCCGGCTGCAATGGCGTACACCAGTTCGCCAACGCCGCCGGAGAACGTGAGAGTTGCTGACGCGGCGCGGGAGCTCTCGAAGGGGGACTGCTCGATCAGGCGCCCGACCGGGGTGTTGAAGACTGTTCTGTCGCCGTCGGCAATGGCGCAGAGCGCGCGAACGAAATAGCCCGTGATGCTGTGAACTTCGCCTTCGGAGAGTTTGCCCCCGACCGCCACCTCCAGTCCGAGATGCTCGAGGATGGCCGCGCCAAAGCGCGAGACACTGCGCAGCTCATAGCCGCCGGGGACGAACTCGAAGTGCCGAGCTCCAACGAAATGGCAACCGGTTTCCCGGACGTTTCCATTGATGCCGAGGGCGGGGTTGGTGGTTCCCCCGCCGATGTCGAGATTGAGAAAGGCTCGCTCAGGGTAGGCTCGCGACAGGGCCGCGCTTCCGCCCATGAACGCCAGCCAGGATTCCAGCCTTGGATCGTCCGCGGTGGCGACGACGGCCTCACCGAGGAGGTCAACGATCAGTGACGTGAGGGATTCGGCGTTTTCGCGCTCTGCGGCCAAGCCCGTGACGATGGCGCCGCCGGCGAAGATTTCATTTGTGTCGATTTTGCTCTGGTTCAGCCACGTCGAGACCTGTGCGCGGACCGCATCCAAGTCGATCTTCTGGCCGCGAAAGGGCGTGAAGATCGATTCCGGCCGGTGGATGGCTTTTGCACTGCGGAATTCCATACGGCCGGTCGCGCAGTTGTTTGCGAGGTCCGCCTCCACGGCGAGCATGCTGGAAGTGGTGGACCCGAAATCGAGCCCGACCAGCGTGACTTTCTCTTGCTGCTTACGACCAAGCATTCGGGCCTGCCCTCGTTGGAAGACTGTACATCGACCAATTAACTGTGTCACTCAAGGAGAGCTCCAGGCCAAGCAAGGAGCTGGGCGGCCGTCGATCGGGGAGGGTCAATTCGTCAGAACAACTGAGAGCTGCGGTTGCCTTCAGCGTAATGTTTCGCAGAAAAGAGCTTGAATGTAAGACGTCTCATTTCACTGCAGAAAAATTTGTGCGGGGAAATGGACGAAAATAACGAACATACCGGGAGTGGAAATATGGCTCAGATAGGTAATTTCGTCATTTACATAATCATGGCCTGCGCTGTTGCTGGCGCCATTGCTTCGGCATTTGATCAAGAGAAGGGACTCGGAAAGGAATTTCTAGAAGGCATCTACAGTATCGGTCCGATTTTTGTGCCTGTGGCCGGTATTATGGCTGCAAACCCCTACCTGTCGAAGATCATCGCGGCCGCGTTCGGTCCGCTATTTGCAAGCGTCGGCGCGGATCCCGCAATCGCCGCAACGACCATCATCGCCGTCGATATGGGCGGCTACCAGCTCGCCAAGGACTTGGCGGCTACGCCGGAAAGCTGGATCATGGCGATGATGGTCGGCTACATGGCCGGCGCCACCATCGTGTTCTCGATCCCGGTTGGGTTGTCGATGCTGGAGCGCCAGGATCATCCGTACCTGGCGCTTGGCGCCATGGCGGGCCTCCTGAGTATTCCGATCGGCGTGTTGGTTTCGAGCCTGCTGATTTCCGGTTTCGAGCCGCTGGTCCGAGGCGAGATCTCCACCAATGCCGAGGCGACGACGGCTTTGTCGCTTTCGGCTTCGACGATCTTCGCGAACCTCGTTCCGCTGGTCGCGGTCTGCGTTGTTCTGGCGCTCGGTCTCCGGCTCTTCCCCGACCGCATGATCGCGGGCTTCCTGTGGTTTGGCTGGCTGCTCACCGCAGCGTTGCGGCTGATCTTGGTGTTCTCGATCGTCGAATATTTTACGGGCGTGTTCACGACCGTCTTCGGTGCCTGGGGCTTCGATCCCATCATCGCTGATGAGAAGGATCAATTCCGTGCCCTCGAAATCGCGGGCTACATCGGAATCATGCTCGCTGGCGCTTTCCCGATGGTCTACCTGATCAACAAATACCTTGGCAGACCGATGGAAGTGTTCGGTCGGCGGATCGGGGTCGACGCGAAAGGCGCGGCTGGCCTTCTTGCGGCTGCCGCGAACGTCCTCGCGATGTTCCATCTCATCAAGGGAATGGCGCCGAAGGAGAAAGTTCTCTGCATTGCCTTCGCGGTTTGCGGCGCCTTCATGTTCGGTGATCATCTCGCGTTCACCGCAAACTTCCAGCCGAACCTGATCCCCGTGGTCATGGCAGGGAAGCTCGTCGGCGGAATCAGCGGCTTCCTGCTGGCGTACTGGCTCTCGGTGCCTCGCGCCGTCTCTCTCGAGCAACGGCCTCTCCAAGAGCAAAGCGTCTAAAGCTAGAACACGCAAAAAAACGGCCCGGTTTCGGGCCGTTTCACTCTTGGGACGTCCCGCGACTTGCCGCGTGGATTGATCGGTCTGGACTGCAGACTACGTTCGCGAACTGGCCATGGAGGTCCGCATAACGCCTCGGGGCCGCGGCTGGCCCCCAGCCATCCGGGACATCTTGCTTCGTTGATGTAGCCCGAGGGCACTTTGGCGTCGTTGGTTGCGGGGATAGGATTTGAACCTATGACCTTCAGGTTATGAGCCTGACGAGCTACCGGGCTGCTCCACCCCGCGATACCGACGCATATACCGACCTGACCTGGCCTCATGGGCCTTGTCCTGTCGTCTCGAACGATCCGGCCACCCGTGTGGTCTTGGGGCTGATCTGGGCCGCCTCGTCCTTGCCGGACCGGGCCCGTTCGAAAGGAGCCGCCGGGGCGGCTCGGCGAGGTCTATAGCACGATTTTCGGCTTTGTGAAGCCCACTCCCGCACGGCGGCCGGCATCGGCTTCGATTCCTCACGCGCGATGGCGCGCGCGGGTGTTTTTGTATGCCGGCACGCCCCATCGGCCGAGAACTCTCGTATAAGGTCGGTGTCGAACACCCCGTCCTCTTTCTCTCTGCCCACGCGAGATCCCCAACGCATGACCGCAGCCGACCCGAAACGAGCCGAGCAAGCCCAGACTAAACATGTGGCGGCCGGACTCGATGAAACGTTCGTTCTGCTCGACAACAGCACGGGGCGTGGGGCGCCGACGCTGCTCTTCTCGGAGCCGCTGGACGTCATCTGTGCCTGGACGCCGGAGGAGGTGCCCGGCGCGCTCGCCCGTCTCGAAGCCGGGACCGGCGCCGGACACCATGCGGCCGGCTTCTTCGCCTACGAGCTCGGCTACGTGCTCGAGCCGAAGATCCGCGACCTCTTGCCGGAACGGCGGAACGTGCCCCTCATGTGGTTCGGGCTCTATCGCGCGCCGCGCGAGATGAGCGAGCGCGAGGTCGATCAATGGCTCGCGACCCACACGCGCAGCGGCTCTTATCAATTCGCGTCCGTCACCACGGCCTGGAGCCAGGCCGAGTACGAGGCGCGCTTCTCGGCCGTGCAGGACAAGATCCGGGCCGGCGACATCTATCAGCTCAATCTCACGTTCAAGGCGCGCTTCCGCCTCGAGGGCTCGCCGCTGACGTTCTATCGCGACATGCGCCAGCGCCAGCGCGTGGCCTATGCAGGCATCGTCGATACGGGCGAGGTGACGGTGCTCTCGGCGAGCCCGGAGCTCTTCATCGCCAAGCAGGATCGCGTCGTCGAGACCCGACCCATGAAAGGCACCGCGCCGCGGGCCGGGACACCGGAAGCGGACGCGGATGCGCGGCGCGTGCTTTCAAGCGACGTCAAGCAGCGGGCCGAGAACCTGATGATCGTCGACCTGATGCGCAACGACCTCGGCCGCATCGCGGAGGTGGGCAGCGTCAGCGTCACGGACCTGTTCACGGTCGAGACGTTCCGCACGCTGCACCAGATGACGTCGGGCGTACGCGCGACACTCAAGGACGGCGTCGGCCTCGCCGACCTCATGCGCGCGATCTTTCCGCCGGGATCGGTGATCGGCGCCCCCAAGATTCGCGCCATGGAGCTCATCCGTGACTACGAGACCGAGCCGCGCGGCGTCTATTGCGGGGCGATCGGCTGCATCTCGCCCGAGGGAACGGCGCTGTTCAACGTCGCCATCCGGACGCCGGTGATCTTCCGCGACGGGCGGGGCGAGATGGGGATCGGCTCCGGCGTCGTTTACGATTCGGTGTGCGCCAAGGAGTACGCCGAGTGTCTGCTCAAGATGAAGTTCCTCACCGATCCGCCGAAGAGCTTCGAGCTGATCGAAACGCTGCTCCATGAGCCGGGGACCGGGTTCTGGCTGCTCGACGGGCATCTGAGGCGCCTCGCGGCGTCGGCGGCCTACTTCGGGTACGCATACGACGAAGCGCGGGTGCAGGCTGCGCTCTCCGCTGCCGTGGCCGGCCGGACGGACGAGCGGCTCCGCGTGCGGCTCCTGCTTGCGGAGGACGGCAGCGTGACCGTTACGGTAGCCGAGCAGCCGGCCCAGGTGCCGGGATCGATCATGCGCTACGTAATCTCGGACACGCGCCTCGACAGCACCAACGCGTTCCTGTTCCACAAGACGACCCGGCGCGAGCTCTATGATCGCGAGTGGCAGCACTATGCGGAGACGCTCGCGGCCGACGAGGTGCTCTATCTCAACGAGCGCGGTGAGGTGGCCGAGGGGAGCCGGACCAACGTGTTCATCGAAAAGGGCGGCAAGCTTCTGACGCCACCGCTGTCGAGCGGCCTCTTGCCGGGGGTGCTGCGCGGCATGCTGCTCGCGAGTGGCCGGGCGGAGGAGGCCGTTCTCATGCCGGACGATCTCGCCCGGGCCGATGCCGTCTATGTGGGGAACTCGGTGCGGGGGCTGGTCAAGGCGATGCCGATCCGCCCTCTCGGGTGATGCGACGGCGCGTAAGCCTCAATCGCAGGGGCTCCGCGATGTTCGATGCCAGACCCGGCGTCACATTCAGTTGGGCGTATTGACGATGCCTTGCTCGGGCGTGGCGATGGATGCCGTCTCGTTGTCCGGGCCGCGTAGCGCGGACAGGACGAACACAAGCGCGGCCAGCGTCAACGCAACGGCCACGGCGATCTCTCGAACCGATCGGCGCATGCGTTCTGCCATGGGACCAGACTGAAATCTTTGCATCATCATGCTTATCACTCTGCGCAATCCCGTGCGCGATATCCAGAGCCTGGAACGCCGCGCGACAGATCCGCGCAGGGTCCTGCCGCAGCATCAGTCATGTCGCGTTTTTGGGCATGGCGGACACGGACAACCCCCCTCGGCCTCCGGGTTGCCGAGCATGCCTCAGAGACCCCGCATGACGCAGCCGAAGATCAGGATGGCCTGCGCGATGACGAGCACCCAGAATTCCTGACCCGTAATCAATGGAATCGATGCGCCGAAGAAATACGTGACGAGCGCGAGCACCGTCAGGATGACCGACACCATGTAGGTCAGGATGCCGGGTGCTTTCAGTGCCATGGCTGCGTCTCCCCTCGAAGCGTCGCATCAGGCGAACCCGCCGGCTGCTCGAGGCCCGGCCGACTCGCCGCTAGGCTGGCTTATAGCAGCCGCCGCCGGACCTGGCTTGGGCTTGAGGGCCACACTCGCCGAGCCAGCGGCGTTAAGACCCTGGAACAATTCGCCTCGTTTTGTTTTGTCCATCCAATTCACTATGTTGTCCGCGTTCCCTTTGAAGGAGACGGAAAGCGGGATACCGCATTGTATCGGGGACTTTTCCCCCGGTTCCTCGAGACGGCGCCCCCATGGGACGCCGAGGGCGAGGGACTAGTGAGGAGACTGCAATGTTACGTGTGTCTTCGGCTGTCATCGTTGTTGCCGCCTGGCTTCTCGCGCCCGCGAGCGCGGCCGCCTACGGGCAAAAGGTGCGGAAGTTCTGCGCCAACGATTACATGGACAACTGCCATACGCACCGGCTCGGCACGCCCGAGCTCCGGGCCTGCATGCGCAAGGCGGGCGCGAAGCTCACCCCGAGCTGCGTCAACGCGCTGATCGAGGAAGGCGAAGTCTCCGCGGCCGAAGTTGCGCAGCGCCGGGCGGCGGCAGCAGGCAAATAGGGGATCCGTCCCCGGGACCCTTAATCACGACCCGCGCGGCTTGGCGCGGGCGGTGGGTGCGGCGTCCGCCGGATCGTCCGGCCAGGGGTGGCGCGGATAGCGGCCTTTCATCTCGGCTTTCACGGCTGCCCACGATCCGGCCCAGAACCCTGGCAGATCGCGCGTGATCTGGATCGGCCGGTGCGCCGGCGACAGCAGATGCAACGTGAGCGGCAGCCGCCCGCCGGCGATCGACGGATGCGTCTTCAGGCCGAACAGCTCCTGAACGCGGACGTGAAGCGCGGGTGCGCCGGCGCCTTCGTAATCAATCGCATGCCGGTGGCCGGTCGGCGCCTCGAAATGGGTCGGCGCCTCCTCGTCGAGGCGGCGCTTCAAAGCCCAGGGGAGGCAGCCGTCGAGGGCCTGACCCAGGTCGTCGGCGGTGAGGTCGGCGAGGCGCGTCTTTCCGGCGAGATAGGGTCCGAGCCAATCGGAAAGAGCGGCTGTCAAAGCCGTATCGGAGAGATCCGGCCACTCGGCGCCGCCCGCGGCGCGTAGAAAGGCCACGCGGTCGCGGAGCTGGAGCTGCGATTTGCTCCACGGCAGCTTGCCGGCGCCGAGCAACGCGAGGCCGCCGGCGAGGACGCTCTCCGTCTCCGGGCCCGGCTCGGCCGGACGCGGTTCGCTCGCGAGCTCGATAGCATCGAGACGGCGCACGCGGCGGGCGCGCACGCTCGCGCTTTCCCGATCAAACGTCAGCTCGTCGCGCGTGGCGATGCGATGGCCGGCGATGCGAAGGATCTCGGCTTCGCTGGTCTCGGCGGCGAGCACGATGCGCGTGGCCGCCGCCGTGCCCTGCATCTCGGCGACGACGAGGAACGGGGCGCGGGCGAGCGCATCGCCCGGGTCGAGGCTGGCGCCGCGTCCGTTGGCGAGCAGGTACTGGCCGCGCGCGCCGCGGGCTTTGGCGATGCGCTCCGGATAGGCGAGCGCGAGGAGCGCGGCCGCGGACGGCGGCGACGCTTCTCCGCCCTCGTGTGGGGAGGGAGACGTGGGGGATGTCGAACGGGCCGTGCGGACCCAGCCGGCGGCGAGGCGGCGCATCTCGGTCGCGCGGCGGGACCGGTCGCGGCGGAAGGCTTCGAGACGGTGATCGAGAGAGGTATCGTTGCCGCCGAGGCCCCGCTCGACGAGCACGGCGGCGATCTCAGCGGCCTCGGCTTCGGTGCTCGTTCTCGCGGCTTCGATCAACATGGCGGCGAGGCGCGGCGGCAGGGGCAGCGCGCGCAGGCGGCGGCCGGCGTTCGTCAGGCGCCCTCCGGCGTCGAGCGCGCCCAGAGCGTGGAGCTCGTCGCGGGCGGCTTCGAGTGCGGCCGGCGTCGGCGGATCGAGCCAGGCCAGCGTGCGCGGATCGGTGACGCCCCATTCGGCGCAATCGAGCACGAGAGGCGCCAGGTCGGCGGATCGGATCTCGGGCTCGCTGAAGGCCGGGAGGCTTGCGGTTTCGGCCTCGTCCCAGAGGCGATAGCAGACGCCGGGCTCCGTGCGTCCGGCGCGGCCGCGGCGCTGGTCGGCGGATGCGCGCGAGACGCGGACGGTCGCGAGCCGCGTGACGCCGACGTCCGGATCGAAGCGCGGCACGCGGGAGGTGCCGCAGTCGATGACGACGCGCACGCCTTCTATCGTCAGCGAGGTCTCGGCGATGGAGGTCGCGAGCACGACCTTGCGCGTGCCGGGGGGCGCTTTTGCGATAGCCGCGTCCTGCGCGCGGCGGTCGAGCGCGCCGTAGAGCGGGGCGATGATCGCGGCGTCCCGATCGAGGCGATCGCGCAGGCGCTCCTCGGTGCGGCGGATCTCGCCCTGGCCGGGAAGAAACGCCAGGATGGAGCCGGGCTCGGCGCCGAGCGCGCGCTGGATGGCGTCGGCCATCTGGTCCTCGATGCGCTGGGTGGGGCTCCTGCCGAGGTAGCGGGTCTCGACGGGGAAGCTCCGCCCCTCGCTCGCGATCACGGGCGCGCCGCCGAGGAGGTCCGCCACCGCTTCGCCGGCGAGCGTCGCCGACATGACGAGGAGGCGGAGATCGCCGCGAAGGCTCCGTTGCGTATCGAGGGCGAGGGCAAGGCCGAGGTCGGCATCGAGCGAGCGCTCGTGGAATTCGTCGAACAGCACGGCGCCGATCCCTTCGAGCGCCGGGTCGTCGAGGATCATGCGCGTGAAGACGCCCTCGGTCAGGACCTCGATGCGCGTCGCCTTGGAGACGCGCGTCTCGAGGCGCGCGCGCAGGCCGACGGTTTCGCCGACCTCCTCGCCGAGGGTCTCCGCCATGCGCCGCGCCGCGCCGCGGGCCGCGAGCCGGCGGGGCTCCAGGAGGAGGATCTTGCGGTCCTTGCGCCAGGGGGCGTCGAGAAGGGCCAGGGGGACGCGCGTCGTCTTGCCGGCCCCGGGCGGAGCGACGAGGACGGCCGATGGGGCCCCCGCAAGCGCGTCGGCGAGGGGGCTGAGCGCCGCGTCGATCGGAAGCGCGGGCGTGAATTTCCGTAAGGTTTGCGGGCAGGGCTCGCTCATCGTGGCGGGCTTAGAACGCGATCATTTTTGATCGAATCGGGATCACGCTCTATCTCTTTGATGAGACCGATTTTCCACACGTCAGGCTGGCAGGGCCTGAAGTCATGCTGGTCTAGCACGCCGCGTCGGCGAATATGAAGTGTTGCGACGCACCGCCTTTACAACACCATGCTGCTGGCTGATATCGGGGTCGGGCGGCGCGGAGGGCGGGTCGTCAGCTTGCGGGGATGATCTCATGCGACGCTTTGCGGTTCTGCTCGGGCTTCTCGGGGCCGGGCTTGCGTCCGGCACGTCGGCCGGGGCGACGGAGCTCGATGGCTTCTGGATGGATTCGCACGGCGAGGTGGTGCTCGAGGTGCAGCCTTGCGGCAAAGAGATGTGCGCGAAGGTGGTGTGGCTTCGGCTGCCCTACGGCCCCGACCGCAAGCCGCTCAAGGACTACCGCAACTCCGACGCGGCGCTGCAGAACCGCAAGGTGTGCGGGCTGCGCGTCATCTCGGGCTTCACCAAGCAGCCGGACGGCACCTGGGGGGGCGGCGACGTCTACGTCCCCGATCTCGGCATGAGCTTCAAGGGCTACGCCAAGGTGTTGAGCCCGACGCAGATCGAGGTGCGCGGTTACGTGCTGCTGCCGATGTTCGGTTCGTCCGAGGTGTGGAGCAAGGTTGCGAAGCCCGCCTACCACTGCGAGAGGGACGGTGTGCCGCCCGCGCCGCCGCTGCCGAAGGATTAGACCTCGGAAAGACTCTGGAGTCTTTCCGACTTGGTGGAAATATGGTCTTGCGAGCAATCAGCGTGTCTGGATCCCGGTCTTCGCCGGGATGACGTTTTAGGTGTGGGACGGCAGTCCAAACTGGAAGTCACCGGAGTCCAGACGCGGTTCCGCATACTGAGCCGCTGTTTCCACCTGAAACGGAAAGACTCTAAGCGGGGCCGATGCTGCGGTTGGCTTCCAGCTCGGCATAGGCGCGCTGGGTGTCGGTGATGTAGTCGCGCACGATCGGGACCGCGTCGCGCGTCTTGGCCAACTGCATGTGGAAGACGAGCTGGCTGCCGGTGCGGAACATCATCTCGGCGCTGATGAGATAGAACTCCCACATGCGGCAGAAGCGCTCGTCGTACATCTCGGCGACCTTGGCGCGGTTGGCCTGGAAGCGGCTGTCCCAGTGGGCCAGCGTCTTCGCATAGTGGAGGCGCAGGAACTCGAGGTCCGTCACCCACAGCGAGTTCTGCTCGACGGCGGTGAACACCTCCGACAGCGCGGGCGAGTAGGCGCCGGGGAAGATGTACTTCCTGAGCCACGGACTCGCGGTGCCCGGCGGGCTCATGTGGCCGATCGAGTGCAGGAGCATGACGCCGGTGTCGGAAAGGAGCGCGTTCACCTTGGCGAAGAACTCGTCGTAATGGTGCACGCCGACGTGCTCGAACATGCCCACCGAGACGATGCGCTCGAAGCGCTCGCTGCCGCCGTGATTGAACTGGCGGTAGTCCGCGAGGCGGAAGCTGACCGGCAGCCCGCGCTCGTCGATGAGCCGGTTCACATAGGCGTGCTGGTTCTTCGAGAGCGTGATGCCGGTGGCGCGCACGCCGTAGTTCTCGGCCGCCCACAGCAGGAGGCCGCCCCAGCCGGCGCCGATGTCGAGGAAGCGCTCGCCCTGGCGGAGCATCAGCTTGCGGCA
>JRYD01000137.1_pt1 | contig 19720 bp, 14 predicted proteins | sample 235311 | NCBI WGS metagenome assembly JRYD01 (sample SAMN03074213, study PRJNA261472) | activated sludge metagenome | biome: Common Effluent Treatment Plant; feature: Wastewater; material: Activated sludge; isolation source: activated biomass in a lab-scale reactor treating industrial wastewater at... | reverse complement strand
AGGAACTCGCGCAGGCCCGACGACCACTCACGCTGGATCATGAGGGCCGGGTTGGCCTTGAACTGCTCGACCTTGGCGTTGAAGAGTTCGAGGTCGGCCCGGCGTTTGGACGTGATCTCGGTACGGTACTGCTCGGCATCGACGAGAGTCTTGGAGACCTCGCCACCGATGGAGGCGCTGAAGGTGCTGCCGTTGAGTTCTACGGGCTTGCCATCGAAGATCGAGAAGATCGTCGCCAGGGCCGCATCGGCGTCCTTCGCACCCTTGGGTAGGGCTCGCTCGTAGTTCTCGATGGCGGCGATGATGGGTGAGTTGGTCACCATTCCGTTCTCGTGCGTACGCGGGAGCGCGATCTCGCCGGCGACCGCGGAGAGCGTCCGCGTGGCCTCGCCCCGCGCGGTGACGATCGCCCGCTCGGAATCGGCCTCGGCCTTGAGCGACTTCGCNNCGGATCGCGAGTTCGACGAGGTTCGTCGCCTCCTTGTCGCTTAAGACCGTGCGTGAGTACTCGGCCGCGCCCACGCGGCGGTACGTCGCGTTGAGTTTCGCGTGCACAATACTCCCGTCGCCGGTGAGCAGAAACCCCGATCCGTTCGTGGGCTTGATCATCCCCGAAGAAGCGCCGTTGGCGTCGGACCAGAAGACTTTGTCCACCGAGACGGACTCGGATTTTCCTGAGGGAACCGTGACCATCTCCCCGAACGGGAAGGGGTAGTTCGCATAGAAGCCGGGCCCGAGATTCGCGTCGCTGATCTTGCCGAAGACCAGCCGCACGGCCTGCTGCCCCTCGCTCACGGTCTTGAAGCCGCTTGCGAGGTACAACACGAAGAGCACGACCATCGCGACCTGGAGCAGAACATATGTGATGTTGAGGGCCTCAGCGAGAGACTTGTTCGCGGGGTCCAAGAGAGACGCGTCGGACGCCGCGGATTCAACGGGTTGACCATCACGCAGCGTGACCGACGCGGCGCGGCGAACGGCACCCCCACCACCACTCGCTCCACCACCGTCATCAGAATCCGCCTGGCGTATCGGGCCCTGCGACCAGAAACTCATTACTTGGTCTCCATGGTCGAAGGCTGCGATTCCGGCGAGGCGACCGCGACACGGCCGGGCTCGCGACCAAAGACCTCTTGACGCAGCCAGCGACCGGTCGAGGAGTCGGACGACTTCTGACCGCTGCGGATGCGCGACATCGCGTCCGGTGCGATGAGTTCAAGCCCGGGCATGGACGAGGGGAGCACGAGCGTGATCCGAGGGCTGACCATCTCTCGCATGATTCGTATGTTCTCCAGAAAGGCCGCGAGATCGGCGTTCTCGTTCATCCGCGCGAGGAACGGAGCGGACTCCTCGTCGCCGCGCTTGCGGATCGTCTGGGCGTACAACTCGGCGAAGTCGCGGATGCGTTTCGCGTCGCTCTCGGCCCGCGAGCGGATCGCCTGGGCCTGGGCCTCCCCGCGGCTCTGGATCTCCTGGGCGCGTCGCGCTCTCTCGGCCTTCATCGCCTCGAGCACACCGGGCGTCACGCTCTCGGGAAGCACGATGCGGCTGATGCCCACGGCGACGGCCTCGATGCCATAGTCATCCATGGAGAGATCACTCTTATCCGACTCCGCGCGGAAGGCCTGCAGGATCTCCGCCTCGAGTTCGGGTAGTTTCGACGCGCCCGGGGTCGCGGCGAAGAGCTCGTTCATGCGGTACTTCGAGACGCGCGCCATCGCCGCTCGGAGATTGGACTCGAGGACCCGATGCGCCGCGGTGTATTGCTCGGCTGCCCCGCCGCCGGCGTTGCTGAAACGCTGAAAGAACTTGAGGGGATCGGCGACACGCCATGTGCAGAACCCCTCGACGGTGATCTGCCGACTGTCGGCGGTCTGCTGCGTCTCGAGTTTCACCGAGAGTGGGCGGAGACGCGTGTCGTACGTGGTCACCGCCTGGATCGGGTAGGGCCACTTCAGGTGCAGCCCCGCGTCTCGCTTGACGGCCTGTTCCCCGGCCTTGCCAAAGGTCGTGAGCACTGCCGCCTCCGTGAAGCGGACCTGGTACGTGGTCGTGAAGAGCAGAAGCGCCCCGAGGAAGACCATGGCCACAATCATCATGAGCAGTCGTCGCACCGATTCGTCTCCTGCAAGTCCGGCTTCAGTGGGCCGGTCCAAAGTCTTTCGTGTCGTGTTCCGTGAGAGCGTTCAAGAGTGACGAGGTGTCATTCCTTCTTGGGTTTGAAGATCTCGGCCCCGGTGTCGATGTCCTCGAGGCCGACGTCGATACGCAGATCCGAGACCCGGTCGTCCACGATGTAGAGGCGAACATCCTTGAGCGCATCACGGAGCGTGTCGGCGTACATCGAGGCGCGGAAGACCGTGGGTGAGGCGTTGTACGCGAGCAACTGGCCCGCATATCGCTCGGCACGCCCTCGCAGATCCATGTAGCGTGTCCATCGCGTCGCCTTCGCTTGGGCGATCGTGACCGCGGCCCTTCCCCCCGCGGCGTCGAGCAGGCGATTCATTTCTGACTCGAGTGCCTGGGTGCGAGCGTCGGGATTGTCCGTGTTGGTCGACGATCGGATGTCCTTGAGTTGGTCGGCCACCCTCACGATCGACTCGGCCTGCTCCACCGAGCCCGCGGCGTCGGTGAGTTCCTTCACCTGGTCCGCGAAAGCGGTCGTGAGTAGGGCCTGGGTCTTCTGGTCCGCCTCAACGACCTTCTCGAAACTGGCGGCCACGTCCGCGTCCTTGGGCGGATGCACGCCGGTGATCGAACACATGATGACCTTCACACCGGCACCGCGTGGCTTGCCCGTGGAATCGGGATTGAGTCGGTCGAAGGCCGCCGTGATCCGGGCCTTGAGTTCATTGGAGATCGCGGCGCGTCCGTCGCCGAGCACCTCGTCGAGCGTGGCGGTGTGGAGATACTGGAGGACCTCTCGCTGGGCGACGTAGCGGAGGAGTTGCTCGCGTTGCTCGGGTGGCGCGAGTTCATCGAAGAGCGAGACGTTCTCGACGACGTACTTCAGCGGGATCTCGACAGAGACGAGAGACATGCCCGACATGCCGTCGCGTCCAAAGTTCACTTCGCCCGACGACCGGACGATCTGGAGGACCTCGACACCGAGGTGGTCATTCGTCCAGAGGATCGGCTCATCTGTGGCCGGTGGATCGGTGCCGAGCTGAGTCTGGCGGATGCCGGTCACGGTCCGGTCGCGAAGGATGAGGACATCGGACGATTTGGACTTCTCGAAGAACTCGGGGACGTACACCCGATCGATCGGCCAGGGCATCTTGACGTGAAGCCCGGGCGACACGTTCTCCTGCACCACGCGCCCGAATCTCAGGATGGTGGCCCGCTGGTGCGGCTGGATGACCACGAGCGAGGAGAGCAGCCACATCGCGAGCATGCCGACCACCACGAGCGGCGCGATCGACTTGACCAACAACTGGTAGAACCACCCTGAAGTGACGTCGAAGCCGAGCTGATAGCTGATCGCATCGCTGATGGACTGGGCAATGCGATCCGGGGCCGCGACAAATCCGAGAACACGCGACCCGAAGGCGGGCATGGCGATCTCGCCGGCCTTGCGCGGGCGATACACGTCCAGGAGCACATTGAGGAAGACCTCGACGCCCAGGATTCCCACGACCACGCCGAAACCCACAACCACAATCTTCAGCCAGGCGTCCTCGGAGGACGTGATGAGATCGATGAACTGCGAGATCGCGAGGATCAGCGCGAGGACCGACGCCCCGGCTGTGAACGCCGCTCCGGCGCGAAGGTTCGCCCAGAACTCCTGCTTGGCCATCCCCGAGGCGTACCGGGCGAAGACGAACCCGATGCCCGCGATGGCAAGCCCGAGCCCCAGCCCCCACTCCTTGTGGCGTGACGCCGTGAACGTGATCGTGCCCGTCTCCGAGAAGACGCCGAGCGAGGCGAGTCTCCACCACGCCAGGCCCACTAGCGCCACACCGATGACCACGCTGATCGCGGGCGAGAAGATCTTGTAGAGACTCTTCAGCCGCTTCTGGGCCACGCGAAACTCGGACTGCCCACTGAAGATCGTTGAGGATTCCTCGGCGGCAGCGAGGGCGTCGGCCTCAATCGCTTCGATACGCTCACGCCGGTGCTGGTCATACAAGATCGTGAGGGCGAGCCAGCCGAGGGCTCCCAGGAGCATGTACAGCGCGAGCGTCATCGCCGCGTGGTCGGCGCTCAGACGCGCATAGATCATCATCGCGCCACCCAGCACGACATGGAACACCAGGCCCATGACGCTGACATTGGCGGCACGCTTGTAAGTGAGATAGTCTGCCCGCATCAGGAATCCCGTTGAAATGGACCAAGAGGCCGAGGCCGGCTTAGGGGGCGGACCGCCCGAGTTGATTCGGCGAGGTCACCGACGACATGACCGAGAGAAACGCCCGAAGGATTGGATGATGTTCGACTCCGCATCGGACGCACGAGAGACACCTCCATCGGCCTGGGACGATCCCACGCCTCACTTGCGGTGTGCTCACCCCGAGCATCACCCGACCGGAATAAGCATCCGCCGCGGGAGTGTCGCTGTCGCGACCCACACGCCGGATTCAGTTCCGACCTTCCCTCCCCATGCTCCCTCGCCCCACGAGAAACGTGGGCAGGTATTGTGCCGGGTTCATCCCCGGCTTTCCACACCCGACCCGAACAACGTCAATCAATCGACACCAACACTGCACCACACCGGATCTCAACACCACCACCAGCCCGAAGAGGCGGGTCGAACTTCGCCGAGCGCGCAGATTCCGCGCGGCATGCCCCCCGAAGGGCCCTTGGTGTACGGTCGTGCCGGCACCAGGTTCGCATCCACGAATAAATTATCTTGACTCCAACCAGAGTGCCCTCGCCCTTCGCTCATGGTCGCGGAAGGTGATCGCCTCCAGACATTGCTACCCTTGGCCTTCGCATGCTCCTCCAACCACTCACGATCGCCCGCAACACGTTGATCGAGAGCCTCCGCCAGCCGGTGGTGCTGCTCATCGTCCTTGCCTCGGGCATCCTCCAGCTCTTCAACACCTGGAACACCGGCTACACCATGGGCCTGGAACAAACCGGCGAGGTCAAGGGGGACGACAAACTCCTCTTTGATCTCGGGCTCGCCACGGTCTTTGTGTGTGGAACGCTCCTCGCGGGGTTCATCGCGACCGCCGTCATGAGCCGGGAGATCGAGAACAAGACGGTACTCACCATCGTTTCCAAGCCCGTCTCTCGCGTCTCTCTCATCCTGGGCAAGTTCCTGGGTGTCGCGGGGTCGCTGCTGCTGTCGTCGATCGTCATGATCCTCTTCATGCTCTTCGCCATCCGCCACGGCGTCATGAGCACTGCGGCGGACGAGATCGACGGGCCGGTCGTCACCTTCGTCTTCGGAGCCGTGCTGCTCTCGCTCGCGATCGCCGCGTGGTGCAACTTCTACTACTCGTGGAGTTTCCCGCAGACGGCCGTCCTCCTCATGCTCCCACTGGTGCTGATCGGCTACATCCTCACGCTCTCCTTGAGCAAGCACTGGGAATGGCAGCCGCTCCTGAAGGACCTCAAGCCCCAGGTCACGCTCGCCAGCGCAACGCTCCTCCTTGCGCTCATCGTGCTCGCCGCCGTGGCAACGGCGGCCTCGACGCGCCTGAACCAAGTCGCGACGATCGTGGCGTGCATGCTCGTCTTCGTTGCCGCCATGATGAGCAACTCCATCGTCGGCTCTCGCGTCTTCCACAACACCATTGCCGGAACCGTCGGCGACTATGTGCCGGTGGATCTCAACACCCCCGAACTCGCGACGCTGGGCTCGCAGGGACGACTCGAACTGGACGGCCCTCCCGAGAGCCCCATTCGCGTGGGCGATTCGCTCTTCGTCTCACCAACTCCCAATGGATTTCCAATGATCTGGGCGAGCTTCGAGCGATTCAACGGATCTCTCACGGACGCGAACCAGATGATGGGGCCCGGCACGCCCCCCGCGATCGTGGTGACGGGGGTTTCGGCAAAGACGATCACCATCCGACACATCGGTGGCAAGCCGCTCTCGATCGTGCGGAACCCGTTCCCCGGCGACTATGTCTTTACCGCACCAACGGAGATCCGCCCCCACTGGCTGGTGGTCTGGGGCGTCGTGCCGAATCTCCAGTTCTACTGGCTCCTCGACGCGGTCTCGCAGAGCCGTCCGATTCCGCCGGTGTATCTCGTAACGGTTTTCGTGTACACTCTCGTGCAGGTGGTGTTCTTCCTCTCCCTTGCGGTTGTGCTCTTCCAGAAGCGCGACGTGGGGTGAGGCACACGAGGGGTGACGTATGCCGGCGAAGCGAACGAGCCTGAGTGATCTGGCCCATGACAGCAAGTCCTCGAAGGACGCCGCCAGGGACCCGAAGAAGATGGTCCTCGTCGGGATACTCGTCGCCATCGTCGCAGGCGTTTGGGTCTGGGCGGCCTACTTCATGGGGTGGATTGGAAACTCCCAACGCGGCGATCCCAACGCTCCAGCACCGATGTCGTATTTGACGGACACGGAGCGGAAGGAAGCCGAGCGGAACACTCCGATCATCGCCGATCCCAACAACCCCAAGCAGGTGCCAGGCACGACGATCGATGGGCGTCCGGTCATCGCACCCGAGGAAGTGTCGGGATCTTGATCCGTCTTTGAACGGGTCGATCGACGTCCGAACTCAACCACGGATCACGAGGCCGCGACGCTCGGGCCCGTGGCCCCGATCGCCTTGGAATACGACGCGACGCAGCGCTCGGCGGCCCCGTCCCACGTCAGGCGGTGGAGCTCGAACGAGCCATGCTGGCGCAACGTCTGCGAGAGCGGTGGGTGCCGCAACACGGCGAGGATCTTGTTCGCCATCTCGTCGATGTCCCAGAAATCGACCTTGAGGACATGGGTCAGGACCTCGCTCGCGCCGCTGGTCTTGCTGAGGATGACGGGCACGTCGTGCTTGATAGCCTCGAGGGCCGCGATCCCAAACGGCTCGCTCACGCTGGGCATGACGTAGCAGTCGGCCATCTGATACACGCGATCAACGTCACGCCCGCGGAGGAATCCCGTGAACAGCACCTTGTGCCCGATCCCCATGCTCGCGGCGAGCTCGATCATTCGGACCGCCATGTCGCCGCTTCCTGCGAGGACGAACTTGACGTTGGACATCTTCTCCAGCACGCGCTTGGCGGCGGCGATGAAGTACTCCGGTCCCTTCTGCATCGTGATGCGACCGACGAAGAGCACGATGCGATCCTCGGACTCGATGCGATCGCCGTCGTTGGGCTGGACATGATCGCGCTCGATGCCGTTGTACACCACGTCGACCTTCGACGGCGAGACGCCGTAGCGCCGGACACAGATCGCCTTGGTGAACTGGCTGACGGCGATGACACGCGAGGCGTGGTGCATCCCCGCGCGCTCAATCTCATAGACGCGCTGGTTCACGTTCGTCCCAGCACGGTCGAACTCGGTTGAGTGGACGTGGACGATCAGCGGCTTGCGCGAGAGGCTGGAGAGGGCCACGCCCGCGGGGAACGTAAGCCAGTCATGGGCGTGGACAACATCGAACGACTCGCCCCGCGCAAGAGCAACGACGAGGCGGGCGTACCGCTCAGAATCGCCCACCAGATCCGACCCATACCCAACCCCAGGCCCGCCCGCGGCCAAGCCGGCCGAGGTCGATCCTCCACCCAGACCGCCACCGAAACTTTGCGCCAAGAGGGCCGCGGTCTCATCGCTCGCCTGAATGGCGCTGAGATCGACGCCGCCGATGCCTGCCGCAGAACCGACACCAGCGATCCGCGCGGGGTCGAATCCTGGGTAGGAATGGCTGAACGTGGCCTGGACGCCCCGGAAGATGGCATTCTGGAACCCGTGGAGGGGCATCCCCTCAACATCCATCACGCTGGTGCGCGTGCTGCCGGCGGGTGGGGTCGGCGAGTCGGAACCGAGCATCTTGACGTGCGAGGCGTTGCCGGCGCGATCGACGGGTTTGGGGAGAATGAACAAGATCTTGTGTCCATGGCGATCCAGGGCCTTGGTCAGGCCGTAGCACGCCACCCCCAGCCCTCCGGCGATGAATGGCGGAAACTCCCAGCCCAGCATGAGGATGCGCATTCCTTGCTCCGTCGCGCCACGGCGCGTTAGTCGTCTTGTCCCGCTTCCATGTCGCCGAGTCGTCGGAAGCAGGCCTCATACGCCAGGATCCATCGGGCGCACTCTTCCGGCGTGACCGAATCGCTCAGAGGGGTCCGAAAGGTGAAGAGTTTGTCCTCGGAGCGGAAGTGCTCGACGCGGATGGAGCCGGCGCGGTCGTTCGCCCCGAGTTCGGCGAGTTCCTCTTCCAGCAGTTCGTTCAGTTTGTCCCCCGTGTGGACGAGGTCCTGCTCGATCGACTGGCTCAGCCAGCGATCGGGGGTGACCAGGGCGACCCATGTGACGCCGGCGTCACGCACCAGGCGGTACCAGGCTGGCGCGGCCGACGACCGAGCCTGGCAATCCAGGCGGTCCGATTCCGCGGCAATCTCGGCAAAGACCCCGGCCGCCTCGGCAGACCGGGCGACTTTTGAGAGGTATTGCGACCACGTCGCGTCGGACAACGCCATTTCCACGTCCACTCCTTTGGATCAAGCGAAGGCGACCCCTCCGCCGGTGAGTTTAGGCTGTCGTTCCCGGACCTTGGCTCGACGTTTGTGGCGGTGGTGCTATATTTGTTCCCTTCACATCGCCCGGGGCCGGAAGGTCTCGCGATGGACAACTGGCCCAGGTGGCGAAATTGGCAGACGCACTACCTTGAGGTGGTAGCGCCCGCAAGGGCATGGAGGTTCAAATCCTCTCCTGGGCATTTCTGATCCGAGCACGCGGGTCGATTCTGACCCGCGATCAAGCACGATCATCAGGATCTCCAGAGAAACCCCGGCCCCACTGCGGGTGCCTTGGCCTTGGTCGCGATGAACTCGCGGTCGGACCTGGTCGATTAGCGATCGGATGACCCCAGCATCAGACCGGATCGCGTTATTTATTGTCACCGACTCCGTGGCGATGCGGAAGTTGCTCTCGTAGATCGCGTCGAGCGACCCGCTGCCCAGAGGCGTTTCGACCGAGATGCCGTCAAGTCAAGGCCCGAACAGGCCGATGCAAACCGGTGCCAGCCGCCACTCTACGGGCCCGGCGGTGATCGCACAGACAACTCTAATCAAAGACTGGAGCGACCATGAGCGCGAGCCTGAAGACCAACCGCACCGCCGCCATGACCAAGGGCGCGGTCGGTGTGGAACTCCAGTTGGTGACGTTCGATGTGGCAGGCGAGCAGTACGCCGTCAACATTCTGTCGGTGCAAGAGATCAACCGGATGACAGAGTTGACCCGCGTTCCAAACAGCGCCCCCGACGTCGCGGGCCTGTTCAACCTCCGTGGACAGATCATTCCGGTGGTCGATCTCCGCACGACGTTCAACATGCCACAGGCGGCGACCAGCGAGTCGTCGCGGATCGTGGTCGTCGAGATCCACTCCAAAAAGGTGGGCCTGATCGTGGACCGCGTGCATGAGGTGCTCCGGATCGATCAGAGCATCGTCGAACCACCGCCGGCGATGGTGCGCCCGCTCCGCTCGGAGTTCATCGACGGAGTGGGCAAGGTGAACGATCGTCTCATCATCCTTCTCAACCTGTCGAAACTCTTTCCCGAGTCGTCGCTGAACACATTGTCGAACGCGGCCTGATCCCACGAGAGTTGCGGCGATCCTTGGGCCGCAGCAAGGAAATACATCCATGTCGATCGCGGGCACCATTTCCATGAATGACACGCAGTTCGGCGAACTGCGCACGATCATCTACGACCGTGCCGGGATCCACCTCCCCGACACGGAGAAGCACATCCTTGAATCGCGCCTCTCGCACCGCCTGCACGAGTTGGACATGGAGTCGTTCAGCGACTACATCGCGTTCCTCTCGATCGGGCCGTATCAGAACGACGAGTTCCAGGAGATGCTCAACCGAATCACCTTCACCGAAACGTCGTTCTTCCGGGACGAGCCGCAACTGGATGTCTTCGAGAAGAGGGTGCTCCCGGAGTTGCTGGAGAAGCGTCGCGGGACCAGGCGTCTGCGGATCTGGTCGGCGGCGTGCTCAACGGGCGACGAGCCGTACACCATCGCGATCATGCTGCACCGCTCTCTCGGGGCGCGCCTGAGCGACTGGCGGATCGAGATCCTTGGGACAGACATCTCCGAGAAGGCGTTGGAGACGGCGAACTCGGGAATCTTCCACGACTCCTCGGTCCGCTCGACCTCCACGAACGTGAAGCAGCGGTACTTCCGGCAGCAGGGGAACCAGTGGACGATCGACCCCTTGATCAAGCAGATGGTCTCGTTCGATCGGCACAACCTGAAGGATCAGTTCGCGGCCCGTCGGTACGGGACGTGGGACGTGATTTTCTGTCGCAACGTGCTGGCATCCTACGACGAAGCGATGAAGGCGCGGGTCTTCAAGATGTTCGCGGATCAGTTGGCCGACGACGGGACGCTCTTCATCGGACACTCGGAGACGATCCGGCCCGGGGAGGCGCCCTTCGAGTCGATGCAGATCCCACAGGGATTCTGCTACCGAAAGACCAAGGGGACACGCACCGGCTCGGCCGCCGCCTGATCGGCTCACCACAAGGAGTGACTCGTGTCGACCAACGGCAACGACCCCGAGATCCAGCATGAATTCCTCATCGAGTCGGGCGAGCTGCTCGAGCAAGTCGAGTCCGACCTTGTGGAACTCGAGGATCACCCTCGCGACGCGAATCTCCTCAACAAAATCTTCCGCGCGCTGCACACGATCAAAGGGAACGCGTCGTTTCTGGCGCTGACGAACCTGGTCACAATCGCTCACGCTGCCGAGAGCACGCTCAACGCCGCACGCAACGGGACCGTCATCGTCGATCGCCCCATCATGGACCAACTGCTCCAGGCGGTCGATCTCATCAGGCGCCAGATGGGCCAGATCCAGCGCGGGCAGCAGACACTCGAGACGCCACCCGCCAAACTCGTCGCGGATCTCGCGGGGATCGGTGAGGGAAAGCCGCTCTCGGCGACGACCTCAAAGGCAACCACAACCACCACATCTAGGGCTGGCACGAAGTCCGCGTCGAATACGAAGGCCGACGTCACGAAGGCCGCCTTGAAAGCACCCACGAAGGCATCGCCCACGCCTCGCGCGAGACTGATGTCGGAGATCCAGTGTCATCAATGCCGAGGCCTAAAGGAGAAGGAGAAGCGTGTCTGCGACCCCGCGTCGTTCGCCCCGGACGGAATCGTGAGGTTCGATGACACCGCGAGCGACGCCCCATCCGCGTCCCCGTCCGACCACGAACACAAGGTCCTGCCCCAGGAGAGCACGATCCGCGTCGAGGTCGGGCGGCTCGAGTGCCTCATGAATCTCGTCGGCGATCTGGCCGTCCAGACGAACCGCCTGTCGGCGCTCTCACGCCGCCTCGCGGGCGAGACCCTGCGCGATGCGGAACTCGCCAAGTCGATCTCGCAGGTATCGGGGATCCTCGATCTCGTGACGGACCATATCCAGATGGCGGTCATGCGCACGCGCATGCAGCCACTCGACAAACTCTTCGGAAAGTACCCGCGGCTCATCCGCGATCTCGCGTCGAAGACCGGAAAGAAGCTGCGTCTGGTGATCGAGGGCAGCAAGACCGAGGTGGACAAGTCCGTCATCGAGGAACTCGGCGATTCATTGATCCACCTGCTCCGCAACTCGGCCGACCACGGCATCGAGTTGCCTCAGGATCGGGTGGCCGCCGGGAAGCGCGAGGAAGGGACGATCACGATCCGCGTGTCTCACGAGCGCGGGCACGTGCGACTGCAGATCCTCGACGACGGCCGTGGGCTGCATCGCGATCGCATCGGGAAGAAGGCTGTCGTGTGTGGGCTGTGCACCGAGGCGGAACTGGCCTCGCTCACAGACCGCGAGGTGTACGAGTTCATCTTCCATCCAGGATTCTCCACGGCCGAGCAGATCAGCGATCTCTCAGGGCGCGGCGTCGGAATGGACGTTGTCCGGACCAACATCGAGAGACTCAAGGGAACGATCGACCTGGCGAGTGAGCCCGGACAGGGCACGACGCTCACGATCACGATCCCGCAGACGGTGGCGGTCATGTCCGCGATGATGGTTGCTGTTTCGAACGAGATCTACGCGGTGCCGCTGGGCAACATTCTGGAGGTCGTGAAGCCCGAGGCCTCGTCGATCTCGAGCATCGGGGAGCACCCGGCGATCCGGATGCGAGATGGGATGGTGCCTCTGCTGAGCGCGGTGGACGCTTTCAACGTGCCGATGGACGCGGACGGGAACCGCCCGAAAACGCCATTCGTCGTGGTGCTCGCGCAGAACGATCGCCGGATCGGTCTGACGGTGTCGCGACTGATCGGGCAGCAGGAGATTGTGGTCAAGCCGCTGGATTCGATGGTCGATCACAAGGGAGGCCCTGTCTCCGGCGCGATGGTTCGTGACGACGGCGCAGTCAGCCTGATCGTGGACGTGACGAAACTGATGGCCATGTCACAACCGCTCGCGGTCCGAGCCGCGTGAGTCGTGGAGAAACTCAATGGATCCGACGACCATCCAACCATTCATCACGAGCATCCAGAACGTCTTCTCGACCATGATGCAACTGCAAGTCAGCAGCGGCGAGCCGCGGATCAAGTCGTCCAACACGGGCGAGCACGACGTGTCGGGTATCAACGGTCTCACAGGCGACATGGTCGGATCGGTGGCCCTGAGTTTTCCCATCGAGACGGCGACGAACGTCGTGTCGCTCTTCTGCGGGTTGAAGGTCGATCCGAGTTCGCCGGACTTTGCCGACGCGATCGGCGAACTGGGCAACATGGTCTCCGGGGGCGCCAAGGCCATGTTCCATGGTCGCAAGGTGTCGATCTCCTGCCCCAGCGTGGTGCTCGGCAACAACCACGTCATCGCGTGCCAGAGCGGGGTGCCGTGCATCGTGATCCCCTGCATGACCGACTGCGGCGATTTCGTGATCGAGGTCGCGATCAAGAACAACGACGGCGCCAAAGCGACACGCACGAAGGCCACCACGGCCCACGCCTGAGACAACTCGCACCCCACTCCCTCTCGAGACAAGACATGAAGATCCTCCTGGTCGATGACAGCAAGACGATGCGGAACATCCAGAAGTCCGTCCTCTCACAACTCGGGCACAACGAGGTCATCGAGGCGAGCGACGGCGTGGACGCGCTCTCGAAGGTGCATGGCTTCAAGCCCGATTTGCTCCTCGTGGACTGGAACATGCCCAACATGGACGGGCTGACGTTCGTGAGGACGTATCGCGCCAAGATCTCCAAGACGACGCCGATTATTATGGTGACGACCGAGGCCGAGAAGGCCCGCGTTATCGAGGCGATCAAGGCCGGCGTGAACAACTACGTCGTCAAGCCCTTCACGCCCGACCTGCTCAGCCAGAGGATCAACGAGACGATGGCGAAAGTTTCGGCGGTGGCGTAACACCGAGCGGGGTGCGGCCACTGTCACAAGCACGATACTGGCGAACCGGGAGGGTGGATTCTCCTCGCCGGCTTGCCACAATTCATGGATGAAGCCAATCACCTGGTTGTGGACGCTGGCGGGAGGGCTTGGTGCCGCGGGGACTATGACCGCGCCGGCATCGCCTCGATCTGAACCGCCCGCTCCTTCCACGGACACCGCCCCGGCGACTCCAGCCGAGAACGCGCCGGCTAAGACCAAACACGTCGACGACCCCGTGCGGGTGCAACTGGTGCTCAGCGATGGCCGCCTGGTCGAGGGCCGGTTGATCGGGCAGGACGATCGCACGGTCACGGTCGAGGTGAATGGGATCGCGACGCCGATCCAACGGGGACTGGTCGACCGACTGCGGACGCTCCCGAGCGTGTCGTCGGAATACGCGCGGCTAAAGGCGGCGATCGACCCGCGCGACATCGAGGCGAGATTGCGTCTGGCAGAGTGGCTTCGGGCGAACGAGCGGTACGACCTGTCTCTGGTGGAGATCGGCGAGGCGATGAGGATCGACCCGCTGCACCCCGAGGCGATGGAGATGAAGACGCTGGTGGAGCAGCAGAAAATGCTGGCCGACGCGGCGAAGGCCCGTGTCGACAAGCCGGAGACGGACTCGTCGAAGCCCCATCGCGTGGTGAGGCGTCCCGAGAAGCCGAAGTTCCCGGTGCTCTCGCCGGAGCAGGTCAACCTGATGCGGGTGTACGAGGTGGACCTGCGTCGACCGCCTCGGATGTTGATCGACCGCTCGACGGTTGTGGAGTTGATGAAGACCTACTCCAGCAACGAGTTGATCCCGAAGACGCCCGAGGGTCGCGACGCGTTCCTTCGCAAGGACGCGGTGGAGATCCTGGAAGTGATGTTTCGCCTCCGCGCCCGCGAGTTCTATGGCGACGTGCGCGTGATCGAGAACCCGCTGCCATTCCGTCTCTTCCGCGAGGAGGTGCATCGCGGGTGGCTGATGAACAGTTGTGCCACGTCACGCTGCCACGGCGGAGAGGACGCGGGGGCGTTGTACCTCAACCGCAACATGGCGAACTCGGATGCGGCGGTGTACACGAACTTTCTGATCCTGGATCGGTTCAGGACGGCAGACAACCTCCCATTGATCGACTATGTCGAGCCGGCGAACTCGCTGCTACTCCAGTATGGCTTGCCGCGGGCGTTGGCGAAGTGGAAGCACCCGGAGGTCGGGCAGTTGCGCGGTCGTCCGGCATGGAAGCCTGTCTTTGAGTCGGATCGCGACCCCAAGTTCAAGGCGGCGGTGGAGTGGATCAACACGCTCTACCGCCCCAGGCCGAAGTACCCGGTGGAGTACACGCCTCCCTCGGCTCGACCCGATCATGGGGACGAGGACCGCACGCCCCGGTAGGACTTTCGTGTGCCCGGCTGTCTGCCCCCGATTCCCAACAGGTCCCCAACGGATGCGTGGGACGGCTCGCGTTGACGGGGGCGATCGGCTAAAGTCTCAACCACACGCCGATGCGGGGCGTATGGGGACAGCGCCGATGGGCGTGCCGAGGGTGTGGACGCGCTTTGTTCGTGTCCAGAGCCGACTGGGTTTGTCCCCCACCGCCGCCAGAGTTGGCCCAACCTTGATGGGATCACCATGACTCGACGCCTGAGCGGAACGACCATGACGACCGGCCTGTTGACGGCGGCCTCGCTGCTGCTGATGGCGGGCGGGTGCAAGAAGGAAGACGCGAACGCGCGGACGTTCGAGGACTCGGCGCGGAATGTTCACGCGGCGGCATCGGCAGGCCCCGCGAGCGCGAACCACAGCATCACGGTCTACAAGAAAGCAATCTCCGACCTTGCCCCGATCGCGGCAGAGGGTGGAGGTACGGGGGCGGCAGCGGCGTCACTGGCCGCGCAGTCGGGGCTGGGCGTCGCCGAGCGTGCGGTGGCGAAGGTGCACGAGGCCTCGGGCGAGGTCCGCAAGTCGTTGGAGTCGGCCCGGCTGAACCTGAACTCGTGGATCACGCGGAGCACGGCGGCGTCGGTGACGGGGGCGTTCGATCCGTCGTCGCAGATCGCGGAGTTGGAGCAGAGCCGAGGGGAGATCGAGAATCGCATCCGCACGCTCACCGACGAGAAGCGGAGCGTGACGGGGCAGATCGAGACGCTGCGCCAGCAGGCTCGGGCCAAAGCCGACGAGGCGGCACGATTCTTCGCACAGGCGGCGGATCTCCAGACGCACGCGAGCACGATGTCGGCCTCGGCCGGGCTGTCGCTCGTCGAACAGGCGCGGGAGGCCAAGCGGCGCGGGGATGCCGAGGCGATGGCGGCGGCGACGCTGAACTCTCAGGCCGACGTGCTCCAGCCCAAGTTGCAGAACGCGACGCTGGAGTTGGACCTGGCGCAGAGCCGTCTCTCGAACCTGAACGACAGCGCGGCGGACCTCGAGGCGCAGCGATCGGCGGCTCAGCGGGCGGCGAGCGAGGCGCGGAACAACGCCGTGCAGTACTCGCAGCAGGTCGATTTCTATGTCGAGGCGGCGGAGAAGGCGATGACCGACACGTTCGAGGCGTCGGTCGCGGAGGCCGAACGGCTGGTGAACTCGGCGATGAAGGACGCGTCGAGCGCGTCGCAGACGCTGCCTTTGCAGGGGAAACTGGTCCAGGCCTCGGGCCGCATGACTCTGGCGGACATGAGGGCAACGGCGGCGGCACTGACGAACGACTACGCGAGGCTGCTGGAGGCCGTCGCCGGCGCGACGCCGGCGGTTCCGAACCAGTCGCAGTACGCGTCGAAGGCTCGCGAGGCGCGGGCGCAGGCCGGGGCGGCGTATGCCGCGAGCGTCGAGGCGATCGAGTCGGCGCGGGCGGCGGTGTCGAGCGTCCCGGCGAAGGGGGCGGCGAAGGAGAAACTCGACGCGCTGGCGGCGATGCTGGAGCGAAGGGCCACCGGCGCGGCGGGGAGCACGGCGGATTCCGGCGCGGCGAGCGCGAAGGCGGACCCCGCGCCCAGCACCCCGGCGGGCGGCACCGCGGACGACGAGCGAGCGATCCGCGACGTGCTCTCGCGGCTGAAGTCTCTGGCCGAGGCGGGGAGGACATCCGAGGTGCTGGCGATGCTGAACGCCCGGACCGACGCCGAGCGGACCCTGCTCGGGCACTTGCGCTCGCTGACCGAGGCCCAAGCGCGCCTGAACGCGGCGTGCACATCGAAACTTGGCTCGTCGTTCAACGACCTCATGAAGAACGCCGGTCCGGCGGGGGCGATGCTGGGCGCCACCGATCTCACCTCGTCCATGGCGCAGTTCGATCCACAGTCGATGTCGATCCTCGTGAACGGGGACGACGCGGTGGTGACGAATCCGTCGGACCAGACGGCGACGCCCTTCTTCAAGGACGGGGGCGAGTGGAAGATGGGACTGCCCACGGCCCAGGGGATGGAGGCGGCGGGCCCGATGCTTGGCGCATTGGCGATGGCGTTTCGCGACATGGCCAAGGACGTCGAGGACGGAAAAATCACCGACGCCCAGTCGCTGCTCATGGCGCTCGGGCAGAAGTTGCAGGGGGCGACGGGTGGCATGGGTGGCATGCCGCCGGGGATGGGCGGCGGAAACTAAGCCCGCCGGGCGTGGCCACAGGGACCGCCCGTGATCGGCCGTGAGAACGAGGGATTGATGGCGAGAACGGAAACGAGTGACGGCGCCGGGCCGGTCCTGGCCGAGGCGGTGATGCACCTGCACCTGCCCGCGTCGGCGGCGACGGCGGTGGTCGTGGACAATCGCCTCTGCACCAAGGGCCCCAAGGCGACGGGGTTCGTGCGGCACGTGGTGCTCGACGTCTCCAACTCGAAACTCCCGGGGAACTTCGTCGCGGGGCAGTCGTTCGGCGTGCTCCCGCCCGGCGAGACGGCGCTCGGGCAATCGCACAAGTTGCGGCTGTACTCGATCGCGTCGGCGTCCTTCGGCGAGGGGGGCAATCCCAACCACATCGCGACGACCGTGAAGCGCCTGCTCGACGAGCACCACGAGACGAGGAAGTTGTTCGTGGGCGTGGCGTCGAACTTTCTGTGCGATCTCGCGCCCGGGGACACGGTCCGCGTCACCGGCCCGAGCGGGAAGCGGTTCGTGCTCCCCGCGGACCCGTCGGCCCACGACTATGTGTTCATCGCGACGGGGACGGGGATCGCGCCGTTCCGCGGGATGCTGCACGAGTTGCTCTCGCACCCGACGCGTGGGGCCACTGGTTCGCGGGTGGCGCTGGTGATGGGCGTGCCGTACGCGCCGGACCTGCTGTACCACGACGAGATGACGGCCCTGGCGGCGTCGCACCCGGAGTTCCTGTACGTGCCGGTCTTGAGCCGCCAGTCGCAGGTGGACGGGTCGTCGCTCGGGCCCATGTACGTCGACGCGCGGCTGTCGTCGCACGAGGGTTTGAAGGACATGCTGAGAAACCCGCGGACGCTCGTGTATGTCTGCGGGATCGCGGGGATGGAGCTGGGCGTCTTGCGGGCCCTGGCGACGGGATTGCCGGGCGATTCGGCGTCGCGGTATGTCTCGGTGGACGCGTCGGCGGGCCACCCCGGATCGTGGACGCGGGCGATGGTTCACAAACTGGTGAGGCCGACGCGTCGGGTCTTCCTGGAGGTGTACTAGGGCGTGGCGGTCAGGCGCCCGAGGCGCCGCCCCTGGTGGCACCCCCTCATCGCGCCGCGGCCGTCACGCGATCGACCTCCTCGAGGCTCGACGTTCCCTCGGCCACGAGCCTCCACCCCGACTGCACCAGCGTCGTGAAGAGGCCCGACTCGATGACCTTCTTCATCGCCGCGATCGAGGGCGTGGAGAGCACGATGTCGCGGAGTTCGTCGGTGAAGTCGAGCAACTCGAAGAGCGCCCGCCGCCCGACGTAGCCCGTCCGCAGGCATCGCAGGCAGCCCGTGGGGACGAAGACCTCGGTCTTTCCCTGCAGGAACCGGCCCATCCGCGTCGCCTGCCCGGGGGTCACCGGGATCAGCCGCTTGCAGTTGTCGCACAGCACGCGCACCAGCCGCTGCGCCAGCACCAGGTCGAGCGCGTTGGCGACGAGGTACGGCTCGACGCGCAGGTCCAGCAACCGGAAGACCGCGGAGATCGAGTCCTTCGCGTGGATCGTGCTGAAGACGACGTGCCCGGTCATCGCGGCCTGCATCGCCGTCCGCGCCGTCTCCTCGTCGCGGATCTCGCCGACGAGGATCACGTCGGGGTCCTGGCGCAGGACGGATCGCAGCAGGCTCCCGAAGGTGTTGCCCCGGTTCTCGTCGATGGGGATCTGCGTGACGCCATCGAGCTGGTACTCGACGGGGTCCTCGNNCGTGGTCTTGCCGCTCCCCGTGGGCCCGCAGACGAGCAGCAGCCCCGCGTCCTGCTCGCAGGTCCTTTTGATGCGATCGACCATGTACGACTGCATCCCGATCTCGGCGATGGACTGCGGCACGCCCCGCTCGTCGAGCACGCGCACCACGAGTTTCTGCCCGTGCACGCTGGGGGTGAACGAGACGCGGTACTCCACGCGCCGGTCGGGGAAGACGGCCGAGAAGTGCCCCTCCTGCACGGCGTCGCGTCCCACGATGGGCATGTTGCACGCGTTCTTGATGAGCCCGTACGACAGCTCGCCCACGCGCCTGGGGACGTCCTGGATCGGGACCATGTCGCCATCGACGCGCATGCGGATGTGGAAGAGGTCGTGCCTCGGCTCGACGTGGATGTCGGTCGCGCGTCCCTTCGACGCGAGTTGCAGGAGCAGGCGCACGGCGTTGGGCCCGTCGGCCCTCCCCGCGAGCACGTCGGTCGGCCTCCCGGCGCTGTCGATGACGCTGACCTCCTCGGTGGGCACGCCCTTGGGCGGGACGTTCTCGACGAGCGCGCCCAGTTCCAGGAGCCAGTTCACGCCGGAGAGCGACGCCGAGAGTTCCTCGGCCTCGGGGAGGGCGTCGTCGACGTGGAACGACATCGACGGCAGGTCCGTGGAGAGGCTCTCGACGCCGGGCTGGGGACGTTCGCGCTCGAAGATCCACTCGTGCTTCCCGACGCGGAGGACGTCGCCGGGCTTGAGGATGGCGCGCTGGACCTTGGCCTCGTTGACGCGTGTGCCGTTGCGCGAGCCGAGGTCCTCGACGATCCATCCCTCCGACGACGGGCTGACCGTGCAGTGCTGGCGGCTGGCGACCTCGTCGAGCAGGGGGATGG
>JRYD01002286.1_pt1 | contig 19766 bp, 13 predicted proteins | sample 235311 | NCBI WGS metagenome assembly JRYD01 (sample SAMN03074213, study PRJNA261472) | activated sludge metagenome | biome: Common Effluent Treatment Plant; feature: Wastewater; material: Activated sludge; isolation source: activated biomass in a lab-scale reactor treating industrial wastewater at... | reverse complement strand
TTTGTGGTTCTGGCTCTGGACAACACAGTGAGCCCGGGGGGTGGGGGGTGGGGGGTGGGGGGTGGGGGAAAACCGACGATGCTGCTTGAACTACCGGCGACGACGGCGGCGGGTTGCGAAGACTCCGCCAAGGATCAGTGAAATCGCCGCGCTCGGAGCGGGGATCGTGACGACGAAGCCGGCCGAGCCCGACTCCATCCAACCCGCGAAGTGCCGGCCGTCGCCGGAGACCATGAGATCCCGGATGCGTGCCGTCGCGGGGAAGTCCAGGCCGAAGGAGCGGAAGTAGTCGTTGGCGTCGACGGCGCCGCCCGATTCGGTCCAGNNGAGGCGTCCATCGGCACCAGGTCTACAGACGGCGGAAGATCTCCAAGTTCCAATGCGGTGAGGAGGCCATCCTCGATCATGAACGGGTTCACATGGGTGCCACCGACGTAGTACCACCCGAACAACCTCGTGCCGTCGCCGCTCGCGGTGGTCATCCGGCCGTTGTCAATGGGTCGGCCGGTCGGATCGATCATCGGGAGCAGCGTGTTCTGCTGAGTGTCCCAGGCGAAGGGAACATCGGGAAAGGTTGTGTTCGGCGCCATCTGCCCGACGATGTACCGCCCGTCGTCGCTCATGCCGTTCACGAACGAGTATGTGGAGCCCGAGAGCGGCGAGGGCGGGAGTTGCGCGACGTTGTCCTGCAAGGTCCAGCGATACACCGAGTTGGCCTCGGCCGTCGAGCCGTTGGGGAGCGGGTTGTATCGCAGCGCCGCCGATGATCCGTCGTAACTCAGCCGCTGCACACTCCCCATCTTCAGTTCGCCCTGGATCGTCGGGCTCGGGAGGAGGCGGCGTGTGCCGTCGGAATAGAGCAGCGACGGACCGGCCGAGCCAGGAGAGCCGTCGCCGGGCCAGTAGCCGCCCACGACGAGGCCGTCGCCCGAGATGTGACCGCGATCACTTCCACTGATGCCGAGGATCGTCGTCTGCGTCGCGCCCAACGAGGGATCGAATCGCTCGATCGATCGAACAAGGCTCGGCAGGTTGCCGATGGAGCCGCTCCCGCCGATGACGATGCCCGAGTGTGAGATGTCAGTCGGGAAGAAGTACGTATCGCTCGAACGTGGCGGGATGTATTGCCACGAGGGCGTCTGGGCGAGGGCGGGACCCGCGACCCCGGCCGCCACGCCGACGATGCCCCACGCGACCGCCTTAGTCGCCGCACTCCTTGCCACAGTCTGTGCCCGAGTTCGCGTCATGCCGCCTCCAGACCCCGTCAGGTTGGACCCCGTCACATTGGGGAATGTGCACCAGGATTTCGGTTTGTCAAGGAATGTGGCCGGAATTCTGGAGATTCAGGGAAACGACCGGGTTTCGGGTCCACGAATCGGCCATGGGAGCACGCCCATGCGATCCTCGCCGGGCCAGAACGCGTGCCGAGGCCAGCACCACCGGGGCTGAACGACACAAGGCCAGACCACTCAAGGCCAGACCACTCAAGGCCCGACCATTCAACCCCGATCCCCGGCCCACGCCGACCGCACCTACTTCAAAAGCCGCTCCAGATAGTGGATATCCACGCCCCCCTGCCGGAACGCGCGATCTTCCATCAGCCGCTGGTGCAGCGGGATCGTCGTCTTGATCCCCTCCACGCGGAACTCGCGCAGCGCCCGCGCCATCCGGTCCATGCACTGCTCGCGATCGTCCGCCCAGCAGATCAGTTTCCCGATCATGCTGTCATAGTTCGGCGGCACCGCGTACCCCGTGACCACGTGGCTGTCCAGGCGAACGCCCAGCCCCCCCGGCGGCTCGAACGTCGTGATCTTTCCCGCGCTCGGACGGAAGTTGTGCTCCGGATCCTCCGCGTTGATGCGGCACTCCATCGCGTGCCCGCGGATCGAGATGTCCCCCTGCCGGAACGCCAGCTTCTCGCCCGCCGCCACGCGGATCTTCGTCTTCACGATGTCCACGCCCGTGATCATCTCCGTCACCGGGTGCTCCACCTGCACGCGCGTGTTCACCTCGAGCATGTAGAAGTTCTGCTTGTCGTCCATCAGGAACTCGACCGTCGCCGCGCCGTGGTAGTTGGCGGCCTTGATCAGCCGCGCCGCCGCCTCACAGACCCCCTCGCGCTTCTTGCGATCGATGTTCGGCCCCGGCGCCTCCTCGATCACCTTCTGGTGCCGACGCTGGAGAGAGCAGTCACGCTCGTACAGGTGCACCGCGTGCCCGTGCTTGTCCCCGAGCACCTGCACCTCCACGTGCCGCGCGTGCTCCAGAAACTTCTCGATAAACACGGCCCCGTTTCCGAACGCCGCCTGTGCCTCCTGCTGCGCCGCCTTGATCGACGAACGCAGCGTCGCCTCGTTCCGGCAGACACGCATCCCCCGCCCGCCACCGCCCGCCGCCGCCTTGATGATCACCGGATACCCGATCCTCGACGCCACCGCGACGGCCTCGTCCTCCTCCTCGATCGCGCCGTCGGAGCCGGGGAAGATCGGAACCTTCGCCTCCTTCGCCGTCTTCTTGCACGCGACCTTGTCCCCCAGTTTCGCCATCGCCTCGGGCGTCGGCCCGATGAACTCGATCTTGCAGTCCCGGCACGCCTGCGAGAAGTCCGCACGCTCCGACAGGAACCCGTACCCGGGATGGATCGCATCCACGTCCGCGATCTCGGCGGCGGCGATGATCCGCGTGATGTCGATGTACGACTGGCGCGCGGGGCCCGGTCCGATGCAGATCGCCCGATCCGCCAGCCGCAGATACGGCGCATCCCGATCCGCCGTCGAGTACACGCACACCGTCTCGATGCCCATCTCCTGACAGGCCCGCATGATCCGAAGGGCGATCTCGCCACGATTCGCGATGAGGATGCGTTTGAACATGCTGGTCGCTCGGGGGAATCAGAACGCAAAGGACACGGAGGTCACTCAAAGGGAATACAAAGGGCAAATCCAAGCCGGTGAGCGGTGGGACATCCAGTGGCGCGAGAGGAAACCCGATCTTTCCTTTGTGTTCCTCCACGCCCTCTGCCATCCCCGGCGCACACTTAGGCCGGCCGGATCAGGAACAACTTCTGCCCGAACTCCACCGCCTCCCCGTTCTTCACGAGGATCTGCTCGATCACGCCCGACTTCTCCGCCTTGATCTCGTTGAACACCTTCATCGCCTCGATCAGGCACACCACCGAGTCGGGCCCGATGCTCACGCCCGGTTTCACGAACGCCGGCGTGTCCGGATTCGGCGCCGAGTAGAACGTCCCGACCATCGGGCTCTCGATCGCCACAAGACCCGCGGGCGTCCCGCCCGACGCGGGCGCCGGGGCCGCGCTCGACGCCGACACCGGCGCCGCGGCCACGGGTGACGTGTACGACGGCGCCGCAGCCACGCTCGCGCCCCCCGCCGGTCCGCCACCGTTGTAGATCACCGGCTGATGATTCACGATCGTCCCCATCGTCGGCCCGCGCCGAACCTTGATCGTGTCGTCCTTGATCTTCAGGTCGACCTCGGACAGGTCGTGGTCCACCATCAACTTCACGATGTCCTTCAGTTTGTCGAGCATCGCACACCCTTTCTGGGTATCCAACGTTCTTGGTCCAGCGTCCGGCGCTCGCCATCCACGCCGCGATCGACGCGAACAACCGATTCCCTGTTGGGGCGAAGGGTAGGACGGAAACGAGAGCGATGAACCCTCGTCCGCGACACCCGCCGACTCCCCGTCACCGCAGCGTCGACCACTCCAGCGTCTTCGGCAGGCGGCAGAAGTTTCTCGCTCCAGTCTCCGTGATCACGTACAAGTCCTCGATCCGCACGCCGCCGATCCCCGGCAGGTAAATCCCCGGCTCCACCGTCACCACGTGCCCCGGCCTCAACTCCATGTCGGGCATCAGCGGATTCAAGTACGGCGGCTCCTTCGTCATCCCCAGCCCATGCCCCAGACCATGCGGCAACTCATACCCGTGCCGCTCGATGTGCTCACGCGCGATCCGGTCGATCGAGTGCGCCATCCGACCCGGCGCCAGCGCCGCCGCGGCCATCTCCTGCGCCTCACGCACGATCTCATAGATCTCGCGCATCGTCCTCGACCACTTCCCCAGGGAGAACGTCCGCGTCATGTCGCCGCAATACCCCTCGAACGTCGCCCCCCAGTCGACCAGCAGCGGCGCGCCCGCCGCCGTCTTCGTCCGCGCCGGCCGATAGTGCGGCAGCGACCCGTTCGCCCGCGCGCCCACGATCGAATCGAACCAGCAGCGGCTGCTCCCTCGCTTCTTCATCTCCGCCTCGAGGTTCGCCGCGATCTCCAGTTCCGTCTGCCCCGCCCGGATCGTCGGCAGCACCGCCAGCAGCGCCGCCTCCTGGATCCGGATCGCGGTCTGGATCAGTTCGATCTCCGCCTCGTCCTTCACGAGACGCAGCGCCCCCACAAGCCCCGAGATCGCCACCACCTCCATCCCCCCGCTACCCGCAACCGCCCGCTGGATCGTCTCGTACTCCGCGACGCTCAGGTGCTCCGCCTGCACCGCGAACCGCCCCACCCGCTGCCGCTTCAGCACGTCGCCCACCGTCTCCCACATCCCCTTCGTCCGAAGCACCACGTCCGCGAGCGCATGCCGCGGCTCGAGTTCCTCGGCATAGCGCCCGTCGCTCACGATCACCGCGCCCTTCGAGCCCAGTTCCGGCCCCACGCACAGCACGCTGTCCCCGCCCAGGAATCCCGTGAGGTATCCCACGTCCGTCGCGTGGCTGATCACCGCGTGCTCCATGCCACGCCTGCGCGTCTCGCTCAAGAGCCGTGCGATCCGCGCCGCAAAGTCGGGCGTCGGCCCGCGTTTCGCCGCCGGCTGCGCCCGCCCCGCGCCACGCACCGCCGCCACCTTGATCGGGGCCGGACGACGCGCAGGACCCCTCGAGCCCTTCGACGACCCTTTCGCGCCACCCTTCGCCGGCGTGTGCACCCGCGCCCGCTTGTTCCGGCCGCCCCGATCTCCAGATCCCGAGCCGCCTGTGGTGATTCGTTTGCCCATGGTCTCCAAGGGTAGCGGCCCAAGCGCCACGCACCGAACACCCGACCCATTCTCGTGGCTCTGGCGCCCCGCCTGCGCCCCCTTCTGCTCCACGTGTACTCGACAACTCGTCCAACGCCCCACAGTCGGCCACGAAAGCGACACCCCGCAATTCCTATACTGATTCCGGCCCTACGCCGCACGCTCGCGCAGCCACGATCTCGCCCGCATTCTCGTCCACTCGCCACACCCATGCCACGACGAGACTCGACATCCACTCTGCTCCTGGACCACGTCGAGGCCTTCGATCGCGAACGCGGGCGCGTCCTGCGCAAGCGAATCCAGTGGTATTGCATCCTCGCCATCGCCTTGATGCTCGTCGGCCTGACCGCCTACCTCCCCGATCTGCTCGGCCTTCATGCCGCCGGCACGCCAACAAACGCCGACACCGTCCCCAGCCTCGTCGGCGCCGCCGAGAATCTCTCCATCCTCCTCCTCTACTCCGGCGTCCTCGCCTACCTGCTCATCCGTCGCCCGCCCCGAAGCCGTCTCGTCTGGGTCCTCACCTGGCTGACGATCACCGCCCTCGCCATCGCCATGTCCTTCGAGGTCCTGAAGTACCAGGCGAATCGCGACGCCTACGCCACCGCCGAGGACGTGCGGAGCGCCCAGGCCTGGGCCGGCGCTATCGCCATCATGGCCTTCGCCATGATGTTCACCCTCGCGTGCGTCCTCGTCCCCATGACCATCCGCGAGTCCGCACGCATCGCCCTCGCCTGCTTCACTATCTTCGTCGCCGTCACCGTCCTCCTCGTGAAGGCTCCGGCCAATCTCTCGCTCTGGCTCATGCTCGGCTTCATCTCCAGCGCCGCGCCCGGCATGGCCTGGAGCTGGTGGCGATACCGAGAGTTCGACGCGAGATTCCAGGCCGCATGCATCAAGGAGCGATTCGAGAATCTCACCGGAGAAGTCCAGGAACTCTCCGCCGAACTCGTGCAGGCGCGACGACTCCACGAGGCCCTCTTCCCGCCCCAGATCGCCGTCGGGCCCATCCGTCTCGCCTACCGATACGAGCCCATGCGCGAGATCGGCGGCGATTTCCTCTTCGTCCATACGGCACCTTCCGGGACTCTCAGCGTCGTGCTCATCGATGTCTCCGGCCACGGCATCCCCGCCGCACTCGCCGTCAATCGCATCCATGGCGAACTCCAGCGCCTCGTTGCCGTGCAACCCGAGGTCACGCCCGACGCCCTGCTCAAGGACATCAACACCTACGCCCTCGCCGCGTTGGGGGCGCAGGGTGTCTTCGCGACCGCGATGTGCGTCCGAGTCGATGACAAGGCACGCACTCTCACCTGGGCCAACGCCGGGCATCCCACGGCCTTCGTCCGCACCACCGATGGCGAGATGCACGAACTCGCCTCCACCGCCACGATGCTCGGCATTCTCGACCCGAGCGAGTACGACCCGTCGCCCCAATCGATGGGCTTCGCGCCCGGCGATCGGCTCCTCGCCTACACCGACGGCGCGATGGAGGCCCGCGACGCGTGGGGGAAGGAACTCTCCATGCCCGGCATCGCGAGGCTGGCTCGCGCCGGCTGGGCCTCCGGCGAGACCTCCGTCGCCGACCTGATCATGCGGGCGGTCGTGGCGCACCGCGACGGCGGCCCGATGGACGACACGCTCATCATCGAGATCGAGTTCGCGGCCGTGCCGAGTTCCGTGCACACGGGCGTCGCCGGAGAGATGGATCAGGGCAAAAACGTGTAGTCCGCGGTGGTGTTGACGATGCCGCGCGGGACGGTGACGCCGGTGCGCACGTGGGCGTCCACGAACAGGAGATTCGCCTGGGTTCTGGCGTTGGTGTTCCGGGTGAGCCAGTCCATGCCGCGATCGCCGTCCTGCTCGTAGTTGTAGATGGTGTGCGTGGCGATGGCCCAGGTTTTGGCGGTGTTGGTGACGGGTGGCATGCGCCCGCCGCCGCCGTCGGGTTGGCGCGGGACGAGCGTCGGCACGCTGTCGCCCTCGAGGGCGTGGTCGTTGAGCGTGTAACTCGACCCGAGGAGATCGTACATGGAGTCGGTGCGATCGAAACCGGGGATGGGGACGCCGGTGTTCTGCGCGCCCTTGTCCACCGGGGAGTGGAAGACGGGGAGTCCGACGTTGGCGGTGCTCTTGTCGGGTGGTGGCGTGAAGTCGAGGACGTAGCGGTTCAGCGGGCGGCGTTCGGGGCCGATGGTGTCGATGCCGTAGAACGGGAGTTGGCCTTTTTTCCCGGCGAAGAGGGCGCCGATGACGGCCTCGCCGCCGCCGGGAAGCGGACCGATCGCCTGCGGGAGATGCTCCTTGAAATCGACCAGATATTGCGTGGTGCCGATGCCGATCTGGTGGAGTTGGCTGCCGCAGGCGACGGTGCGTGCGGATTGTCGTGCCTTGGCGAGGGCGGGGAGGAGCATGCCGATGAGGAGCGCGATGATGGCGACGACGACGAGGAGTTCTATGAGGGTGAAGGCGTGGCGTGTCGCGCGCATGCCGGACTGTAGCGGCTACCGGCGGAGGCCCGAGGAGTCCTTGACGCCGAGGGTGGCGTAGATCTCGCGAGTTGCGGTGGATCGGTTGAGGGTGTAGAAGTGGATCCCAGCGACGTCGTGGTCGAGGAGGTCCCGGGACTGCTCGGTGGCCCAGTGGATGCCCACGCGGCGGACGCCGTCCTCGTCACCGGCGGCACGATTGAGGGCTCGGAGGAGGGAGGCGGGGTACCGAGCGCCGAGGGCGAGTTCGGCCATTCGTTTCATGCCGGCGGTGGAGGTGATGGGCATGATGCCGGCGACGATGGGAACGCGGATGCCGGCCATCTCGCAGCGGGCGCGGAAGTCGTAGAAGTCTCGGTTGTCGAAGAAGAGCTGGGTGATGATGGCGTCGGCACCCTCGTCGACCTTGGCCTTGAGGCGATCGATCTCGACGAGTCGGTTGGGGGTCTCGGGGTGTCCTTCGGGGAATCCGGCGACAGCGATGCCGAAACCGCGTGCGTCGGGATGGATGTTTCGATCGGCGAACTTCTTGATGAAGCGAACGAGATCGCTGGCATAGTGGAAGGACTTCCAGGGTGAGCCTTCGATGGACTTGGGGACGTCGCCCCGGAGCGCGAGGATGTTGCTGATGCCCGCGGCGGCGTACCGCTCGAGGATCGCACCGACCTCGCGCTCGTCGTGGCCCACGCAGGTGAGGTGGGGGACGGGGTCGAGGGAGGTCGAGGATTTGAGTCGGACGACGAGGTTGTGGGTGAGATCACGGGTGCTGCCGCCGGCGCCATAGGTGGCCGAGACGAAGGTGGGGCGGAGGGACTCGAGTTCGCGAATAGACTCGAACAGGTCGTTCGCGCCCTCGGCGGTCTTGGGGGGGAAGAACTCGAAGGAGAAGGTCGAGTGGTGGGATTTGAAGATGTCTCGAAGGTGCATCGCCGGTCCCTGACGTGAACAATCGCGGAGCCCGGTCTGACCGGGACGGATGACTATATCCGTTCATCCGGATGAACGGATGAAGCCACTGGAGGTCTGGAGTGGCATCTCATTGCCTATCGGGCAGGCACGAGGAGCAACCCATGAGAGTGATGATCGTCGGGGCGTCGCTGGATCGTGAGAAGTTTGGGAATAAGGCAGTCCGGGCATATCTGCGGCAAGGGCACGAGGTGGTGCCCGTGAATCCAAAGGGCGGGGTGATCGAGGGTTTGGCGGTGGTGCGGCGGGTTGAGGACGCGGTTAGGCCGTTTGATCGGGTGCTGTTTTATGTGCCACCGGAAGTTGGGTTGGAGGTGATGCCTCGAGTTCTCGGACGGGGCGATGTGGGAGAGGTGTGGTTGAATCCGGGATCGGAGAGTGATGAGTTGGTGGCGATGGCGGAAAGGGCGGGAGTGCCTGTGATCCAGGCATGCGCGATTGTGGATGTGGGGGAGAGGCCGTAGGTAGGGCTTGAGCGGGTCGCGGTGAGTTGCCTTTCCTGCCAGTGGCATGAGAAGAGGTAGGAGACGGAAGCGCTGGCGGGCCGCTTGGCGTCCTTGCTCCTTGGGGTTGGGGAGGCTTGGTCGGATCACCGCTCTGGAGAGCGGTGCACCGATGGTTAGAACCCGCCTGAAGAGATGCGGGCGAACTTTGGCTATTCGACGTTGAGGTTGGCGACGTATTGCTCGAGATCGTTCTGGAGTTGGGTGTGTTGCTGGTTGAGGGTGGCGACCTGGTTTGTGATTTCTTCGAGGCGGTTTTCCTGGGTACCGAGGGTGGTGACGTAGCGTTTGTAGAGGTCGGTGGTGCGGTCGATGCCGTTCATGTTCTGGCGGATGCGGGACTGATCGTTGGTGATGGTCTGGCGTTCCTGCTCGAGCGAGGCAACGGCGCGACGGTTGTCGATGACCCGAGCCTGGCGAGCCTGGACCTCGCGGAAGGCGTCGAGGACGGCCTTGGAGACGTTGGTCTGCTTGGCATAGGAGAGCATCGTGTCGGAGTCGATGCTGGTGATGGCGATGGTGGAGGCGTCGGTGATGCGCTGGGTGACGGTGAGGGGAGCGGCGGCGCCGGCGTCGAGGGGGACCTCGAAGCGGTAGAGGGCGTCGGTGCGCTCGAGGGGCGTCTTGGGCTCGATGAGGTCCCAGTTCATGGCGCGCGGGTGCTCGACGATGATGGTGCGCGGGTGGGACTTGTCCTTGCTGGTGAAGGAGTACTTCACGATCTGCTCGCGCTGGTTGGTGATCTCGCAGACGCCCTTGACGAAGCGGACCTTCTGGAGACGGCTGGTGTAGGAGTTGTCGAGCGTGGCGCTGATGTCAAGATCGACGGCGTAGGCGAGGAGTCGCTTGTCGCCGACGGGGACGTGGCCGATCTGGGCGTCGCCGGCATAAACACCCGAGTCGTAGACGCTGATGGGCCCCGGCATGAGTTGGACATCGCTGGTGTTGGTAATCTCGACGCCACGCATGGGATGCTGGGAGTTGTCGGTGGGTGAGAAGATGCTGACGCGCCGACCCGAGATGTTGGTGTTGAGGATGGGGAGCATGGCAGAGCGCTGGCGTTCGATGTTGACGGGCGTCTGGAGCTCGAACTGGAAGACCTCGCCGGCCTCGACGCCTTTGGCCTGGGCGGCGGCGGCGTATTCGGTCATGCTGCTGGGGTCGAGGACCGCATTCATATCGAACGCTGGGGACGCGGCGGGGGCGTCGGCGCGCCGTGAAGGGGTTCCTCGGAATGCGGCCGAGGGTTCAGGCGGTCGTGATGGGGCGGCACCAGTCGCCAATCCCATCAGTTTTTCTTCCATTCGATCCACGCCGCCGGCGTAGGTTCGGGGCATAACGCCGGGGATGGTGGGGACGGGAATCTCGGGGCGTGGGAGGTAGAGGGGTTCGTAGAGGTCCATGGTGAAACTGACCGGGCGGCCCGAGACGAGGGAGAGGCGAACATCGCGCCAGTCCTCGTCGGTGGTGTTCTCGACAATGGCCCAGCCCTGGATGGTCATGGAGCCCGGTTTGGACGCGCGTGTGGTGGGCGCGTCGGGGAGGACAAGGCGGTAACTGGTCTTCCAGACGGGGGCTTCCTGTACATAGGCGACGACGATGTTTCGGGCTCCTTCGCCGGTGACGTTGACGTCGACGGTGCGTGAACGGTCGGCGCGGTGCTCGGCGAGGGCGGCGAGGGCCTTCATGAGTTCGGCGTTGAGTTCCGGGTCTTCGATGCGGACGCGGGAGATGGCGGTGAGATCGACGGACTCGATGCCGGAGTCGGTGACGAGGTTGAGGTAGGGCTTGGAGATTTTTTCCTGGGCGTTGGCGGGGGCTTCCTCGCGTCGTTCGCCGCCGAGGATGGTGCCGCGAAGTTTGCGATCGCCGACATCGATGGAGGCGACGGCTCCGCGGAGTCGGGAGAGAAGGGTGGCGAGGGTTGGCTCGTCGGCGATGTCGACGCCGAAACTGGCGAGTCGGCGTGCAAGGGGTTCCTTGGAGGCGTAACTGATGCCGTCGATTCGGCCTTTCCCGGAGAGGTCGAGGACGACCATGGATTTGAGGATGTCGTTGACCTGGTCGGCGTTGAACCGGAGTTGGATCTGGGCGGTGCCGTCGATGAGGCCGCCGCGCTCGAAGGAGGCGACGCCGGAGCGGTAGAGGGTGATCCTCCGGATGGGGAGATTGTCGGCGGCGAGTTGGTTGGTGTCGGCGGCGTGCTGGGCGAGTGCGATTGGCGTGGAGAGGAGGGCGAGGGTTGTGCCGGCGGTGAGGGCGAGGAGGACGAGGCGTGGAGCAAAGGTGGTCGCGCGACGGTTCATGGTGTCTCCTTGATGGACTTGGTGTCGTGTGTGAGGGTGTGACGTGTGGATTTGTGGATTGGTTTGGCGCTCGGGAGGATCTGGAGCGCGGATTTGAAGGGTATTGGGATCATCGGCGTGGGGGTCTTGGCGCCCGGAGAAAGGTTGGTGGCGCTGGGATTGGACGCATGGGTGATCGGTTTGGATCCCGGTCGAGGTGCACTTCCGACGTGGCGGTGACCCGTGTGTGACAGGGCGTGGGTTGGAGCGTGAGTGTTCGGCGTTTGGGCGTACAGTCGGAGCGATGATCCGACTTGATGTGCTTGGAATAGCGGCGCGGGGTAGTGGGGGCGTGGCAGAGTCGTCTCGTGCGCGCGTGGGAGAGGCGGCGCTGTCGCGACTGGAGGCGCGGCTGCGCGAGAATGTTCACGGCGAGGTGTGGTTCGATCGGCACCATCGGCAGTTGTACGCGACCGACGCGTCGCTGTATCAGGTCGAGGCGTTGGGAGTCGTGGTGCCGGCGTCGGTGGGGGACGCGGTGCGCGCGGCGCGGGCGTGCTTTGAGGCCGGGGTGGCGGTGCTGCCTCGGGGCGGCGGGACAAGTCTTGCGGGGCAGTGCACGAACGAGGCGGTGGTGATCGATCTCTCGGCGCGGTGCACAGCGATTGTAGAAGTGGATAACTCGGGCCGGCGTTGCGTGGTGGAGCCTGGGATCACGGTGGACGATCTGAACGATCGGCTGGCTTCGACGGGTTTGTTCTTTGCGCCGGATCCGGCGACGAGCCGTCAGGCGAATGTGGGCGGGTGTATCGGGAACAACGCGGCGGGTTCGCGATCGATTCTGTACGGCCGGACGAGCGAGAGCCTGGTGGCGTTGGATGTGTTGCTCGCGTCCGGGCATCGGGTGCGCTTGGCACGCGGCGAGGCGTCGCGTGATCCGGTGGTGCGGGCGTTGACGGGTCGGGTGCTGGAGATGGTGCTGCCGATCGGGCCTGAGATTCGGGAGCGTTTTCCACGGACGGTCCGGCGGAACGCGGGGTATGCGCTGGACATGGTGCTGGATCAGGCTCTAGGAGGGAGCGGGAACGATGCGACGGCGCTCCCAGTGAACGTGCGGGAGATGTCGATCACGGAGGAGATGCTGGATCGTGTGAATCTCGCGCACCTGGTGTGCGGGAGCGAGGGGACGCTGGCGCTGACGCTCGGGGCAGAACTGAAGTTACATCCGAGGCCCGGGGCAAAGGGGTTGGCGGTGGTGGGGTTCTCGTCGTTGGATTCAGCGATCGACTCGGTGGTGGCGATCCTTGGGACATCGCCCTCGGCGGTGGAGTTGCTGGACGACACGGTGATCGATCTGGCGCGGGCGAACGTGGAGTGCTCTCGGTATGTGGAGGTGTGTCCTTCACCTCGCGAGGGGGCGTTGCGGGCGGTGCTGTATGTGGAGTATTTCGCGTCGAGCGAGGGGGAGATTCGGGAGCGGTTCGCGGCGCTTCGCGGGGTGATCGCGCGTGCGGACGCGACGGCGGTGATCGCGGAGCACACGGACGCGGGGGCGATGCTCGGGGCGTGGAAGTTGCGCAAAGCGGGCGAGCCGCTCTTGCATGGGATTCCGGGGAATCGCAAGCCGATCACGTTTGTGGAGGACAATGCCGTTCCCGTGGAGCAGTTGTCGCGGTTTGTGAGGGAGTTTCGAGCGATCGTGGAGCGGCATGGGACTCATGCGGCGTTCTATGCGCACGCGTCGGTGGGTGTGCTGCACGTCCGGCCCTTGATTGATCTGCATGACGAGGAGGATCGGACGCGGATGCGGGCGATCGCGGTTGAGGTGGCGGACCTGGCGAAGTCATTGGGTGGGGTGATGTCTGGGGAGCACGGGGACGGCCGGGTGCGCACGCCGTTGCTCGAGCGGTTCTATGGCGAGCAGATCATGCGGGCGATGCGGGCGATCAAGGAAATCTTTGATCCGATGGGGCTGCTCAATCCCGGGAACATCGTGGAGCCGCGCGGGATCGAGACGATGACGGAGCGGCTTCGGATCTCGCCAAAGGAGCGGGCGGTCGTGGTGCCTGAGGTCGAGACGTTCTTCGAGTATGAGGCGGAATCCGGGTTTGATCACGCGGTGGAGTTGTGCAATGGGGCGGGGGTGTGCCGGAAGAAACAGGGCGGGACGATGTGCCCGTCGTACATGGCGACCTTGGACGAGCGGCACTCGACGCGCGGACGGGGGAACGCGCTCCGGCTAGCGATCACCGGGCAGAGCAACAACGGAAATGGTGCCGCGTGGGACGACCCCGCGACGATGGAGACGCTGGATCTGTGCCTGAGTTGCAAGGCGTGCAAGACGGAGTGCCCGAGCAACGTGGACATCGCGCGGCTGAAGGCGGAGTACACGGCACAGCGGTTCAAGGCGAGGGGTGTGCCGTTGGCGGCGCGGGTGATGGGTGAGGCGCGGCTTCTTGGTCGATTGGCGTCGATAATGCCGGTCGTGGCTAACGCAGTGAATCGGTCGACGGTGGGGCGGGCGATCGTGAACCGGGTACTGGGATTCCACACGGACCGGTCGATGCCGGTGTATGAGCGGTCGCTGGCGTCGCGGTGGCGGTCGTCGCGGGACCCGCTGAGTCACGCGAGTGATGTTTCAATGCCTCGGGTGGTGCTGTTTGGTGATTGCTTCACGATGTACAACGAGCCGGGAATCGGGCTGGCGACTCGGCGTGTGTTCGAGGTGTTTGGATATGAGGTGGTGCTGGCGGACGCGGGGTGTTGCGGTCGGGCGAAGATCTCGCTGGGAGTGCTGGAAGGGGCGGTGGGAGAGATCGAGGGAACGGCGGCGCGGCTGAAGGAGTTTGCGCATGATCCCAACGTGCGGGCGATCCTTGTGGCGGAGCCGTCGTGTTTGTCGGCGATCAAGGACGACTGGCGGGCGCTAAAGACGCGTGTCGATCGGAAGGATCTGAAGGCGATTGCCGCGAAGTGCTGGTTGCCCGAGGATTTTCTGGATCGGTCGTGGGAGCAGCACCCGAAGCGGGTGCGGCTGCGACTAGGTGGGGGTAGTTCGAACGCAACAACGCGCGTGGTGTTGCATGGGCACTGCCATCAGAAGGCGCTGTGGGGCGCGGAGACGTCGGCGCGGGCGCTGCGGCGGATCGAGGATGCGAGGGTGGAAGTCTTGGATTCCGGGTGCTGTGGGATGGCGGGCGCGTTTGGGTTTGGTGCTGAGCGATATGAGTTATCGATGGCGATCGGCGAGTTGGCGGTGTTGCCGGCGGCGCGGGGGTTGGGGGCCGGTGGTGTGATGGTGATGTCGGGGACGTCGTGCCGTCATCAGGTGCACGACGGGACGGATGGCGTGGTGCGGGGGATGCACCCCATGGAGGTCCTGGCGGCGAGCGTGGTGGAACGATGATGCACGGGTCAAGGTTCTTATGTCCGCCTGTTGGGTCGGTTGACAGGGCGGTTGCGGGAGTGATCTTGTAGTAGAAAGCGGCACAGGTGAGACGCCTGTGCCACGAGGACGGATCCGTTGTTCTGTCGATGCACCTCAGGCGGCGCGGAGTTTGAGGAGGCCCGGAGTTCGGGCGAGGATGACGATCGCGGACAGGCCGACGAGGCCGTAGACGATCCGGGAGAGGGTGGAGTAGTCGCCGAAGATGGTGGCAACGAGGTCGAACTTGAAGGCGGCCCAGAGGCCCCAGTTCAAGGCTCCGACGATGACGAGGAGGAGGGCGACGAGGTCGATGGGCTTCATGGTGGTCTCCTTGGTTGATGAACAGTGTGTTTGGATCGATTCCGGACTTGGTTCGAGAGAGTGCCGTGGGTGGATTCACGTCGGGAAGCGGGCTCCTGGCCTATGAGTAAGGGTCTTTCGCGGCGATTGAACACCTACAGTTCATCACGCTCGGGGCGCAGCCCTGCACGGCTCTGGAGAGCCGTGGCACCAGAGGCCGCTGAGATGCACCCGTTGAACCTGATCCGGTTTGGACCGGCGGAGGGAACGCGACGATGTCATTCAATTCCACACATGAGCAGGGTTTTGGGCTTTCGCGATTTGTGCCGCCTATTCGCGGGGCGATGAGTCCGTCGTCGTCGGTGGGCGTGACGACGCCGGGATCGTTTGCGAACGCGCCGGATGTTGGTGGTGCACTGGCATTCAGCAGCCCGGACACGCCGGGGATGCCGCCGGTGAGCACTAAGACGGCGTGGGATTTTCTGCCCGAGATGTGGAGCGCTTCTGATCTTGGGGATCAGGAGTGGTCGGCGTGGTCGGGGGATGTGCAGAGCGGGAACGCGCATGTGCCGGACGCGACGTCGCGAGAGTTCCCGAAGATGAAGGGTGAGGCGTGCACGAACTGCCTTGGAGACACGCGGGAGTTTGTGGAGTTCTCGTCGGCACGGGGGCGGCGGATGCGGGTGGTGTATCCGAAGGGATTCCGGCCTGTGACGCAGTTGGAGTTTGCGCGGCTGGGGATAGTGACGCCACAGATGCGGCGGGTGGCGGAGCGCGAGGGGCACCTTGGGGTGATGTTCCCGGGGCGCGGGGCGGAGGCCGTTCGCGATGAGGTGGCGGCGGGGCGGATGGTGATCCCGGCGAATGTGCATCACTTGAGTTACAAACTCGATCCGATGGCGATCGGGCGGGCGAGTCTGACGAAGGTGAACGCGAACATGGGGGCAAGCCCCGTGTCGAGCGGGACGGCCGAGGAGGTCGAGAAACTGAAGTGGGCGGAGAAGTGGGGGGCGGACACGGTGATGGATCTGTCCACAGGGGGAGATCTTGATGCGTGCCGGGAGGCGATCGTGCGGAACGCGACGGTGCCAATCGGGACGGTGCCGATCTATTCGATGATCATCGGGAAGAGAATCGAGGATTTGGATTGGGCGACGATCGAGGCGAGCCTTCGTCATCAGGCGGCGCAGGGCGTGGACTATTTCACGATCCACGCGGGTGTTCGGCGCGGGCACCTGAAACTGGTGAAAGACCGCCTGATCGGGATCGTCTCACGCGGCGGGTCGCTTCTGGCGAAGTGGATGCTCGTGCACAATCAAGAGAACATCATGTACACACGCTGGGATGAGATCTGCGAGATCCTGCGCGAGAGCGACGTGACGTTCTCGATCGGCGACGGATTGCGGCCCGGAGGATTGGCGGACGCGACGGACGCGGCGCAGATCGCGGAGTTGGAGACTCTCGGCGAGTTGACCGAGCGGGCGTGGCGGCGCGGTGTGCAGGTGATGATCGAGGGGCCCGGGCATGTGCCATTCGATCAGATCGAGTGGAACGCGAAGGTTCAGCGGGCGTTGTGCCACGGGGCGCCGTTCTATGTGCTGGGACCGTTGGTGACGGATATCTTCCCGGGGTACGACCATATTACATCGTGCATCGGGGCGACGGCGATCGCGTACCACGGGGCGTCGATGCTCTGCTATGTGACGCCGAAGGAGCACCTGGGCCTGCCGAAGAAGGACGATGTGAAGCAGGGGTGCATCGCGTACAAGATCGCGGCGCACGCGGCGGATGTGGCGCTGGGGATTCCGGGGTCGCGGGATCGTGATGACGAGTTGACCAAGGCGAGGGCAGCGCTCAACTGGGAGCGGCACTTCGAGTTGTCGTTCGATCCGGACACGGCTCGGGCGTATCACGATGAGGACCTGGACGTGGACACGGATTTCTGCGCGATGTGCGGGCACGACTGGTGCAGCGTGCGGATTAGCAAGGAGATCCAGGAGTTTGCGAGCGGGAAGGCCGAGGGCTTCGAGCGCGTGGGGGCGAGCGGAAAGCTGGGGGCGCCGGTGAAGAGCGCGGCGTTGACGGCGGAGCAGCGGGAGATCCTGGAGAAGCGCGGCGTGCTGAGCCCGGAAGAGATCCACCGGCTGGCGAGCAAGACGAAAAAGGAAATGGGAAAGGCTGCACATGGCCACACGCCCAACGAGGAGAAGGCGCCGGCTCCTTCGTGCCACAGTGACTATGTGGACCCGGAGACGGCAAAGCGGCTGCAACGGGAGCGAGGTGTCGGGGAGAGGCTGGTGCAGGTGGACGTGAGGCCGGCGCTGGGGATCGGGAAGGATGAGGGGCGGGTGGTGTAGGCAAGCGTTTCGTCGATAGATGTCATACACTTCAAGATAAATGACTCACGCTGATCCAGTCAAGCATGTCGTGATGGATGCGAATGTTCTCGTAGCCGCTCTCTCAAGAAAGACAGCCCGAACGGACGGCATCTACGAGAGAAGTAAAATGCTACTAGATGCAGTAGTCGACTTCGACTGGAGACCAGTCACTATCCACGTGCCTGCAATATGTCTTGCTGAAGTGCAATGCGTATTGGACAAATATCGTTACTGTGGATGGAATGGGCCAGCATCAAAAGATCGAAGTAAAAGGCTCACAAAGGCCGAGTATGTCGCTGCGAGCAAGAGGTTGGCGCAGATTGCTGGGTCACGACGTGTTCATCGATTCGACGTCAGTCAAGACCATCTGAAAATGGTCTCGTTAGTATCCGTCGTAAATCAGAAGTACAAGGTGCGGCGCTGGACGCAACGGTCAGATAGAACGTCTAACAATAGTCGAGTTGTGCCGCCTATGGGCACGGCAGATTGCATCGTCGCTGCGCACGCCATCGATATCGGTTCAAAGGTCGGTGTCGGTTCGGTGGCTGTGATTACCACGGACAAACGGTTAAGAGATGTACTAAATAGGTGCAGCTCTCTGACGCAACGCAAAGCCGAGTCACTGTCGATGAATCAAATCGCTCATATTGCAGGGTTTGATTGGAGTCAATCTTTGTATCCAAAATGTGTACATATTGGAGAAGCCACAGTCGATGAACTGCGCGATGCACTCGGGAGCTGGCCATTGCCTAGCCGTCTGTTATCGCACAGGACCGTTGCTGAGTTAAGCAAATCAGACCTCAAGAAGCTGTACGATCTTGGAGTTCGAATCAAAGATCAGACGGGAGTCGGTCCTGACTCGTTGCCGTACTCGAAGGAGTTGGACTGCTTACAGAATGGGTACGCATGCGATACTGGTAAATACTTGCTCAAAGCAGATATCGCAAAGCGACTGCTCGCCTGGAGAAAGAATCCGAGCACCCGGCCCTAAATATGTAATAGATACGATAATCAATGGTCGTCGTGTGTTGATGATGTCGTGCCTGTTGATGTCGATCGATAATCTCCACTGTTGGCGATGTGCAGGGTGCTCAGTCTTCTTCCAGCGTCGCCTTCCTTCGTAGCACGTGGTGGTAGTGCTGGGCGAAGCGGTGGGCCTCATCTCGGATGGCCTGGCAGAGTCGGAGGCCTGGGTTGGTTCTGGAGAGTCGGATGGGTGTGGATCGGCGTTGGACGTAGATGAGTTCTTCTTTTTTGGCGAGGGAGATGACCATGGGGGGCTTGACGTCGAGGGATTCGAAGGCCTCGAGAGCGGCGTGGAGTTGGCCGAGGCCGCCGTCGATGAGGATGACGTCGGGGTACAACTCGTGGCCGGCGCCGGCTTCTTTGTAGCGGCGTTCGACGACCTCTCGGATGGAGGCGTAGTCGTCGTTCTTTCCGGCGGTGCCGTCGGGGCCGCCGTTGCCGCCCTGGGCGGTCTGGATTTTGTAGCGGCGGTACTCGCTCTTCAAGGGGCGTGCGTCGACGAAGCAGACCTTGGAGGCGACGGTCTCGCTTCCCTGGAGGTGGGCGATGTCGATGGCCTCGATGCAGCGGATGGGGTCGGGAAGGCCGAGGATTCGCTGGAGGGACTTGAGGGACTTCTGCGGCTCGATGATGGAGGCCTCGGTCTCGGGCTGCCAGTTGTCGCTGCGGCTGGCGCGGGCGTCGAGTTTCTCGATGGCGCGGATCTGGTCGCGGAGGACGGCGGCGCGCTCGTAGTTCTGTGATTCGGAGGCGGCGGCCATCTCGGCGGAGAGTTCCTTGAGGACGACGCTGCGTTTGGTGTCGAGGAAGCGGAGGAAGCGGTCGATGTCGGCCTTGTAGGCGTCCTTGGTGATCTTGTCGGCGCACGGGGCGGTGCACTGGCCTATGGCGTGGAGGATGCAGGGGCGGAAGTGCTTGTTGCTCGGGTGGTTCTCGATGATGTCGAGGGAGCAGGTTCGGAACTTGAAGATGCGTTGGAGGACCTGGACCGCTTCGCGGAGGGCACCGGCGTGGGCGAAGGGGCCGAGGAATCGGGCGCCTTTGAGTTCCGGGGCGGTGAGGTCTCGTGTGACGACGACTCTGGGGAAGTCCTCGCGCGTGGTGATGGCGAGGTAGGGGAAGGTCTTGTCGTCGAGGAGTCGCGTGTTGAACCGGGGCTTGATGTCCTTGATGAGGCGGTTCTCGGCGAGGAGGGCCTCCCACTCGGTCTCGCAGGGGATGTGGTCGATGGCGTGGACGAGGTCGCGGAGCGGTTCCTTGCGCGGACCGAGGTCGGCGCTGGGGACAAAGTAGGAAGAGACGCGGTCGGGGAGGCGTGCGGCCTTGCCGACGTAGAGAACGACGCCGGTGTGGTCTTTC
>JRYD01002612.1_pt1 | contig 19951 bp, 20 predicted proteins | sample 235311 | NCBI WGS metagenome assembly JRYD01 (sample SAMN03074213, study PRJNA261472) | activated sludge metagenome | biome: Common Effluent Treatment Plant; feature: Wastewater; material: Activated sludge; isolation source: activated biomass in a lab-scale reactor treating industrial wastewater at... | reverse complement strand
GGCCGGATCGCCAGCTGGCCAGACCGACCTCTTTCCACTTCCGATTGCTCTAAACTACCCGATAGCCACTACCTATCGGAGCCCACCGCGTGAACCTGCGAGACCTGCGCTACTTCGTCGCATTGGCGGATATGAAGCATTTCGGCAAGGCGGCCGAGCGTTCTTATGTGAGTCAGCCGACGCTATCCGCCCAGATCAAGAAGCTCGAGAACTATCTCGGTGTGCAACTCATCGAGCGACAGCCGCGGCGGGTCACGCTGACCGACGCGGGGGCCAAGATTCTGCCGATCGCGCGACGCATCCTGCAGGACAGCGACGAGATCGTCTCCCTGGCTCGTAACGAGCACGATCCGCTCTCGGGCAAATTGAATCTCGGACTCATTCCAACCATCGGCCCGTATCTGCTGCCGCTCGTGACGCGCAAGCTGCGCAAGCAGCTGCCCGCGCTCAAGCTGATGCTGTACGAATATCAGACGCAGCCGCTGTTGGAGAAGATTCGCAGCGGCGAAATCGAGCTCGGCATTCTCGCGCTGCCGGTGGCGCTCGAAGGATTGGACGCCGCCGAGCTCTACGAAGAGAACTTCAGCGTCGCGATGCCGAACAACCATGCGCTCGCCAAGCGCCCCGCCGTGAAGCTCGACGATCTCACCGGCGAAACCCTGTTGCTGCTCGAAGACGGACATTGTCTACGCGATCAGGCACTCGACGTCTGCAATCGCATCGATGTGAAGGAGAACGAGGACTATCGCGCGACGAGCCTCGAAACCTTGCGGCAAATGGTCGCCGCGGGGCTTGGCATCACGCTGTTGCCGGAGCTCGCCACACGCGGCCCCTTCGGCTCCGGCCAGGGCCTGACCGTCAAGTCGTTCTCGAAGCCGATTCCCACGCGTACGGTAGGCGCAGTGTGGCGCAAGAGCAGCTCGCGCACCGCGGCGATCGAAGCGGTATGCGAGGTGATTCGCACGACGATCAAGGAGCGCACATGAAAGCATTCATCGTACTCGTCGCACTCGCTGCGATCGCCGGCTGCCGGCAACGCACCGGTATCGAGCTCGATCATGTCTGGACCCGCGCGACGCCGCCCGGCGCCGCGGTCGCGGCCGTCTACGCACGAATCGTCGCGAACGAAGCGGACGAGCTCGTCGCGATCTCGAGTCCCGCGGCAGCAACCGCCGAGATTCACGCGACGATCGAATCCGACGGCATGGTGACGATGCGGCCATTGACGAGCGTTTCTCTGCCCAGCGGGATTCCCGTGCAGTTCGAAAGCGGCGGCCTGCACATCATGTTGCTCGGCTTGCACGAGCCGCTCATCGCGGGCGGGACGGTGCCGGTGACCTTCACGTTCAAATCCGCGGCGCCGATCACGGTGGCGGCGGACATCCTCGCACCGGGCGGTAGCGACTCGCACGCGCATTGAGTCGCATGTCGCACGCATCGAATGTGCACAGCCTCGGCGATCTTCACGATGAGCAAGTCGTCGGGCTGCTGCGCTCCGGCACACATGCAGCGTTACTGAGCGACTACTTCGGGGAGCGCGAATACCGCGAGCTGTGCCAGTACGCAAAGCTCGCCGCCGCTCGCATGAACGATCATGGGCCGATCGTCTACATCCTGCCCGGCATCATGGGCTCCAAACTGGGCGTAACGACTCGTCATGTGCCGCACCTGATCTGGTTGCATCCGGTTGCGATCGCGAACGGCGGCCTTCTCGATCTGTCGTTGTCGACCACCGATGAGCTGTCGGCGGCGGGCGTCATGCTGCCCGGCTACCTGAAACTCAAGCTGATGCTCGAGATCGCGGGATTTCGACCAACCTTCTTCCCGTTCGATTGGCGGCGCGATCTGCTCGATCTCGGACAAAGTCTTTACCAGCACATTGCCTCACGCGACGAGCGCGGCGTAATGCTCGTCGCGCACAGCATGGGCGGTCTCATCGCGCGCGCGGCGCTCTCGTTCGATCGCGATTCGCGCATCGAGCGGCTCGTGCAATTGGGCACGCCCAATGCGGGCTCGTTCGCCTCCGTGCAAGCATTGCGCGCCGTGTATCCCACCGTGCGCAAGATCGCGGCGCTCGATCGTACGCATTCCGCAGAGGAGCTGGCGCGCAGAGTATTTCTCGAGCTGCCAGGGCTGTATCAAATGCTGCCCTCGCCGGACTGCGGTGGCGTGGATCTGTTCGATCCGAGCTCATGGCCGCAGGACGATCTGCAACCGAATCCCATGTTGTTGCGCGGCGCCCGCGAGCGTCGCGCACGCATGGCAGCGGCGGACGAGCGCTGCACGCTGATCGCCGGGGTCGCGCAGGAGACGATCACGTCATTGCGGCTCCTCGACGATCAGTTCGAATACACGATCACGCGCAATGGCGATGGCACGGTGCCGCTGGCGTGCGCACAGTGGCCAAACGCTCGCACGTGGTACGTCGCCGACACGCACGGCGGCATGACGAACAACGATGCCGTCTTGAATGCAGTGATCGATTTGCTGAAATCGAACACGACGCAGTGGCTCGGCACGCAGGCGCCGCCGCTCGACGGGACGATCGTGAAAATCGCGACCGATCGTGAGCTGCGCATGCGGGCCGTTCGTAAGGTGAATTGGGAATCGTTGTCATTCGATACTCGCCGCCGCATCCTGGAGCCGGTGATCTCACCGGAGTTTCAGTGAAGATCCGAGACTCGCTCATCGGGGATTGCCCGATCGCTTTGGATTGACGAACCGCTCTTCTGCCGCACCTGTATTAGGTGTAGGCTTCTTGGACTTACCCATGGGTTGAGGCGTCATCAATCAAGTGACATCAACGGTGAGAGGATGCGTAGCGGTGGAACCGACCGATACTAGAAATCCCGACTATTACCATCGTGTCGTCGATTGTCAGTGGGCATGCCCTGCGCATACGGATGTACCCGAATACATCCGCTTGATCGCCCAAGGGAAATTCTCCGAGGCGTATCTCGTCAATCGCGAATCCAACGTCTTTCCCGGCATTCTCGGCCGCGTGTGCGACCGGCCATGCGAACCTGCGTGCCGGCGCGGTCGCGTCGAGGAGAAGCCCGTCGCCATCTGTCGGTTGAAACGCGTGGCGGCAGATCATCGCGATGATGTTTCCGCGCGCTTGCCCAAGGCGCCGCGTGTCAAGAATGGCAAACGCATCGCCTGCATCGGTGCAGGTCCGGCATCGCTCACGGTCGCGAACGATTTGATGCCGCTCGGTTACGAAGTGACCATCTTCGAGAAATGGGGCACGCCGGGCGGCCTCATGCGCACGAACATTCCGTCGTTCCGCTTACCGGCTAGCGTGCTCGACGAGGAGATCGGCTACATCGTCGGCATGGGCGTGGATCTGCGCCTGGGATCCGCGGTCACGAGCATGCGCGAATTGCTCGCGAGCGGCGAATTCGACGCCGTGTTCGTCGGCAGCGGCGCGCCGAAGGGCAAGGATCTCGATCTCCCAGGGCGGCGCGCCACGCAAGCGGTCGCAGAGCACATTCACATCGGCATCGATTGGCTCGAATCCGTTGCATTCGAGCACACCAAAGCGATCGGTCGGCGCGTGCTGATCATCGGCGTCGGCAATACGGCCATGGATTGCTGTCGCACGTCGCTGCGGCTCGGTGCCGCCGACGTCAAAGTGATGGCACGCAAGCCGCGCAGCTTCTTCAAAGCCTCCGAATGGGAATTGGAGGATGCGGAAGAAGAAAACGTCGAGATCGTCATCAATCACGCGCCGAAAGCCTTCGTCATCGAGAACGGCAGGCTGGCCGGCATGACCTTCGATCGCATGGAATACGACATCGACGCGCGCGGACGCATCACCGCAGAGCGCATCGTCGGCGATACGTTCTTCCCCTGCGATGATGTGATTCTCGCGATCGGTCAGGAAAACGCCTTCCCCTGGATCGAGGACGACCTGGGCATCGAGTTCGACAAATGGCACGTCCCGAAAGTCGATCGGGTGACCTATCAATCGTCGCGCGAGAACGTGTTCTTCGGCGGCGATGCCGCCTTCGGACCGAAGAACATCATCTGGGCGGTGGCGCACGGGCACGAGGCGGCGGTCTCGATCCACCGTTACTGCAACGGCTTGGCGGTCACCGAGCGCCTGCGGCCCATGCTGAATCTATCGAGCCGCAAGATGGGCCTTCACGAGTGGTCGTATCAGAACGACTACACCCCGCTCGAGCGTCGCTTGATGCCGCACGTGAATCTCAAGGAGCGCTTCAAGAAAGTGAACATCGAGGTGGAGCTCGGGTTCACGGCCGAGCAGGTCGCCGCTGAAGTGCAGCGGTGCCTAAATTGCGACGTGCAGACCGTGTTCGAGGCGAAGCTGTGCATCGAGTGCGATGCCTGCATCGACGTATGTCCGGTCGATTGCTTGACGATCACGCCGAACGGGCCCGAGGACGAGCTGCGCACGCGGCTGAAGGCGCCGGCATTGAATCCCGAGCAGCCCTTGTTCGTCTCGGCGCCACTGAAGCAGACCGCGCGCGTCATGGTGAAAGACGAGGATCTCTGCGTGCATTGCGGGCTGTGCGCAGAGCGTTGTCCGACGGCGGCGTGGGACATGCAGAAATCAAAGATCAGAGTTCCCCAGGCAGGCGATGAATCATGTCAGGCAATGCCGACGCTGAAGACCGCATAAACGATTTCGTCATCAAGCTCGCCAACGTCAACGGCACAGGATCCGCCAGCGCGAACACGTTGCTCATGAAGTCCATCTTCCGGATGGGCGTTCCCGTCATTGGCAAGAACTACTTTCCGTCGAACATCCAGGGCCTGCCGACGTGGTACGAGATCCGCGTCACGCGCGACGGCTACGTCGCGCGCTCCGGCCATGTGGACTTCATGGCCGCGATGAATGCCGAGACGTACGCGAAGGACATTCGCGAAGTGCGCGCCGGCGGCTATCTGCTCTACGACTCCACGTGGTCTCGCCCCGCGCTGCTGAAGCGCGACGACATCACCATCATCGGCGTGCCGCTCGCACGCATGTGCAACGAAACCTTCCAGGGCGTGCGTGCGCGCATTCTGCTCAAGAACATCATGTATACGGGCGTGCTCGCCGCGCTGTTCGATCTCGACCTCGATATCATGCGCACGCTCCTCGGCGAGAGCTACGCGAACAAGAAGGCGCTGCTCGATTCGAACGTAAAGGCGCTCGAGATGGGTTTCAATTACGCGAAAGAGCATCTGCCGACGCCGTTGCCGCTGCGTGTCCAGCGCATGGACAAGACCTCCGATCACATTCTGATCGACGGCAACACGGCAGCGGGCCTGGGGTGCCTCTACGCTGGCGCGACGGTGGGCGCGTGGTATCCGATCACGCCATCCACCTCGCTCATGGATGCGTTCAAGAGCTTCTGTCAGAAGTGGCGCATCGATCGCGAAACCGGCGAGCGCAATTACGCGATCGTGCAGGCGGAGGACGAGCTCGCCGCGATCGGGGCGGTGATCGGCGCATCGTGGAACGGCGCGCGCGCGTTCACGCCGACGAGCGGACCCGGCATCTCGTTGATGAACGAGTTCATCGGGCTCGCCTATTATGCGGAGATTCCCGCCGTCATCTTCGACATTCAGCGAGTCGGTCCATCGACCGGCATGCCGACGCGCACCCAGCAATGCGATCTGCTGCTCGCCGCATATGCATCGCACGGCGACACGCGGCACGTGCTGCTGTTCCCATGCGATCCCGAAGAATGCTTCTACATGGCGCCGACGGCATTCGATCTTGCCGAGCGCTTGCAGACACCGGTGTTCGTGATGTCGGATCTCGACATCGGCATGAACGATTGGATGTGCCCGACGCTGAAGTGGGACGACGCCTATCGCCCGGATCGAGGCAAAGTGCTGACGAAGGAGCAGCTCGAGGCGATCGACAAATTCCAGCGTTACGTCGACCGCGATGGCGACGGCATTACCTATCGCACCCTGCCCGGCGTGCATCCGAAGGGCGCGTATTTCACGCGCGGTTCCGGGCATGCACAGTCCGGTGCTTACACCGAAGATGCGACGGAATATCAGATCGTGGTCGATCGCCTGCGGCGTAAGTTCGATACCGCAAAACAGCTCGTACCGCAGGCGGTGATCGAATCGCGTGGACACCATGCCGCAATCGTGACGATCGGCAGCTGCGACGGTGCGGTTCGCGAAGCGCTCGACCTGCTGCAACGCCGCGGCATCCACTGCGATTACATGCGCATCAAGGCCTTTCCGTTCGGCGAGGACGTCGAACAATTTCTCGCAAGTCATTCGACGATTTTCATCGTGGAACAGAACCGTGATGCACAGCTACGGAGCCTTCTGACGCTGGAAACCGCTGTGGAGAAATCGAAGCTGCGCTCGATCCTCTATTACGCCGGCCTGCCGATGGCCGCGGACGTCATCGTCGAGGGCGTCACGGCCGAGGTGGGCGCAGCTCCTTCGGTGCGATCGGCGGTCAATTGACGGCGGCAAGACAGAGGCATGCGCTCTTCCTCTCCTTGTCGCCAATTGTCCATTTCCTGAGGACATCATGAGCTTCATCGCCAAACCCAAAGTGGCCCACCCGAGCCTGCCGCGCAACGAGCTGGGGCTGACGCGACGCGATTACGAAGGCGCCATGTCCACGCTGTGCGCCGGCTGCGGGCACGACTCCGTGACGGCAGCGGTCATCGAAGCGGTATGGGGTCTTTCCATTCGGCCCGAAGCGCTGGTGAAGCTGTCGGGCATCGGCTGCTCATCGAAGACGACGGCTTATTTCGATAGCGGCGGCCACGGGTTTAATGCCGTGCACGGTCGCATGCCGTCGATCGCGATGGGCGCGAATGCCGCCAACCGCAACCTGAGCTACATCGGCGTTTCGGGCGACGGCGACACGCTGTCGATCGGCCTCGGGCAGTTCTGCCACGCGATCCGCCGCAACCTGAACATGCTCTACGTGATCGAGAACAACGGCGTGTACGGGCTTACCAAAGGCCAGTTCTCCGCATCGGCCGACATCGGCTCGAAGGCGAAACGCGGCGAGGAGAACGTGCAGCCACCCATCGATCCGGTGCTCGCGGCGCTGACGCTCGGCTGCACCTTCGTCGCGCGCAGTTTCTCGGGCGACAAACAGCAGCTCGTTCCGTTGATTCAGGCGGGACTGCGCCATCAAGGATTCGCGCTGATCGACGTGCTTTCGCCATGCGTCACGTTCAACGATCACGAGGGCTCGACCAAGAGCTACGCCTTCGTGCGCGATCACTACGGCGAGGTCGTGCATGCGGACTTCGTCGCGCCAGCGGCGGAAATCAAGGCGAGCTATGCCGAGGGCGAAGTGATGCCCGTCACGATGCACGACGGCAGTCGCATCCTGTTGCGCAAGCTCGATCCGAGCTACGATCCGACGCAGCGCGGCAAGGCATTCAACTACATTCGCGACAAGCAGGCGCGAGGCGAATACGTCACCGGGTTGATCTACATCGACGAAACGAGCCCTGAGTTTCACACCGTGAACGAGACCTCGGCGCAGCCCCTGAATCAGATTCCGTACGAGCGGCTCACCCCGGGGAATGCGGCGCTGGGGAAGATTCTGGCGAGGTATCGGTAGAGGCGAAGGCGGGTTCGCACTATGCAGCCTCCATGCGCCGCTAGCCGATCGACCTTGCAGGTTGAGGTTCGTTCCAGCGGAGCCGCGCGCATGAGACGACGGACAAGCTCCTACAGCCTCAACGGCAGCGATTCGTACCGAGCCCGCATCGCCACCATGACCTGTGGTGGGAGCTGGGAATTCTTGATCAGCTTCTTATAGATCCGCTCGTTGAAATTCCCGGTATCCAGTTCAAGTTCAGGGAGACGCGAAAACCGGCGGTTTTTGCGTGTGGAGATGTAGAGAGTATCGAACAACGCCTTTTCGACAGTCGCGAGCAGATAAGGGATCGCGGTATCGCGCCAATCGATTCCTTCACGGAATAGGGCGGGCTTGAGTTGCAGGAATTCGAAGGTACCGATCGGTGTGCGCAACGCTCGTGTGTGTCCGGTCGTGGCGATTTGAATCGTCGCAGGGATTTGCGACAACACACCGTGCAGGTGCAGCGCCGATAAAAAAGAGACATAGGCCTGCTCTCTGCCCGCCAGCTTGGCAACGCAGGAATAGGGATTGAAATGTGGATGAGCGGTGTTTGCCCAGACGCCGCGCGTCAGTTGTTGCAGCGATTTGTTCTGGCGCTTCAATCGCGCAAGTTGACGCGACGCACTGTCGATGCCGATGCCGGCCGCCGCTGCATACTCGCGCGTCGTGAACACGATGAGATCGGGCTGCGCGAAGAGATCGAGTTTCACGACGCGACCAACCTGCGTGCCGTCTCGACCATCGACGCCCATGCCTTGCGGGTGGCGAACTCGGCTTGATGTTCGTCAACCAGATACTCGACGACTTGACCGTTGAAGTCGTCAAAACTCAGCGCATCCAGATTGACCGAGGCGCTTCGCAGTATCTCTGTGGGAATCTCGCGACGGATGCGATCGGCATGCGCGAATCCGCCGCGATCGAGCACCTCCAGATCGAATACATCGCGAGCTTGTGTGACGGCGCGACCGGCGAGAGCGCGAATCTTTTGATTCACGGCTGCTTCGCCTGAGTAATGCCGGCACCGAAAGGCGATACGTTTGTATCGTCGCGCGAGTTCGCTATCGACGGTATCGAGCGTGACGGCATGATCTCGGTCGTCGGTTCGACCGACGTTGGGACGCCGCGAAAATTCGACTTTGCTGGGCAATCGCTCGCCACTCTCGGTGATGAGTTGCACGCGAAAGCGCTGCGTCGATTCGGTGTGCTTCGCCTTTTCGGGATCGTTGATTGCGATGTCCGCGATCCCGTACGTCCGCAACGTCCTGCGGAATCCCGCATCGTTCAGAACCTTGTAACCGTTCTTCTTCAGCGTGGGCACGCTGCCGCCGATCGCGTCCAGATCCATGTCTTCCGAGTAACGCGGGCTGCGCAGAAAGAATCGCAGATTGACGCCGCCTTTGAGCACATAGAGATCGGCGGACGATATATTCAGAAGCCGTTCCAGGAAACAGAAATGGAAGACTTCGCGAAGCTCTCGGTGCGTGTACATGCGATATATTATGAATCTTAATTGTCATTAAGGTCAATTCAAATTCATAACCAACGGATGAATGCCCTCACCCCAAAACGAACAACACCTCCGATTTCTCATACACCTTGCCGATCTTCGTGCCATCCCAAACGTAGGCCAGCGCCGCGCCGGCGATCGGAATGCTGACGGCTTGCGGCTTGAATGCAGCGATGCACTCACCGCCTGCGTGCCGCACGCTGCGATACGTTAAACCCCATTCACCCGCATCGCGCAGCGGCTTCGCGAATGCCTGCGAAGCGCGGTAGTCGTCGGGATCGTGCAGCGGTGCGTACTTCGCGCCGCGGATGTCCAGGTATGGCTTGAGCGGGCGGCCGACGTAGGCGCGCATGTCGATCTCTCCCGGCGCCTCCCGGGTGGCCGCCAGAAAATTAGCGCGGTGATGAGCCGTCTCGCGCACGGCGGTTTCAAGCGTGCGGGCTGCGTAATACACACCGTAGCTGCCATCGCTGAAGCGGCTGGGCCGGCCGATGTGCGTGAACGCCGCCATCACGATGCTCGCGCCCGGTGCATGGAGCCTGTCTTCGGGCGCGACGAGCGGTGTGGCCCCGCTTTCATCGCGCAAGCGATCGTTGGTGAGTCCTTCGATGTACCNNGACGGGCTGCGGTGCGGGATTACGAATGCTCATGGTGCGTTCCCTGCTCGAAGGGCTAGCCGCGCTCGGCGTCGAGATACCGGCGCACGTCGGCGAGATCGATCACGCGCCCGCCGAGCATTCGTTGCAACGCCGATTTACCGTTGAAGCCGCGCGCGGCATTCGGCTTCTTGATCCATTGATTCGCCGCTTCTTCGGTGGGCAACAGAATCCGCAGCGCCTTGTAGATGCCCATCACGTAGCTGATGCGCTCGATCGTATCGGCGGACAGACGCGCGCTCTTTTCGCTTTTCCATTTGAAGAACGTCGAACGGGGCGGTGCGCCGAGCAGCGTACGCTCCTCCTCCGCCGACAGCCCCCAGGCAGCCGTGATGTTGAAGAATGCGGTGAGCGCGGCCGCGCCGATCTCGTCGGGCGAGAAACTACCGGCTGAGACAGATCTGGGCTGGAGCATCGGCAAAGTCCTGTAAAAGACTTAAACCGAGATTACTCCAATAATGGACTGGGCGCCAAGGCGATGGCGCTCAAGCGTTGAAAGTCGAGAATCGACAGCGGTTGCCGACCTCAGATCCATTTGCGAGAGGCAGCCCAGAGGCGGCATACCGGGGGGCGTAGCGAGGCGAATGCACCCACGCGGCGATGGCTGCCGCCGCGCTGCAGGCAGCGCGGATCGTCGGCCCACTGAACGGCATAAATGGTGGGATCGAGACTCGCTCCCATCAGGTCGCGCAGATGCTGTCGCCAGCCTTCTTTGGTTCTCATGGTCGACTCCAGTCAATGCCTATCACTAACGCTCTCGACCGAAGGCGGTTCCTGACGCCTCGTATCGAGCATCGGCACGAAAGTGCGCGGGTTGAGCGACAACTTCATGAAAACGCAGGTGCACATTGCCGTTCTGAGCAACACGTCGCAGGGCATCGTGCGGCCGCGACCGGCGTTGCCAGTTCTTCACAGTCATTGCTCCATCCGCAAGGCGGTTCTCGGCTCAGTGCTTTCGGTATGCAGCGCCGCACCCGTTGGCTATGATCCCTCGCCGCATCTAGCAAGCCGAATCCTCTTCCGAATACAGCCCCCGAATATCATTCCCCGAAGTTCGTTCCTGGAGTTCTTCCATGCAGTTCGAGTACACCGACAAAGTCAAAGGCCTGATTTCGCATCTGCAGGCCTTCTTCGACGAGCACATCCATCCGAACGAGAAAGCCGTTCAGGAATTGGTCGAGAAGCGCGTGGGCAAAGAGCGCTGGGAACANNCCCGACACCGGCAACATGGAAATCCTCGAGCGCTACGCGACGCCGGAGAACAAGGAGCGCTGGCTAAAGCCGTTGTTGAATGGCGAGATTCGCTCGGCATTCTGTATGACCGAGCCTGGCGTCGCCTCTTCGGACGCGACGAACATCTCCACCGAGATCAAGCGCGACGGCGACTCTTATGTGATCAACGGCCGCAAGTGGTGGTCCTCGGGCGCAGGTGACACGCGTTGCAAGATCCTCGTCGTGATGGGCAAGAGCAATCCGACGGCGGCGAAGCATCAACAGCAATCGCAGATCCTCGTGCCGATGGACACGCCCGGCGTGAAAGTCGTGCGTCCGCTGCCGGTGTTCGGCTTCGATGACGCGCCGCACGGCCACATGGAGATCGAGTTCAACAACGTGCGCGTGCCGGCGAGCAACATCCTGCTCGGCGAAGGCCGCGGTTTCGAGATCGCGCAGGGGCGCCTCGGCCCGGGCCGCATCCACCATTGCATGCGCACCATCGGCGTCGCCGAGCGCGTGCTCGCGATGACCTGCAAGCGCCTGCTGTCGCGCGTCGCCTTCGGCAAGCCCATCGCCGATCAATCGATCTGGCTCGAGCGCATCGCGAACTGCCGCATTCAGATCGATCAGGCGCGCCTGCTCGTGCTGAACGCCGCCGACAAGATGGATCGCCTCGGCAACAAGGCCGCGCGCCGAGAGATCGCGATGATCAAGGTTGCGGCGCCCGCCATGCTGAATTACGTGGTCGATTGGGCGATTCAGGCGCACGGCGCCGCGGGCGTCACCACGGATTTCCGCCTCGGCCACGTCGCCGCGAGCGCCCGCACCATGCGCATCGTCGACGGCCCGGATGAAGTGCATCGCAATCAGATCGGCAGGATGGAACTGGAGAAATACAAGCCGGCGAAGGGCGTGTAATCCGCGCAAAAGATAACCTAGGGGCCTGTAACAACCGAACCAGAATCGATGTCCCGACGAATGTCGGGATCTCGGGAGCATCAGCCATGTCCGTTTCACCGCTGTTCGATCTGAAAGGAAAGGTCGCCGTCGTCACCGGCTCCAGCCGCGGCATCGGCAAGGCGATCGCGATCCGCTTGGCGGAGCACGGCGCGAAAGTCGTGGTCACCAGCCGCAAGCTGGACGCATGCGAAGCGGTCGTGAAGGAGATCACCGCCGCGGGCGGCGAAGCGTTCTCACACGCATGCAACATCGGCCGCAAGGAAGATTTGCAGGCGCTCGTCGATGCGACCCTTCAGAAATGGGGCGGCATCGACGTGCTGGTGTGCAACGCCGCCGTCAATGTGTACTTCGGGCCGTCGATCAACATGCCGGACGATGCCTACGACAAGGTCATGAACAGCAACGTGCGCAGCAATTTCTGGCTGTGCAACATGGTGCTGCCGCAGATGGCGCAGCGTGGCGGCGGCTGCGTCATCATCATCTCCTCGATCGCAGGCCTGCTCGGCTCACCCACGCTCGGCGTGTACGGCATCTCAAAAGCCGCCGACATGGCGCTCGCGCGCAACATCTGCGCCGAATGGGGCCCGAAGAACATTCGCGCGAACTGCATTGCACCGGGCCTCGTGCGCACGGATTTCGCAAGGGCGCTATGGGAAAACCCGGAGATCTACGAGAAGACCGTCAGCGTGTATCCACTGCGTCGCATCGGCGAGCCGGACGAAATCGCAGGCGCGGCCGTATTCCTCGCGGGACCGAGCGGCTCGTTCATGAGCGGCCAGACGATCGTGATCGACGGCGGCGGCGTGGTGGGGCGAGGTTGAGCAAGGCCTCTTCGGATCTCCCTCATGACCGACACACCCATCAACGCCGGCGCCGCAGTGCTGGTGCCGGTACTCGAGAACAATCGGTTCGACGAGGCTGTGCTTGCGAAATATCTGGCCGGCCACATGCCCGGATTTTCGGGCGACATGATCGTGCGCCAGTTTCAGGGCGGCTTTTCCAATCCTACGTTCCATTTGCAGACGCGCGATCGCGCCTTCGTGTTGCGTAAGAAGCCACCCGGGCAGTTGCTGCCGTCGGCGCATGCAGTGGATCGTGAATACAAAGTGCTCGATGCGCTGAAGAACACGGACGTACCCGTACCGCATGTTCATTTGCTGTGCGAAGACACGAGCATCATCGGCACGACGTTCTATGTGATGGATTACGTCGAGGGTCGTGTCTACTTCGATCGCCTGCTGCCCGGCTGCACGCCGCAACAACGCAGCGAGATGTACGACGCGATGAACGACGTGCTCGCGAAGCTGCACAACGTCGACTACCAGGCTGTCGGTCTGGCCGATTTCGGCAAGCCGACGGGCTACGTGGCACGACAGGTATCGCGATGGTCGAAGCAGTATGTCGCCTCATGCGTGGAAGATACGCCGGCGATGAACGAGCTGATGAAGTGGCTGCCCGCAAACCAGCCCGCCGAAGACGAGGCGGCGATCGCGCACGGCGATTACCGCATCGGCAACCTGCTGTATCACCCCACCGAATCGCGCGTCGTCGCGGTGCTGGATTGGGAGCTGTCGACGATCGGCCATCCCCTCGGCGATCTGGCCTATTGCTGCAGCGCCTATCATTCGCCGAGCGCCGGTGGCCGCGGCTTCGAGGCAGTGGATATGAAGGCGCTCGGCATTCCGACGGAAGCGGAGTTCCTGGAAGCCTACTGCCGCCGCACGGGACGACAGGACATTCCGAACTGGACGTTTTTCATCGTCTTCTCGCTATTCCGCACGGCCGCGATTCTCGCCGGCGTGTACCGGCGCGCGATCGACGGCCAGGGCGTCGATGCCCGCATGGCGGAGGCGAAGCAGTCCTACCAGGACATCGCGGCGCGGGCGTGGGAGATTGCTCAAACGAAGTAGGGATTCGGGAGATTCGTGACTCGCATGGCTCGTGACCGGCGGGAATTTCCGTCCGGGAATTCCCGTGGATGCCGCGTCAGTCGATGAAAAAGTCCGCAGTGAGATTCTCGTTTCCCGGCGTCACTGCATACCTGCTCAAGTCCGTCACACCCGCGCTGCGCAGCACTTCATCGTCGATGAAGAAATTGCCGCTGCAGCTTTTCGCATCGCGCGTCAGAACCGCATGCGCGGCATCGGCCATGATCTGCGGCGTGCGGCCGAGCTTCGGATCGGCTATCTCGATCACGTTCAACGCCGCGGTTGCGATGATCGTACGCGGCCACAATGCATTCACGGCGATGCCGTCGCGCTTCAGTTCCTCGGCCATGCCCAACACGCACATGCTCATTCCATATTTCGCCATCGTGTAGGCCACGTGCGGCGCGAACCATTTCGCCTTCATGCTGAGCGGCGGCGACAACGTGAGGAGGTGCGGATTGCGTCCCGCCTGCGCCGATTCCTTCAGATACGGAATGCAAGCCTGCGAGCACACGAACGTACCGCGCACGTTCACGCCGAACATGAGATCGAAGCGCTTCATCGGCGTTTCCAGCGTGCCGGTCAGCGAAATCGCGCTCGCATTGTTGACGAGAATGTCGATACCGCCGAAGTGCTCTGCGCAATGCTTCACCGCCTCGGCGACCATGTTCTCGTCGCGAATGTCCACTTGCATCGGCAGCGCCTTGCCGCCTGCCGCCTCGACTTCGGCCGCTGCCGTGTGAATCGTGCCTGGCAGCTTCGGATGCGGTCGATCGCTTTTCGCGGCGATCGCGACGTTTGCGCCGTCACGCGCCGCACGCTTCGCGATCGCCAACCCGATGCCGCGCGATGCGCCGGTGATGAACAGCGTCTTGCCTTGCAGTGACATGATGGCTCTGGAATTGGGCGGTGAATGGGGGGTGGTCAAATTACGCCGCGGCTGCGCGGGGATGCAAGGCAGGGAGAGGGTGATCACCGGATCGCTAATCCACCGCCACCCACGCCGTCCGCAAAATCATCAGGATCACGACGACGATGAACACCTTGCGAACGAAGACGCTGCCGCCGCGCAACGCCAGCCGAGCGCCGAGCATGGCGCCCGCGATGTTGCAAATCGCCATGCCGAGACCGACCTGCCACATCACGTAGCCGTTCAAGCCGAAATAGAGGAGCGCGGCGCCGTTCGTCGCAACGTTCAGCACACGTGCGCTCGCGGCCGCATGGAGAAAATCGAAGCCGTAGATGCGCACGAACACGAGCATCAGGAAGCTGCCGGTGCCGGGACCGAAGAACCCGTCGTAGAAGCCGATCGCCGCGATCAGGAGCGTGCCGAGCACATGATGGCGGCCGCCGAAATCGCGCGGCGCATGCTTGCCGCCCAGCTCCTTGCGGCGGAGTAGATAAATCAGCACCGCGACGAGCAGAACCGGCACGAGCGGACGAAACACCTCGGGCGGCACCCGTGTCGCCGCCAAAGCACCCAGCCCACCCGTGATCAGCACGGCGATGCCGAGCGGCAGAAGCGAGCGCCATGGAATCGCCACCTTGCCTGCGAACCGCATCACCGCGCTCGAGGTGCCGAAGAAGCCTGCGAATTTGCTCGTTCCCAACAACACCGGCGGCGCAGCGCCCGGATAGACGCCGAACAGCGCCGGCACCTGAATCAAACCGCCGCCACCGACCATCGCATCGATGAGCCCGGCGCCGAACGCGGCGATCAGAACGAGAACGACATCGAGAGAGACCGTCATATTGTTGTTCGCAATGAGCCGTCGCGAAGTATCCGCTATCGCCCATCCGCCATCCGCTTCTTTCTTGTGGGCATTGCCGAGAATCCGCGGCGCGCCGAGAATTCCGGCTCGCGCCACGTGCGCCGCCGGAGCCTTGCATGCGAGCCCTACTACGACGCGCCGCGCTGCTGTTCGTCCTCACGCTCACTACCGGAGCCGCCATGTCGCAAGACGTTTGGGATCTAGTCGAGCATCGTTTCGCCGATTCGAACGGCGTGAAGATTCACTATGCGGCGCTTGGTCAAGGACCGCTCGTCGTGCTGATCCACGGCTTCCCCGACTTCTGGTATTCGTGGCGCCATCAGATGCACGCGTTGTCGCAAGCGGGCTATCGCGTCGCCGCCGTCGATCAACGTGGCTACAACCTTTCGGACAAGCCGAGCGGCGTCGACAATTATTCGATGCGCCTGCTCGTCAACGACATCGCGGCCGTGATCGCCGCCGAGAAAGTCGAACGAGCCATCGTCGTTGGCCATGACTGGGGCGGCTCGGTTGCCTGGAACATCGCCATGCGCAGGCCGGAGCTCGTCGAGCTGCTGATCATCTGCAACTTGCCGCATCCCGCAGGGCTGGCGCGCGAGATCGCGACGAATCCGCAACAAAAAAAGAACAGCGAATACGCGTTCAATTTCCAGAAACCCGAGGCGCACAAGGCGTTGTCGGCGCAGCGGCTCGCCGACTGGGTGAAGGATTCGAACGCGCGCGCCCGCTACGTCGAGGCGTTCGAGCAGTCGGATTTCGAAGCGATGCTCAATTACTACAAAGCCAACTACCCGAAGCCCGATGCGCCGCCACCTTCGGGACCACCGACGTTTCCGAAAGTGAAAGCGCCCGTGCTCCTCATGCACGGCCTCGACGATCAGGCGCTGCTGCCCGGCGCGCTGAACGGCACCTGGGAATGGGTCGAGAAGGATCTGACGATCATGACCATTCCGGGCGCCGGCCACTTCGTGCAGCAGGATGCGGCCGACACGGTGAGCAGGACGATGGTGAGCTGGCTCGCGCAGAGGAAGCCGGCAGACTAGCCAGATATGGCCAGCTGGGGAACCCCTCGATTCAAGCGCGGTCCCTTACTCGCCGGCTTGTAACGTTCGGTAACCGCAGAGCTCTGGTACAGTCGGCCGCTTTGTAGGAATCGATGAACGATCCAAGGGGGATGTCACATGCGATTGACCACACTCGTTCTAGCCGGCTGCGTACTACTGGCGCCATGGCTCACGGTCGATGCCAAAGACGAAGCGCTGGCCAAGGCCATTGGCGCCTCGCACCGCTCCGCCAACTTCATCGAGCGCGATAAATACCGCAAGCCACAGGAAGAGTTCGAATTCCTCGGCATCAAGCCGAACATGACCGTCGTCGAGATTTCGCCCGGCGGCGGCTATTGGACCGAGATCCTTGCGCCTTATCTGAAAGGCCAGGGTACGTACTACACCGCCGTGTCCTCTCGTCAGATCGATTCGTGGAAAAAGAAGCTCGATGCTGCCCCGGAGATCTACGGCAACGTAAAGATCAGTCAACTGGAGGATGCGATCGCGCCGGCGGGCTCGGCGGACATGGTCCTCACCTTCCGTAACGTCCATAACTGGATGGCGCGCGGCAACGCCGACGAAATGTTCGCCTCGTTCTACAAAGCGCTGAAACCGGGCGGCATCCTGGGCGTGGAAGAGCATCGCGCCAGCGATGCCGTGCCGCAGGATCCGAAGGCGGCCAACGGCTACGTCCGGCAGGATTACACGATCCAGCTCGCCGAAAAGGCCGGCTTCAAATTCGTCAGCAGCTCCGAGCTGCTCGCGAACCCGAAAGATACGAAAGACTGGCCGAGAGGCGTGTGGACATTGCCGCCGACGCTCGCGCTCGGCGATCAGGATCGCGAAAAATATCTCGCGATCGGTGAAGCGGATAATTTCCTGCTGAAGTTTCAGAAGCCTCAGTAAGAGAACCCAGCAAGAAAACCTAGTAAGGAAAACTTCATCCGCCCCTCTTCCCTCGACAGAGGGGAACGGGTGAGGAGCAGATTCTCCACCGTCATCCCGACGACCCAGCAGCTCGGAGCTTTCCGATGGAAGACGACCAAAAGAAATGGCTCTATTACGCGATTCCGATCGCAGTCGTCGTCGCATTGGGCGCTGCGCTGTATTTCGGCAAGCGTCACAAAGAAGAGGCGGCGGCGACCGAGCCGGTCGTGGAAGCACCGGTCGCAACTGTCTCCGAGCCCGTCGAACATCATCCGATCGAAACGCCCACGCCTGCCGAGCAGCTGCCGACGCTCGCGGACAGCGATGCGCCATTGCAGCAATCGCTTTCGCAGATCTTCGGCAATGCGCTCGATCGCTATCTCGTCCCGCGCGACATCATCAAGCGCTTCGTCGCGACCATCGACAATCTGCCGCGCAAGAAAACCGCGGTACAGATGTGGCCGGTCAAACCGCTCGGCGGCGAGCTTGCGATCAATGGCAGGGACGAGATCACGCTGAACGACGCGAACTACGATCGCTACAAGCCGATCGTGAGACTCGCCACGTCGGCCGATACCGAACGACTCATCGCGGTGTACAAGCGCTTCTATCCTCTGTTTCAACAGGCGTACGTCGATCTCGGCTACCCCGAAGGCTACTTCAACGACCGCCTGATCGAAGTGATCGATCACCTGCTGGAAACGCCGGAGATCCAGGGTCCCGTCAAGCTCGTGCAACCAGGCGTGTTCTATGAATTCGCCGATCCGAGCCTGGAATCGCGATCGTCCGGCCAGAAACTGCTGCTGCGCATGGGGAACGACAATGCCGCGGCGGTGAAGCTGAAGCTGAGGGACATTCGCAGAGAAATAGCGCAACGACCGAATTGAGCTGCGGAGGGACCGTCCGTGAGCAAACTGACGATGGCACTCACGGTAGCGACGATCGCCTCCGCCGGTGCATCGACGTATCTATGGCAGGAGCTCGGCGATGAGCGCGAACAGCGCACGACGCTGCAATCGCGTGTGATGGAGCTGGAGCGATCGCAGCCCATCGCGCGATCTGCGCCACCTGTGGAACTCATCAACCCGGCACCGCTTCCCGAGAACCCGCCGGCGGCGCCGGAAAACCCGCAGCCGCCAGCTCCTGCGATGCGCCCTACCGGGGCGCTACCCGCGCCTGCAATGTCCGGTGTTTGGAGCGCGACCCCGCCGGACCCCGAGTTGAGGCGGCGGATCATGGAATCCCGCGAGCAGCACATGCGCATGCTCAAGGACCCGGAATATCGCGAGCTGATGCGATCTCAACACCGGCTCGGCCTGGAACAGGCGTATGCGGATCTGGGACCGCTGCTGGGATTGACCGCGGACGAAGCGGATCGGCTACTCGATGTGCTCGCCGAGCACTCGATTCGCAACATGGAGCAGCCGCCGATGTTCGGACCGACGCCAGGCGCGCCGCCGGACCAGGCCGACATTCGCGAGCGGCAGCAAGCGTTTGCAGAGCAACGGAAGAATAACGAAGCCGAGATCGCCGCGGTGCTCGGTCCGAAGTACGGTGAATGGCAGGCCTATCAACAGAATGGTTGGGCGCGCGGACAAGTCACACGTCTGCGACAAACTCTCGCCCTATCGGGTGAACCGCTGCGCCAGGATCAAATCAAGCCGCTTGTGGACGCCATCGCGCGCGAACAGAGCCCAGCGCAGATGGCTTCGCCATACACGATATCGGGCCGCCCGAATGCGGAAATGCAGGCGCGCACCGCCGAAGACATGCTCGAGCGAACCAGACAATCGAATGAACGCATTCGCATGGCCGCCAGCGGATGGTTGTCGCCGGCGCAACTGGAGCAACTGCAACGCCAACAGGAGCGTGAGTTGAAGATGCAGGAGCTGGCCGTGCGCCAGCAACGCGCNNGCCGCCGGATGCGGCGGGATCGCCGAACCTGACCGCCGCGTATCCCTGGTAACCACCCGCGTTCGTCAGCTTCGATGCTGAGAATGGCTGTGGCCGGCACCCTGCCGGCGACGGCGTTTGCGTCGTTGCGACCCGCTCGGCTGCGGCGCAGCTTCCTGGCTCTGCCCGCCTGGGCGTGCTGCATTCGCGTGTCCACCACGCTGATGGGCGTGCTGTTGGCCGCGTGCACGCTGCGGAGGATTCCTCGTCACCGCCCGCGGGTCGCGATGTCGCTCGTTGTGCTCCGGCACCGGCGGCGGCGCAGGCGCGAACTTCGGCGTCGGCGCCACGGGCACCGGTTTGCGCAGCACTTTCTCAATGTCCTTCAGCAGGCCTTGCTCGTCGTCCGACACCAGCGACACGGCGACGCCCGTCGCGCCGGCGCGGCCCGTGCGG
>JRYD01001618.1_pt1 | contig 19963 bp, 20 predicted proteins | sample 235311 | NCBI WGS metagenome assembly JRYD01 (sample SAMN03074213, study PRJNA261472) | activated sludge metagenome | biome: Common Effluent Treatment Plant; feature: Wastewater; material: Activated sludge; isolation source: activated biomass in a lab-scale reactor treating industrial wastewater at... | reverse complement strand
GGCTCGGCAGTTCCCAGCACGAGCGATCGCTCGTGCGCCGTCCCGGGAGGCGGGCCGTGAAGCTCTTCAACTCCGCCCAGATGCGCGCGGCTGACGCGGCCGCCGCAGTACGCGGCATCAGCGTCACCAGCCTCATGGAGGCAGCCGGGGCCGGCGTCGCCGAGAGGCTCCTCGCCCACTTCCCGTCCACCAGGGTCGCACTCGTGCTGTGCGGCGCGGGCAACAACGGTGGGGACGGGTACGTCGCGGCGCGCCGCCTGCTGGAACGGGGCGTGAGCGTCGAGGTCTGGGAGTCGAGCGACACGCCGCGGACGGAGGCAGCGGCGCGGGCACGCACCGCGTTCGCCGGGGAGGGCGGCGTTCTGGTACCGCTCGAGCCCGCCACGTTCGCTCGCCGACTCGCCGAGGCAAGAGGCTCCAAAACGGCGATCGTCGACGCCCTGCTCGGGTGCGGGCTCGACCGGCCCCTGTCCGGGACGCTGGCCGAGGTCGTCGACCAGATCAACGGTGCCGGTGCGTCCGTGCTGGCCGTCGACGTACCGACCGGCGTGTCCGCTGACGCCCTGGTGCCGCCAGGACCGCACGTGCGAGCCCACGCGACCGTCCAGCTGGCGGGCGCCAAGCTGGCGTCGGCCTTCTACCCCGCGCGGGGGGCGTACAGTCGGGAGCCCGCCCCCGACGTTGCCGCCAGCGTCGTCGACATCGGCATCCCAGCCGACGTTCTCGACGCGCTGTCTACCGTCACCCTGCTGACGCAGGCCCAGTGCGCGCGCTGGACGTCTGCACGACCGCCGACGGCCCACAAATACTCGGCGGGGACCGTCACGGTCGTGGCTGGGTCGAGCAGCTACTCGGGGGCCGCGGAGCTGGCGTGCCGCGGAGCGTGGCGTGGTGGCGCAGGGCTGGTGACGCTCGTCAGCCCCCAGCGGCATCCGGCGGCGTGGCCCGAGACCGTGTACAGGGCGCTGGCCCCCGGCACCGCCTTCCCGCCTGCNNGCGGCGGTCGTCGCGTGGGCGGAGGGCCCGGTCGTCATCGACGCGTCGGCCCTCGCGCCGGCGGCTCTTCTGCCTGTGCTGGAGGCGCACGCGGCTGCGCGAGCCGCCGGGTCGCAGGGGGAACGCCTCGAGAGAGCGTTCGTCCTCACCCCCCACGCCGGGGAGGCGGGGCGCCTCCTCGACATGCCGCCCGCCGCTGTCGCCGCCGACCCTCTTGCTGCCGCGGCCAGCCTCTGCGGGCTCACCGGCTCGATCGTCGTGCTGAAGGGTCCCACCACGGTGGTGGCTGCGCCCGATGGTCGGAGAGCGGTCAGCACGCGCGGTCACCCCGGCATGGCCAGCGGTGGAACGGGCGACGTGCTGGCCGGGCTGCTGGGGGCGTTGACCGCCACTGCCCACTCGGAGGCGACCGTGTTCGAGCGCGCCTGCCTCGCCGTGTTCGTGCACGGCGTCGCAGGCGAACGTGCCGCTGCCCGCCACGGCGACTCCCTCGTTGCCTCGGACCTCGCAGACGAGCTGGGCGGGGTCCTCGCCCGGCTCGCGTCTGGCGGGTGGTAGCCTCGCCCGCATGCTGCGCGCGAGCGGCCCGGCCACCAGCGCCAACCTCGGACCAGGCTTCGACACGCTCGGCCTCGCCATCGACCTGTACCTGGAGGTCACGGTCGAGAAGGCCGCTGCCGACGACTTCGCGTACAGCGGGACGGGCAGCAACGCCGGCTCCCCCGGTGCGGTGCCGACGGCGGCAGGCAACCTCGTCCACGCCGGGTTCAAGGCCGTCTTCGCGCAGGTCGGCGAGGAGCCACCGACCGTGCGCATGACCGTGCGCAACCCCATCCCGCTGGCGCGAGGGCTCGGCTCCTCGTCCGCGGCGCTGGTGGCAGGGGCGGCGCTGGCAGACGCCTGGCTGGGTGCTCCCTTGGGTCGGGACGGCGTGTTCCACCTCACGGCCGGCCTCGAGGGGCATCCCGACAACGTCGGTCCGGCCGTGTACGGCGGGTTCACGGTGGCGGCGGCAGGCGAGGATGGGCGGTTCACGGCCGCGACGCTCACCGTCCCCGACTCGTGGTCGTTGCTGTTCGGGGTACCCGCCTTCGAGCTCCCGACCGTGGCGGCACGAGCAGCACTGCCGACGAGCTACGCGGTCGGAGACGCGGTGCTCACCTCGTCGCGAGCGGCGCTGTGGGTCGCAGCGGTCGCCCTCGACGCCCCCGAGCTGCTCAGGACGGCCTCTCGTGACGTCTTGCATCAGCCCCACAGGGCGCCACTGGTGCCCGGCATGCAACGGGGGCTCGACGACCTGTGGGCAGCGGGAGCGTACGCGGCCTTCCTGTCGGGAGCCGGCCCGACGCTGGGTGCCGTGGTCGCGCCTCACGCGCTGAGCGCCAGCCGTGCGGCGTTGCAGGCGTTCGTCGGCCCCTCGGGTCACGTGTTGGCTCCACGCGCAGCTTCCGGCTACGTCGTCGAGCGGTGGTAGCATCCCGACGTGATCGTGCTGGGCATCGACACGTCGTGCGACGACACGGGCGTCGGCATCACGCGCGACGGTGAGGTGCTCGCCAACGTCGTCGTGACGCAGACGGCGCTCCACGCCCGCTTCGGCGGGGTCGTTCCGGAGGAGGCGAGCCGCGAGCACCTCGAGGTCATCGACCGCGCTGTCGCCGACGCGCTCGAACGCGCGGGCGTGAGCCTCTCGGACCTCGACGCCGTCGGCGCGACGTACGGCCCTGGGCTCGTCGGGGCGCTGCTCGTGGGGCTCAGCTACGCGAAGACGCTGGCGTGGGGCCTCGACCTCCCCTTGGTACCCGTGCATCACCTCGAAGGGCACCTGGCCGCAGCCGATGGCGAGCCGCCGTTCCTCGCCCTCATCGCCTCCGGCGGTCACACGGCCCTGTTCCGGGTCGAGTCGTGGGACGAGATCGAGGAGCTGGGCCACAGCCGCGACGACGCAGCGGGCGAGGCATTCGACAAGGCAGCGAAGATGCTTGGGCTCGGTTATCCCGGCGGCCCGATCATCGAGAAGATCGCACTCGACGGCGACGCGAAGAAGATCCATTTTCCAACGGCGAAGATCTCCGACGGACGGCCCGATATGAGTTTTAGCGGACTCAAGACCGCGCTCGTTCGGCATGTGCGCGAGAATTCCGTCTCACCTGCGAACGGCAGCATTTCCCAAGAGATCAAGGACATTGCGGCGAGTTTTCAACGGGCTGTCATTCGCGGTTTGATGAAGAGTTTCGAGAGGCTTGCGTCAGACCTTCGGCCGAAGAGCCTGATCGTTGCGGGCGGTGTCGCCTGCAACCTCGCCCTGTGCTCTGCGGCGGACGATCTTGCAGCCAAACTCGGTGTGCCGGTTTACTTTCCGTCAAAGCATCTTTCTACCGATAATGCAGCAATGATCGCGGCGGCGGGCTATTTTCATCTTATGCGCGGTGAGCGGGCCGATCTCGATCTGGCGGCTGATGTTACGCTTCGCCTCCAGAACAGCGGAAATGCAGAAGCCGAGGCCGGGCGGCGGGGAAATTATCGCCGCTGAAATGGTTCTTGCAATGCCTGTAAAAAAGCCGTTACAATCTTCTTTAGTTTGACCAGTCTTTTCGTTCGTATTTGAAGTTCTTTGCGGCTGCACAGAAATTCCCCGGAGCAGCCCTGTCGGAGCCGATCCTTAAGTCAGCGGCCCCGCTTGCTACCCATCAACTTTTTCGGGAGAGATTATGTACAGAAAGAATTTTGCCCTTTTACTCTTGTCGATCTTCTTTGGGATCCTTGGAGTTGCGGCGCAGCCGCAGCCTGCGCCGTACACGCCGCGTCTTCAAACATTTACAACGAGCACAAGCTCACCGGTCCTTCTTCGTTCGGCGCATGACGGATCCGGACGCATCTTTGTTGTGCAGCAAGGCGGCCAGATACGAGTGTTTCTTCCCGGCTCGCGAGATTCGCTGCAATTCATTGATCTCTCGTCTAAGATCAGTGCCGGCGGCGAACGCGGCCTCCTAGGTCTGACCTTCCATCCGGACTTTGCAACTAACGGCAAGTTCTACGTAAATTACACGGCCACCGGAAGCGGAACGACGGTCGTTGCTGAGTATAAGACGATGACCGGAAACGGGAATTCGAATACCGGTGACCCGAACAGCGAGCGTATATTGTTCCAGGTTCCGCAGCCCTTCTCGAATCACAACGGCGGCATGGTCGAATTCGGACCGGACGGCTACCTTTACATCGGAATGGGTGATGGCGGATCGGGCAACGATCCAGGTAACCGTGCTCAGAATCGTTCGCTGCTATTGGGCAAGATGCTTCGCATCGATCCGAATTCGGTCTCGCCGGCGTACGCGATCCCGCCGACCAATCCGTTTACAGGTGCGGGAACGGCGCGCTGCGACAACGGCAGCACGACGCCCGGAACGACGTGTCAAGAGATCTGGACGATCGGAATGCGAAATCCTTGGCGTTGGTCGTTCGATCGCTCGAACGGTTCGCATTGGGTTGCGGACGTCGGCCAAGGAGCCTTGGAAGAACTCGACATCGTCACCGGAGGTGGAAATTACGGCTGGCGTGTTTATGAAGGGAACCAATGCACTAACCTTGATCCGAGCCTCTGCATTCCCGGTAATTATCAAATGCCGTTCTATCAATACTCGCACTCCAGCGGGCGCTGCTCCGTGACAGGCGGTTATGTCTATCGAGGCACGCAGGGAAGCTTGCCCGATGGCGCTTACGTTTTTGGCGATTATTGCTCGGGCGAGATCTGGTATTGGTACAACGACCAAGCTGTTTTGATCGAGAATACGCCGCGCAACGTCTATGCATTCGGCGAAGACGAGCTCGGCGAGATCTACGTTTGCTATGGCAATGGTCAGATCGACAAGATCGTTCGAGCAAAGGCGTCGTCGGACTTTGACGGAGATCTTAAGACGGATCTTGCGGTCTACCGCCCGGGCGAAACGAATTGGTACATTCGGAATAGTTCGAACGGGTCGGTGACGGTTCGCCAATTCGGGTTGACAGCAGATGTTCCTACGCCGGACGATTTTGACGGAGACAATATTTCGGATATCGCGGTATTCAGGCCAAGCGATGGCAACTGGTATTACCTTGAAAGCGGAACCGGCAGCTTCAAAGCACTCCACTTTGGCGCGACCGGCGATATTCCGGCGGCAGGAGACTTTGACGGCGACCGTAAATCCGATCCAACGGTATTTCGACCCGCCACGGGGGTTTGGTACACGCTCCGCACGACCGACGGCGGCTTTAGCGCTACGGCATTCGGCCTCGACGGCGACATCCCGCAAGCCGCAGACTTTGACGGCGACGGCCGTACCGACATTGCAGTTTTTCGACCCGCCACAGGGGTGTGGTATTCGCTCAACAGCCTGAATGGCGGCTTCAATGCAACTCCGTTCGGCCTGAACGGCGACATTCCAGTTGCGGGCGACCGTGACGGTGACGGCAAAGCCGATATTTCGGTCTTTCGTCCATCAACGGGTGTTTGGTATGCCTTGCAGAGCTTTAACGGCTCTCTTCGCATCGAAGGCTGGGGCCTCGATGGTGACGTTCCGGTACTTGCTGATTACGATGGTGACGGAAAGGACGACATCGCGGTCTTTCGTCCGAGCACCGGTGTTTGGTATGTCCGCAGGTCGTCCGACAGCGGGACGCAGATCCTCCAGTTCGGGTCGAACGGCGATCTGCCGGCACCGCGTTTCGACGTGCCATAGTCTCTCGACCTAGCATCTGCCATGAACGGCGCGAGCAACAGTGAAAACTATCACGGAGCTTGCGCCGTTCTTTTTCAGTACCGCGGAGCATGCATTGACGGTCGCCCCGGAGGTGAACACATCATCAACGAGCAGAATATGCTTATGCCGGACAAACTCGGCATCCGCAACGCTGAATGCCTTCTCGACGGAAAGTTCGCGTGTACGCAGATCCATTCCCGCACGATGCAGAGGCGTGTGAATGTTTCGCTGAAGTAGAGAGGTGTCGACCGGCACGCTCAGACATCGCGAAACAACATCCGCGATCTTCTCGGCCTGGTTAAACTTGCGTTCGAACATACGCTTTTTTGAAAGCGGAACGGGGACAATGACGTCCGCTTCCACGCCGGGATTCCCGGCAATGGTGTCGCAGATTGTGTTTTTTAGCCCGCGAGAGATCACCGGGTGTTCTTTCAGCGCGAGCACGGAGGAAGAGATCGCCCCTTCGTAAACGCCGCAGGCGAAGGCTCGGTCAAACACCATTTTGTCGCAAGCCTTGCACGTCGCTGAATCGGATCGCAAAGCGGTCACGAGGACTGCTCCGCATTTTCGGCAAAGCGGTGTTTCCTTCGTGAATAGCTGAACATTTTGCCAACAATCCGCACAAACGACACCGCCCGCGAGATCACACTCGCGGGCGGCACACGCCCGGCATTGCTCGGGCAAAATTACTGATAGGATCGGATCAATGACCGTCCGCCAATAGCTCATTCGTCGTCGAGAAGTCCTTGCTCAAGCAGGCTTTGGCAATCAAGACAATATCTGGCCCAAGGAATCGCCGCCAAACGCTTTGCATTGATCGCTTTCTCGCAGTTTTGACAGTGGCCGTACTCGTCGTTTTCCAGGCGTTCGAGAGCTTCGTCGATCAGGGCGATCTGCTTACTGTCGTTCTCAGAGACGGCAAGCAGGACGTTCTTCGAATAATTGCGGACCGCGAGATCGACCGGGTCGGGAGTTTCCGAGTCGTCAATTGAGAGGTCGTTGCCGTTCAGCTTGGCTACCAGAGATTCACGCTCGGCGGCGAGCTTTTTATGTATATCTTTTGAATTGGACTTGCTCATTTCTGGTAAGGAAAACCCTTTATAATCGTAAATCCCCTATATAATTGCTCAGCTAGAACGACACGAGCCATCTCATGCGTAAAAGTGAGAAACGATAATGATAGCACGGCGTTCGCCCTTTCGGCAACGGCTGCCGAGACCCCATTTGCGCCGCCGATCACAAAGGAAATATCGCGTATTCCTTTATCTTGCCAGCCTTCGATCATCTCGGCGATCTGGTGCGAACTTTTCTGCTTTCCGCCGACGTCAAGCAGGCATACAAGAGAGCTTTGATTCAATTTCTCAAGGATACGTTTGCCTTCGGTTTCACGCGGATCTTTGTCTTTTGAATCTCTTACCTCAATGACCTCTATCGATACGAAATACGAAAGACGCTGCAGATATTCCTCCTGCAGCGCCTTGTAATGCTGATCACGGGTCTTTCCGACCCATACGAACCTAAACTTCATTATAGATCGTCCGGCATCTCGATCTTCCGGGCGTCACGCCAAAGACGTTCGAGGTCGTAAAATTCGCGAGCGGTTTCATTAAAGATGTGGAAAACAAAATCACCGTAGTCGAGCAGCACCCATTCGCCTGTGCGATATCCTTCTACGCGGACGGCACGGAGGCCCTTTTCCTTCTTCAAACGCTCGACGATCTCATCTGCGATCGCCTGCACCTGACGCTGGTTCGTACCCGAAGCAATAACAAAATGCTCTGTAAAGCTCGCGATGTCCCGTAGGTCAAGGCCAACGATATTGAGAGCTTTCTTGTCGGCGGCAGCACGGATCGCAAGCTGCAGTCCCTCATCAAGGCCCGAGTATCTTGTTGCCGGGGTCGCGACCTCGATACGGGCGGTCTCTCGCGCTAAAGATTTTTCCTGTAATTCTTCCATTTAGCTATAAATTTGATACTTAATAATATACTTTGCCGCCGATTCAGGCACGTCTTCCTGCCATGAATCGTCGCCATCCTTGATCTTTCGCCGGATCTCCGTAGCCGAGAGATCGATATCGACATTATCGGTGAAATAGATATTCTTAGCGTGCGGATCGGTCTTAACGGGGACTTCGCCGCCGCGGACATCGACGATGCGTTCGCGGATATCGTTAGTGACGTGATCCGTCTCGATCTGATAACCCGGTCGCGTAACGACGATATGATCCGTCATCCCGAACAGCTTTTCCCATTCCCGCCAAGTTCGAATGTCCCGCCACGAGTCGGCACCCATCACAAAAAAGACCTCCTCTCTCGGTAGCATTTGCGTGATGCGGCCAAGTGTTTCGACAGAATACGGCTTCTGCGGCATCTCGATCTCAATACGCGATACCGTCATTCGGGATTCATTCTGTGTGGCAAGGCAAAGCATCGCATAGCGGTCGTATGCATGCGTCGGGGCGCTCCGCTTATGCGGAGCATGGAACGCGGGCACAAAGACGAACTCATCAAGTTCGAACTGTCTGATCAACGCATTTGCGATCGCCATGTGCCCTAAGTGCGGCGGATCAAAGCTGCCGCCGAAGAACGCGATCCTTAGCGGCCGTCTTTCGTCAGTCATCTTCCTCAGCCCTCAACCGCTTGGCGACCTCGCTGACAAGTTCTGAAAGGCCCATGTTCGCGACCGCCGAGATCGCAAAGAACGTTCGTTTGTCGGCCTTGGCACGCTCCTTAAGCGAATCCAGTCGGTCTTGGTCATCCAGGGCATCGATCTTGGTCGCTACGATGATCTGAGGCCGTTCTGCGAGGTCTTCGTCGTAGGCGGCAAGTTCGCGATTGATGATCTCGTAATCTTCCACAGGATCGCGTCCGGAGAATGACGAGACATCAACAAGGTGCAAGATCAATTTCGTTCGTTCGACGTGCCGCAAAAAGCGGTCGCCGAGACCTGCACCATTGGAAGCGCCCTCGATCAGTCCCGGAATGTCTGCTACGACAAACGTACGATATTCGCCCATATCCACGACGCCGAGATTCGGTTCGAGCGTCGTGAACGGATAGTCAGCTATCTTCGGCTTCGCGGCAGAGATCACCGAGATCAGCGTTGATTTTCCGGCGTTCGGAAAGCCGACAAGCCCGACATCTGCGATCAGTTTCAACTCAAGCTGAAGGTTACGTTCTTCTCCAGGACGGCCGTCGTAATGATACTTCGGGGCCTGCTTCGTAGGCGTTGCGAAATGCGCGTTGCCCCAACCTCCTTTGCCGCCCTTTGCGACGAGGAATTTCTGCCCGGCCTCAACAAAGTCAAAAAGAAGGTCGCCCGAGTCGGCATCAAAGACCTGTGTGCCGACCGGAACACGCACCGTTACGTGCTCCCCGTCCTTGCCGGATCTATTCGAGCCCTCTCCGTGCCGGCCGCGTTCTGCCTTGTGCTCCGGGTTGTATCTGAGGTGCAAAAGTGTGTTCAACCCTTCGTCCGACTCAATAAAAACACTGCCTCCGACACCGCCGTCACCGCCGGACGGGCCGCCGCGAGGAACGAACTTTTCACGTCGGAAAGCGGTTACGCCGTTGCCGCCGTCGCCGGCCTTTACGTGGATCTTTACGCGGTCAAGGAACATTTTCTCTAAAGCACAATTCTATTAGGCAAGCGTTGATGGTAACAAACCGGAAATGTTTATTCGAATCGGCATACCTGCATCATCGTTTCAAAAATGTTACCGTTTTTATTTCGCTTCATTTTGGGAGGACACTAATGACACACGGCTCAGTTGCCGAACCTGCTGGATTTTGGGCTAGTTTTGAAAACTCAGGCGCCGCCGAACTTGGCGATTTTACGACTACGCGGCGAGTGATCCGAATTTCGCTGCTGGCTATCGTGATCGGCATCGCAAGCTCAGGGATCGCTTGGGGGCTTTTAAGACTCATCGCATTTTTCACCAACCTATTTTTCTATCAAAGATTCAGCTTCGAGAATGCCTCACCGGCGGGAAATACGCTCGGCTGGATGATCCTATTCGTTCCTGTGATCGGCGGTATCATTGTCGGCTTTATGGCCCGTTACGGCTCTGACAGGATCCGCGGCCACGGAATGCCGGAGGCGATCGAGTCGATCTTGCTCAATGGCAGTCGAGTGCAGCCAAGGCTAGCGATACTTAAGCCGCTTTCTTCCGCGATCGCTATCGGATCAGGTGGCCCGTTCGGTGCCGAGGGCCCGATCATTATGACCGGCGGTGCATTCGGTTCGATGATCGCTCAATTCTTTCGGCTGACGAATACTGAACGTAAGACACTGCTCTGTGCCGGTGCGGCCGCCGGTATGGCGGCAACATTTGGAGCACCGATCGCATCGGTCCTGCTTGCCGTTGAATTNNAGCCAAGGAGCCTGATCCCAGTTGCCCTTGCGGCTGCTGCGGCAACCGCGGCACGACATTATATTCTCGATCCCGCGCCGCTTTTTCCTGCCGGGCCATACCCGTCCTTTGCGGGGATCGACGGACTGCTCGGCTGCGTACTCGCTGGCCTCCTTGCTGGTGTTCTGTCTCTGGTATTGACGAAGGGCGTTTACGCGTCGGAAGACCTCTTTGCGAAGCTCCCGATCCATTGGATGTGGTGGCCTGCGATCGGTGGCATCTTTATTGCGATCGGCGGCTTGATCTTCCCACAGGCCCTGGGCGTAGGTTATGACGTTATACGCGAGCTGCTTCAGACCGATGCTCCGCTAAAGGTCCTACTCGGCGTCTTGCTCGTAAAATCGATGATATGGATCATCGCTCTCGGCTCGGGAACCTCCGGCGGCGTTCTCGCACCGCTGCTGATGATGGGTTGTGCATTGGGCGGTATTCTCGGCGGTTTTCTGCCCTCTGAGGGTGTCGGATTTTGGCCGCTTGTCTGTATGGGTGCGATACTCGCGGGGACGACCAGTTCGCCGTTCACTGGCATTATCTTCGCTTTTGAGCTTACCCACGACATCAATATGCTCTTGCCGCTCCTGATCGCGGTAACGATCTCATACGGTTTCACTGTTCTCACTCTGGAACGCTCTATACTGACGGAAAAGATCGCTCGCCGCGGCTACCATATGAGCCGAGAATATTCGCTCGACCCGCTTGAGATCAGTTTTGCAAGGGAAGTGATGCGGACCGACATAGATGCTCTTCATGAGGGCCGGACCAACGAAGAACTTGCGGAATTGATACCCTCCGATCTCTCAAAACGCGTCCAGCATATGTATCCTGTCGTCGATGAGAACGATCGCCTTGTCGGGGTCGTTACGCGCCGTGACCTTCGCGGTGCGATCCAGCATGTGAAGGAGAATCCGAACGGCAAGCTTTCGGATATCACCCGATATCATCCTGAGGTCGTTTTCGACGACGAGCCTTTGCGGCCAGTTGTCGAGCGAATGGCAGCAACGGGCATTACGCGATTTCCCGTGGTTGATAGGGATGATCCGGGCCGGCTTGTCGGTACGATCTCGCTCAACAACCTGCTTTCGGCCCGCGTTGTCCACCTTGAGAATGAAACACGGCGAGAACAAGTTCTCCAGCTGCCGTCGATCCTTGCGATGGCAAAGGCACGAGCGGCTCGCGAGAAGGATGAAGCCGATAATGAGAAGGCGGAAGAGGAAGCGTAGAACGCAAAACAAGAGCGTTGACCTCTGAACGATTGCTCGTCTCGATATCAACGCTCTTATTTTTTTCCTGTTCCCAAGATTCGTGACCCGAAGGCCCCAACTCTACACGGGATCGAGGTGTTTGGCAGACATCTCATGTACACGCGATGTCTGCCGATTTTTGTATTCCGACGACGCTCTGCGGGGAGCTTATCTTATCGCCGGTCAGCACGAGAAACTCAAGCGAACTTAAATTCCTTTTGGCTCTTTAGTCACTCACAAGGAGAGAACAAGAGGTGCCGTTAGGTTTTTTGTTTGGTGGCTTTTCCTCCACCGCCGGTTACGCTTTCCGGCAAACGAGGCTCATGGCTCCAGTCCCGAGAGACCTTCGATGAGCGGCGTGTCGTGCACTCATTACAGGCTGATCATTTCCTGTACGGTGTCGCAAGTTTTTATCCCTGCGTCCTAAGATCAAAAGTCTGCGAACAAACCCTCGATCGAGATCCAATAATGGATCTGCGGCACAAGCCTTTCGGCTTCGGCTCCGGGCGTTCCGAACGGTGGCTTCCGCTCCTGCCGTCCTTCGAAGAAAAGCGTCACCGCAATCCTTCCACCTCCCGGTGCCGGTCAAAGTGTCCGTAAACAACCTCGACTGTATGGCTATCTTAACCCCAAAAATATTTAAGTCAAGTAGAAAACACTTTAAGTATTTTCGGTTTCTGAGAACACCGAGCCGGCCGTCTGTGGAAAATATGTGGCCAGTGCTGTGGAAAAAGAATGTGGAAAACTCGCTAAGTATTTCGCAGACAATCGCTTGGCTTGCGGCGACGCAAAACCTGTTCTTCGAGCGGCCTGTGGAAAACCGAAAAAATTCAACGAAAAAAAATATTTTGTTGGGTGGAGAAAGGTGGGTTTTTGGCGGTTATCTGGTTCTCAAGGACAGCGTGCTGGGCTTATCTGTGTTGGAAGGTGGTATGTCGACCGGACGCTGTCGGTAGTGAAGCAGGATGGCAAAAGAAATCGCGGCCGGCATCTTTTGATGCTCGACCGCGTAATAGACCTGGAGCCGTTCAGGCTGCCGATTTAGGCAGCTTCGGCGACGGGAAGTTCGGCATAGACGCTGATGAACTTGCCCTTGCGGCCCTTGTCCTCGAACTTAACGAAGCCTTCGATCAGTGCAAAAAGCGTATCGTCTTTGCCCCGGCCGACATTATTGCCCGGCTTCCATTTCGTGCCACGCTGACGAGCCAGAATATTGCCGCCAAGGACATGCTGGCCGCCGAATTTCTTGAGGCCGAGACGCTGTGCAGCTGAATCGCGGCCGTTTCTGGATGAACCTACACCTTTCTTATGTGCCATTATGTTAGTAAATAGTGAATGGTTAATGGTTAATAGCAAAAACCGTCCGTTCGTTAGTCTATCGTGATCTCCGTATAGCCTTGACGGTGGCCTTGCTTACGCTTGTACTGTTTACGGCGCTTTTTCTTAAAGACGATGACCTTATCGCCAAGGCCGTGACCGACAACGGTAGCTTTGATGCTTCCCGTCGCAGCCTTTCCATCTGCTAGGATGGTGTCGATATCGACTTTCTTGCCGGCTTCCGCTTCGATCGACGGGACGCGAACCTTCTGGCCGCTCTCGACCGCGAACTGTTTACCGCCGGTTTTAATGATCGTGTAACTCATTTTCTCTCCTGGCTTTTCGGGCAGCTTACGTGGGCAAACCTCTGCCCACAGCCGAAAAGTTCAAATTATACGGAAAAGGCAGGGCAAGGTCAAGCTTCCGCAGGGTTCTTTACAACTCCGATAAATGGCAGGTTGCGATAGCGTCCGGCGGCGTCAAGGCCGTAGCCGACAACGAATTCATTCGGGATCACGAAACCAGTGTAATCGAGCTTCAACTCCTTGTTTATCCGCGGTTCAGGCTTGTCGAGAAAGCTTGCGAGCTTTATGGAGTTCGCCCCGCGAGAACCAAGGATATCGAGCAATCGAGTCAAAGTAAGGCCTGTGTCGATGATGTCTTCCACCACGAGCACATCCTTGCCGCGGATCGGGTTGCTCAGGTCCTTTAGGATCTCCACGTCGCCGGTCGAAACAGTTCCGTCCTTGTAGCTCGAAACGGCCATAAAGTCGATCTTCATAGGCAGATCGATCGCCCGCATCAGGTCAGCCATAAATACGCACGAACCTTTCAGAACGCCGACCAGTACAAGATCGCGGCCCTGGTAGTCAGCTGTTATTTGGCGCCCAAGCACGTCGATCCGCGCTTCTATGTCGTCGGCCGAATAAAGTATCGAAAGGTTTGGGTTTGTAAACTCGGTCACTGCGGTCTGTTTCAATGATTCGGCCGTCATAATTTATCGTTCTTTGGTTGATTGGCTGGCTAAATGAAAATATATTCAAATAGCACGGCCATTTCAAGGATGGCAGGCGTGTCTCGACAAAACGAATGGTAAAAGCGACAGACGAAACGCGTGACCGAGTAAGAGAACTTGTCCGCCAAGTGCTTGCCAGTGTGCCCGCAGATACGGCAGAACCGGCGGAGCAGGCCGTTGGGCATTCGCCGGAGCACATCGTCGTAAACTCTCTAAAGGCTAAGCGTTCGGCCGAATGGGATCGTGACGAATCATCGAAATTGCTCCTTACCGAAGACGACATTCGGGGACTCGATCACGGGTCAAGGCTTCGCATCAACGAAAAGGCCAAGTTCACGCCGCTCGCCGCTGACTTGATAAGCGACCGCGGCATTGAGCTTATCAAGAAGGCGGCGCGAACGAGTTCGATAAAGGTCCGTTCCGTCGCGATCGGTTCTGATCATGGCGGTTTTAAGGCGAAAGAGGCTTTGAAAGCTAAGCTGGTTGAGCGTGGCGTGAATGTTCGCGATTTTGGGACCGATTCGGAAGAAGCGGTCGATTATCCTGATTTCGCTCACGCCGTCGCAAAGGCAGTAGGTGCGGGGCATGTTGACGCGGGGATCTTGATCGATGGAGCCGGGATCGGAAGTGCGATCGCTGCGAACAAGGTTCCCAATGCACGTGCGGCGCAGTGTTATTCCGTCGCCCTTGCGAAGAATTCCCGTGAACATAACTCTGCGAACGTCCTTTCGCTCGGTGCCGGCCAGAATTCGCTCGACGAAATGTGGCAGATCACCGAGGCCTTTCTCTCGACCGAGATTACCGAAGACCGACATAAGAAACGCGTCGCAAAGATCGACGCTATCGATAGACAGTACCGAAAGTAGTAAAATATCAACTTAAAGAGCAATGCAATCCAACGGACAACACGAACTTCTGGTCGAACAGATCACCGACCTTGTGATGGCAAAGATCTCAGGCGAGGAATACTCGCCGAGTTTTTGCCGGGCGGACGTTGAAAGGATCGTTGACGCCGGCGCCGAAAGGATCGGCATCGTCCTCGGCGAAACTGCGACCGCCCACGATTGGGCGAGCCTGATCGACCACACGCTCCTAAAGCCCGAGGCATCGCTCAACGACATTAAGAAACTTTGTCGCGAGGCCGCCGAGTTCGGTTTTGCGTCGGTCTGCGTGAATCCGGCCTACGTAAAGGACGCGGTCGAATTCCTAAAAGGAACGGATGTGCCCGTCTGTACGGTGATCGGCTTTCCGCTGGGAGCTACACTGCCCGATGTAAAGGCTTACGAGGCCCGAAGAGCCATTTTCAATGGGGCACGCGAGGTGGACATGGTTATCAACATCGGAGCTCTAAAAAGCGGCGACGACTGCCTTGTCGAGGACGACATTCGCGCCGTCGTGGAGGCGGCCCATCAAGATCACATTCTGTGTAAGGTGATCATAGAGACCGCACTGCTTACCGATGAAGAGAAGGTCCGTGCCTGTCTTGCTGCCAAGAATGCGGGGGCCGACTTTGTCAAGACCTCGACCGGTTTCGCAAAAGGCGGCGCTACCGCGAACGACGTTGCCTTGATGCGTCACACGGTGGGGTCTGCTCTAGGAGTTAAGGCCTCCGGCGGCGTAAAGGGAATTGACGATGCTCGCGCAATGTTCGAGGCCGGTGCCACACGCATCGGTGCTTCGGTCGGCGTCAAGATAGCGCAAGAAGCCTCGGGCATTAAGACCGAGGCTTCCGCGTCAAGTTATTAAGTTGTTCTTTCGAGGCGGCCTTACCAACCTCGCTTTGCTGTAAAGTTGAACACAAGATAGCCGGATGCGCCAACTGGCTGGCCGTTGACCGTCGCCGGTTTGAACTTCGAACGGCGAACTGCCTCCTCCGCGGATTTCCGCAGCGAACTCGGTCCGGATTCCGTATCGACCTTTACGACCTTTCCTGCACTATCAAGGATGACGTTGACCGTGATCCTGCCTTGGACGTTCATACGCCGCTCCATCTCGGTGTACCGCGGCGTTTCAAGCTCGACAACAAGTGAGTTAAGGTCACCTACCGCAACCATTGCCGGTGGCGGCTCATTTGAAGCCGGCTCGGAGGATTTCGGTTCAGCAGGCTTTGTTTCGGCCGGTTTTGTTTCAACCTTTGCGGTTGTTTCCTCGGGCTTTACAACCGGAGCGGCCGGCTTTGCAGGCTGATCGGCGGGCTTCACTGTTTGAGCTGCGACCTTTGCCTTAGCATCCTTCAACCTCGCGACAGCGGCCTTTGCCGGCTCGTTCGAGTTGTCGGCCTCAACAGCCTTTTCATAATGAGCAAGGGCATCATCGGTTTGGCCAAGCTTCTCTTCGGATGAAGCTCGGCGGAACCAAGAGGCAGTGTCCTTTGGATCGCGCTGTACCGCAAGCGAGAACTGATTCACCGCCAACTCGAACTTCTGCTGCTTGACATAGATCGAGCCGCGTTCTGCGTAGAGCGAAGCGTCGTCCGGCTTTAGCTCGATCGCTTTTCCAAGCTCGATCAAGGCGCCGTCCATGTCGCCGGCTGAAAGCAGGCCCATCGCTCGTGCTCTGTAAAAGGCTGAATCAGGGACCGGACCGAGCGGTTTAGAACCGGACGACGCGACCTGGACCGGCTCCTTCACCTCAGGCTTCGGGCTCTTGTCCTTGATAGCGGCGATCAGCGCCGGGCTTGCGCCGGTAGCCTCTAGTTCCTTTTCTATGTCGGAATTTAGCTCAAAGGTTATACCGCGCTGTGAAACGGCTGTCGTCAGGATCTGATTCTTCTCCTCCATCGGAGCCTTCTTAGATCTGAGTGCGATCAGAATATCAGCTAGGCTCAGCTCTTTTGATTGAGCTGAGGCCGCGGGGACTGCTATGACACTGAAGAGCAGGCAGCCGAACAAGAAATATATCGGTAAGCGAATAGCGGAAAATACGTGGCGGAACATTTTTCTTTTCTCCAGGGTGGGGTTAATTGTCGTTGATCAAATCATCAACGGAGATCTTCTTTGCCTTTGCGGGGGTCGCAGCGGCGGCGGGTTTTTGTTCAGATCTTGCTGGCTTTGCCTCGGCGATCTGAGGCCGAGCTTTTACTTCGCGGCTTTCAACCACAGGCCTTTCGGGGGCTGCAGGTGAATTCTCAACTACGGACTGCTGCTGTTCGGCCGGTGGAACTTGGCTATCAGCTGCGGGCTGTGCCTCAGGTTCGGCACTTACGGTCGCTGTCGCCGGAGCGGTCTGGGCACTGTCAGGCTGACCGCCGCCCATTGAACTGAGCATCCAGACGCCGATGGCTAGAACGATCAGAGCGACCGCACCGATACCAATGACCTTCGTAGGTATTCCCTTTGCTTCCGGTTCAGTTGAGCCAAAAGAACCGGGAACCGATGCAAAGGAAGTCTCGGCAGTTTTGATTTTCGGGACGGATTCCACCGCGGGAACGGTATTCGCCTCGACGCGGGTGTGTACACCGCCAAAAGGTTCGTCGGCAGGTGAATGGGTGAGTGCCGCAGCCTCTTCGACCAGTTCGGCCTCTTTTGGCGCGATCTCATCGATGAACGGCTCCGGATGCTCTTCGATAACCTCTTCAGAAAGCGAGAAGGTCGCCGTCGGTTCTTCCGCTGCGGCCGGAGTATGGACGAACTCAGGTTCTTCTTCGGCGACAGCGACAGGCTCTTCTTCGGCAGCAGCTACGGGTTCTTCTACAACCTCGTTGGAATAAGCGATCTCGAACCCGGCGGGTGCGGCCTCGGGTTCTGGGGCCGATTCCTCAAAGGGAGCAGATACTTCTGCGGGAGCTTCTGCGGCATAGGCAAGCACTTCGTCGGGTTGAAATGCGGTTTCCTCCGCCGCTTCGTGGGTTTGTGCTGAAATCGCCGGTCCGGACGGCCCAAAAGGGATCTCCAGAAGATCGTCAAAGTCGTCCGAGTTGGCTGCAGGAGCAAAGGCTTTAGCTGCTTCGAAAGGCGTTGGCGCCGCAACTTCGTTCGCGGCTTCGGCAGGAGGAGCATCTTCGACCGGCGTTGGGTCTTCGACCGGGGTTGGGTCTTCGACGGGCACGTACTCTTCTACCGGTTGGTCAGACGCTTCTACCGTGGCTACTTCGACTTCCTGCCGTTCTTCCATCTGTGGTTCGACCGGTGCGGCAACTTCAATCACGGGTCGCGAGGCGACAGGTGCCGAGGTCGGCATAGCAGGCTGCATCAAGGCGGCTTCGAGCGAATCATCGCGCAGTTCGCGCTTGAGCGAAAGCATCTTCATCAGCTCATCCGAGGCGTTCTTGGGAACGTGCGGGTTCAGGCCGTCGATCGCCGTCAGCGGATCGTTTCCGGAATCGTGTATCTCGATCAGCCGCTCCATCGCAGACTTTGGTGCGGAGCCGGCAAAGAGGTTGTAGAAGACGGCCGCGATGGAATAAAGGTCGGTCCGATGATCCGGTGCGGCGTCGAGCAGAGCCAGGCTCCTTTCGTCGTAATCAGCCGTGATCGCCTTCTGAGAGGCAAAATCGAGCGTTTCCCAAATGGCTTCGAGCGGAAGATATGGAGATTCTGACGGACTGCTGCCGAGGATCTGCGCGCGTTCGAAGAACGCGAGTTTCAACGTGCCGTCCAGACTTGCACGAAAATAGAGCGGAGAGATCTCGATCAATTTTGCGTTCGGGAACTGTCTGCGGATCTGTGCGACGGAATCAACGATCGGTCTAATGCGCTCGCAGAGTTTTGCGACCTCGGCCGAGTTGAGGCGATCGTTTCCAAGATCCCAAGGCCCGCTGCTCATCAGCGGTTCTGTAACGAGATATGCGCGACCGTTCTCATCAAAACGGTCGGCAATACCGAGAATGCCATTGCCGCGATATTTCGCGTTGGCATTCCCAAAAAGGGTCAGGCCCGCGTTCTCACAAAGCAGAACGGGCTTGGCGGCTAGGTTGTCTTGAGCCTCATAAATGGTGTGCGATGAGTTTGAGGCTACTATTTGGCTGACGCGGAAGCGTCCTTGGCGGAGAATCGAGTTGGTGGATAGCATGGCGTTTTATCAGGTAGGCGGGAAGTATCCCGATACGCCATTATATGCATAATATGAATAAAAGTAAACAAAAATGTTTAAGGGCGTTTAATCGCCCAAAACATGAGGGTTTAACCTCTCGAATCCTTTCCACGACGATAGTCCGGCCCGGAGATCTCAACGCTTTTACACATCTCGAAAAGACGTGAACGCGTTCGAACGCCGATCCTGTCCTCGAGCGTCTCTTCACGGTCATTCGGCCGGATGTCAAGGTAATTCGTTGTAAACACAGTAAGCTTCTTGTCGTTATAGCGCGTGTTGATGATATGCCCGAGCGTATCGCGAACCCAATCGGTCGGCTTTGATGCACCGAGTTCGTCCAACACGAGCACTTCGGCGTTCAACACCGGAGCGAGAACGCTCAATTCGGAAGAAAAGGTGCTTGGGTTATAGGAGTCCTGAATTTCCTTAAGAAGAGCGCCGAATTCGTAGAATAGGCAGCTGAATCCTCTCTCTGTCAGGCCTTTTAAGATCGAGACGGCAAGATGGGTCTTCCCGACACCGACGGTTCCCATAAAAATGATCCCGCGATCGACCGCCGGATACTCCATCGTAAATGTCGTTGCGTATCGAAGAGCCGCGGTCTGCGTTGGATTCTGCGGCTTGTAGTTCGAGAAATGGCAGTCGTCGTATCTTCGCGGGAGTTTGACGCGCTTATTCTGATCAGCGTCATCCAACCGCACGCGGCAGATGCAGCGTTTAGCACCGTCGGGCGTGATCTCAAGGCCGGTGCCGTAGCATTTTGGGCAAACTGTCTCAGCGTCCGATAAACGCTCAACAGCCCTTAGGGAAGGTTTTTGACTCGTGCCTTTTGTCATATTCAAGTTGGAGGGTGAGTAGTATATCACCGAGGATTCGGCTTTTGGAACTCGAACCTCACCAATGCGTAATGTATATTGGAAACTTTATGCGGCCGCGCGTCTAACTTCACAATGGGACTTTTACGAAGCATTCTAATAAAGCTAAAACTCGCTGACCTTTCCGCCGACCGGACCCCGATCTCGGTGATGCTGCTTGATGACGATGAACGGCGGCATCGCTGGTTCGTCAAGAGGTTTGCGGGCGATGATATAGACATCGCGGCGAACGTCGAAGACGCAAAGGCTTTCCTTGCCGAGGGCAGCTACGACGCGATCTTCCTTGATCACGATCTCCTTCCGCACCACTACGAGACGAACGATCACGACGATTATCA
>JRYD01005414.1_pt1 | contig 20021 bp, 12 predicted proteins | sample 235311 | NCBI WGS metagenome assembly JRYD01 (sample SAMN03074213, study PRJNA261472) | activated sludge metagenome | biome: Common Effluent Treatment Plant; feature: Wastewater; material: Activated sludge; isolation source: activated biomass in a lab-scale reactor treating industrial wastewater at... | reverse complement strand
GAGCACGCGGGCGAGGTCACGGACGATGAGGCCTATTACGAGAACAGCGATAATTTCGACTGCGAAGCGGGCGCCGAATTCAAGGGAGGCGCAGACGCGCTTCACGCAGAGGCCCTCCTCAGCGCAGACGCCGAGTTCGACTTCGGCCAGTACGACAGAAACAACGACGGCAGGATAGAGCCCTCGGAGCTCGCGATCATCGTCGGTATAGCGCGGGATTCGAACGGCGGCTCGTCGGTCGCTACTCCGTTCAAACCATACTGCGACGGCACGCCGTTCGTAGTCGACGGCGTCGAGATCACGGAATTGGTCCACTTAAACCTCATCTACCAGGACGGCGGCCTTACGGACGAGCAGAAGACCGAGAACATGATGGTAGCAGCACACGAGCTCGGGCACCATATCCTCGGGTTAGACGACCTGTACGCCAGGTATAAAGGCGTTTACGACGGCGTTAACTTCACACCGCTCCTCGAATTCCAGAGCGACTGCCCCGACGACCTCGGGCCTGGCGAAGATTGTCAGAACCGCTACATGAACACCGCCCCGCAGCTGATTACGCTGATGACATACAAAACCGGATACTATACGACGACCACCCATATCGACGGGTTCCACAAGCTCCAGCTCGGGTGGGTCACTCCTTACGTACTCGAGAAAAAGAAGGAGTACAAGCTTAAGGACGTGAAGAAGAGCGAGGACGTTTACATCCTCCCTCGAAGGAACGACGACGGGCGCGAATATGTCCTGCTCGAATCGAGGTTTGAAGAGTCTCAGATCGACGATCCTCTTTACGACTACAATATCAACGACGACGGCCTAGCGGTGTATCACGTGATCGAGCCGGGCCCGACTTGCAAGGCCCCTCTCGGAGCGGGCGCCCCGGACTGTAAGCCTCTGATACCGCCCGCATGCGTTGCCGAGGGTATATGGTATCACAAGCAGGCGAGCAACTTCGCCCGCCTCGGTCTCAGGCTCATACAGCCCGACGTGGCCCACGTTTTCGACAAGGACGTGAACGATTCGGGTAACGACTACGCCGAATTCAAGGAGCTCCTCTTCGGCTCGTGGGCGGGTGCGGAGCTCCTCGACGAGGGCACGCTCGAATGCACGGACAATATCGGCGACCCTCTCCCCGCCGGGAGCCAGCCGCTCCTCAGGTGGGTGGACGGATCGAAGAGCGGGTACAGCCTCCTCGGCATAACGACGAGCGGCGGCGACACCACCAAGTTCAATCTCGTCCTCGATTGATTACAGAAGGCCGGTTGAGAAAAGCCATTCTATTACCACCACTCATTCTCTCCCTAGCCCGGCACCCCTCGAGGGGGGTGCCGGGTTTCTTTCTGTGTCGATTGAACCTTTTCCGTTATGTGCGCGACTAACACCGTAAACAGGCACGGGAGGTCAAACAATGAAAAATTCGATCACGGTGAAATTCGGCATTCTCGCATTTCTGGTTCTGGCCGTTTTTATAATCGCCTGGGCGAGACCCTCGCACGCGGCGGATGAAATACTATATGTAGACAGCGGCATGCTGCCCGACATAACGAGCCCAGTGGGCATCGAGATCGCGGGCGAGAGGGGATACTGGGGAGATGCCGTCAGGCTGAATGCAGACGCCGCTTCGTATACGGAAGACGGGAAGTGCGTTTTCAGATACGGCATCGAGCTTGTAAACTCGGGCCCCGCGCCGGCCGGTGAATTCTCCTACAGGCTCAACACAGGCGGATGGTCGGCCATAGTTGAGCAGGACGGAATAGGGGAGGGCGGGAGCGTCACTTCCGTCGGAGAGATCGCCCTCTCTCCGGGCAGGCAGAAAATAGTCATAAAGCTCGACAATCACGAAAGCGTCGCCGAGCTCGACGAGCTCAACAATGTTCCCTTCGCCTTAAGGGTCGAAGTAGATGGGGACTGCGACAAGGACCGCGAAAATCCCCGGCTCGTGGCGGACAGCGGGGATAAATAATCCGCCGGAAATAAACCCGGCTGCTCTGTTCAATCGAAGACCCCTCTATGCAAGTGGCCCCCGTTCTTATGATTTTTATCAGGGAACGGGGGTTTTTAATTTTCTTTGAACCTTTTCCGGAAATGCCGTTACTAACCTTTCAAACGCGGTTACAGGGAGGGTTAGAAAATGAAGGATCTGGCGATAATGATAATAGGAATTCTGGCGATAGTAGCGGTTGCGAACACGAAGCAGATGGACATGCAGTCGGGGTTCGGAGGGGTCCAGGTAGTAAATCTCGCCGAAGCCCGTTCCTTCGGAGACGACCTCCCGGCATATGCCGATGCCGATCCCGACGAGCTCGAAATCTCACAGTACGGCGAGACTACGGCTTACACGAACGACACGGAAGTATACGAAGTAATAGACGAAGGCTCATTCAGAACGGCGGTGCTCAAATAAGCGATTAAAGATGGAGGAGGATGGCCGGCCTTAACCCAGGCAGGCTCGTTACCAGCCCCGGCTCTCTTTTGGTAAGAGAGCCGGGGATTTTTTTTGTCGGGATGCGGGGGTTCGATAAGTAGGGGGTTCGATAAGTAGGGGGTTCGATAAGTGGGGACCAATAAGATATGGAGGTCCGATAATATGTGTAATCCAAATAATTTCTTACTCCAGGAGAAATCCCTCGAACCTTTTCCTCTCTCCCCGTTACTCACTTATCAACATCACTTAAGGAGGTAAGCAAAATGCTTACACATCATAATTTCAAAAAAGTTTTTTCAGTTTTCGCATTAACGGTTTTTATCTTTATTGGCGCGGGCGCGGCGAAGAGCTTCGCCGGATGCCCATACGACATCCTCGCGCTCTGTAAGGTCGGCGACAAGTGGGTTAATTGCTGTGACCATTACGGCTACACCGTAAACGGCGTCGAGAAGTCCTCTTCACCGAAGAAGAATTTTAATCTCAAATCGGTGAAGCCTGCCACGAATAATGGCGTAGTCGCGAAGTCTCCGGCCGGGCAGAAGGGCTTTAGTTCGAAGACCTCCGGATCCAACGGCAGCGCGTCTATATATCAGATGAACGGTATGAGCGGCACCGTGCCGATGAAGATTACGACCAAGCTCGTAAACGGCAACGAAGTACACGTGCTAAAGCTCGCCTCCCAGAACATGAACCAGGAAATGACCTGGAACGCGAAGCTCCAATGCGGCGGCGGCACCGTGATCAATCACTTCGAGATACAGACGGCGAACGGGCCCAGGGCCGTATTCCCCGCCGGGAATCACACTGTGACGAACGTCAACCGTAACATCGAGATAAAGCCCTGGAGTCTCAAGACGGTCGAGACGCAGTGCGCCCAGGCGCTCTCGAAAGGAAACGGCAAGTACAACAATCAGGCCGTCATTTGGCTAGAGCCCTCGGTGGTCGACATCGTAAGGTTCGGCGCGAGCTGCAAGTACTCGGGCACGAGCAACATCGTCCAGTACAGCGGCCAGGTAAAGCCGAAGACCAAGGTTACGTGCACGCTGACTAACCCGCCGTACGTCCCCGAAACATAATAGAGGCCTATTCTCTATACCTTCCGGAAGCCCCCGACGGCCGCGTGCCAGAGGGGGCTTTTTTATGTATCTCGCAAAAAGTTTCGAACCTTATTCAGCCGCGAGGCCACTCACTTTCAAGACTATTTAAAGGAGGAAATAACCATGAGGAGGTTATTCGGATTTAAGGACAATTTTTACGCCTTCATTTTAAAAGGAGGCTTGCTCGTTTTGGCTGTAATGATCTTTACATTGTTCGCTGCTGACGGGGCCAGGGCAGTGGGGTTCATCGTTGACAGCACGGTGGATGCAGTTGACGACAACCCGGGGGACGGGTTTTGCGACGACGGCTCGGGCAGCTGCACACTCCGCGCCGCCGTCATGGAATCGAACGCGCTTCCGGGCGAGGACGAAATCCTTCTCTCGGACGATGTGTACATTCTGACCATACCCGGCACGGACAACCTTGCCGCGGACGGCGACCTCGATATAAGGGACGACCTCATCATAACGGGTATCGGGGCCGATGAAACGATAATTGACGCCGCGAACCTGACGCGCGTATTTCACCTGATAGACGATGACGACCTCGCGCAGATCGAGGTGGATATCACCGGGCTCAGGATCCAGAATTCGATCGCCGGCAACGCGGGCGGAGCGATAAGGAACGTCTCCGAGATTCTCTATCTCGAAGGTGTGAGCATACAGGACAGCACCGCGCCGAGGGGCGGGGGCATATACATAGGGCCTGACGGCACCGCTTCCATATTCAACTCCGCGATTATCGACAACAGCGCGACGGACGACCCGGGGGAGGAGCGAGGCGGAGGCATATACAACGCAGGTGAGACGATCATCGTTAACACGACGGTCAGTGGGAACACGGCGGGTGATCTCGGCGGGGGTATTTTCAACGACGCCGGATTCAACGCCGTTTTCTCCACCATAGCCGATAACGTCACGGAATCCGGGCTCGCGGGCGGAATACACCAGGCGGTCGGAAGCGATACGCAGTTCTTCGGAACCATAATAGCGTACAACTCCACGGGCGACTGCGGCGGCGTGTTTATCGAATCGCTCGGGTACAACATCTCGACCGGCAACTGTAACCTGACGGACCCGACGGATTTGCCGAATACCGACCCTCTGATCGGTCCGCTTCAGAATAACGGCGGGACCACTCTGACGCATGAGATACTGGAGGGCAGCCCGGCTATAGACCTCGCCGACAACGAGTTTCTTTGTCTTAGCGTCGTCACCGACCAGACGGGCACGATAAGGCCGGTCGACGGCGACGAGAACGGCAGCGAAATATGCGACACGGGCGCGTTCGAATTCGTCCCGGCCGCGTTGGTCCCGGATGGCGGCGACGATGGCGACGGCGGGTGCTCACTCGCCAGGCCGGGCGCTTCGGGAACCGGGCCGCTGGCCGCTTATCTTCTCGTCCCGCTCTTTATATTGATTGCACGAATTCGAAGAAGACTAGCTTCTTAATAAGGTATGTCCGGTAAGGCTGCCCCCCGGGAGGGGGCGGCCCATCCGGGCATATAAGCGAGAATTAAGATGAACTTTTCAACCACAAGCCACTACTCATTATTACGAATGAAAAAACATGAAACGGAGTCCGCCGCAGGGCGAACAGCCATTCGTGGAATCGAAAAAATGTTGAATCGCCGGGATAAATATTCTACTATATGTCTACTTCTTCCAGAGGAGGATGGAGTAGTGCGGCCCGTCCGTGTTCTCTTTTTTTTGACTATTCTCATGTTTTCCCAATCCGCTTTCGCGCAGCTAAGGCTGACGGATACGGAAGCGGGCAAGGCCTTTAAATCGGGCGATTACGACAAGGCTCTCACCGAGCTCAAGGTTCTCCTCGAAGAATATCCCAATGACGCTGTAACCATACTCCGCTACATAGGTATCTCGTATCACCGACTGGGTGAATATAAAAAGGCGCTCGCCTCTTTCGAGCAGGCGCTCGAAATCGACCCGCAGAACGTGCCTGCCCTTTTCTACATGGCCTCGACGTATTTTAAGATCACCGATACCGCCGCCGCGCGTGAAATATTCGAGAGGATTATCATCCTCGCGCCGGAATCTCTCTACGCCGAATGGTCCGAGCGCTACGTACAGGCCATAATCCAGCGCGAGACCGAGTACAAGCAGCCCGGCGGCCCGAAGCTCTACGACGTGTTCATCCAGGTAGCTCCGCAGCTCGACTTCAACGTCCCCGAAGACCCGAACGTCGGCAGCACGTTCAGCGACGACGAGTCCTTCAGGTTCACGGAATACGCCTCGCTCGGCCTAAGGACAAAGCAGCTCGGCAACTGGATGCTCGGTACGTATTTCTCGACATACCAGAGCCAGCATACGAAAAAGAACATGAGGGAATTCAACCTCTCGACGTTTAACATCTCGCCGTACATCAACTACACGACGACGATACTCGGGAAATCCTTCTCGCCGATGCTGAGCTATAATTTCAACTATTCGCTCCTCGATTACGACAGCTACGGCAATTCTCATACGATAACCGCGACGTTCAACACCGGGCTCACCCCCAACACGCTCACGATGCCATACTACCGGATTTCATTCGACAGCTTCGACGACAAGGGGTTCGATCCGTCGATATCTTCCCGGAACGCGACGAACAACGCCTTCGGTGTTGTGCAGTATTTCTTCTTTATGGAAAGGGCAATAAACGTCTGGCTCGCGTACGAGTTTCAGCATAACGACGCCGACGGGCTCAACTTTAACTTCAACGGCAACAAGTTCGGCGCGGGCTTTTCCGTGCCGATAGTTTGGGAAGTCAGGGGAGACCTGAGCGGGGAATATCAGAGGGACGATTATCCCGACTTTCAGGGTCCGAGGGACAGGGAAACGAACAGGGTGAACCTGTTCGTGCGGCTGGCGAGGAACATCGCAGGCCCGGTTTACGGGGCGTTCTCGTACAGCTACACGAACGAGAACTCGAATTACGGGGTGCTCGANNCTGCTCTACGTGCTCGAGGTGCTCCTCCGTGCGCCGGTTACACAGCTCAAGGACGGCGAGCCGCCGTATAACCAGCAGCCTCCCGACGCCCAGGACGATTTCAGGACGAGGGTGGTCCCGACGCCTCCTCCGACCGTGCCGACAAATCCGCCGCCTGTTCCGACGGACCCGCCGGTTATCCCGACCATGCCACCGCCGCCGATTCCGACGGACCCGCCCGTGCCGACGAGGCCGCCCGACAGGCCGCGTCCACAGTTCCCGCTATTCCCCGGCAGGCCCGGTCTACCCGATAACCCCGATAATCCGGATAACCCGAACAACCCTAACGATCCGCCGACTCTGCCGGATATTCCGAATCCGATCAATTGACGCTGCGCAGTTGCGAGGGGATATTTGCAAAGGGTACGCACATATAATGCACCGGTTTTGAAACCCTATCTCGCCATGATAACGGCGTTAAAAATCTAGTTAGTCCGGTTATAGAAAAGGCCTGTCATGATCGAGGATTATTCGTCGATTTCATAAGAATCGTTTTTCCGCCCTTTATGGAATTTGCTGGAAAACATCTAACAGATTGCTCCAATTTGTCTTGAAAATCCGGAAGCCTCACTGGAGCAATCCCAGTCTCTTGCCCGGAATTTGGAAAGAGAAATTGAATCGGGAGATTAGTCTGGATCAGGCGATTGACCACGGTGAAATTAAGCGGCAACGATCTATAATCACATTCGATAGAGTGTTTTCAGATTTCAACACCCATCAAATCTTCAGCGACAATGACATCTACATCAACATATTTTTTGACTTGATCGATAATGTCTATTTCATCACAGTCTGAGTACAGGTGAGTCAGAATAACTTTTTTAGCGCGAGAAGCGTTTGCTATCTTTCCAACTTCAGTAGGCGTAAGATGAAATTTGTATTTTAGATCATCGGGAAAAGAGCATTCGATTATCAGCAGATCGGAATCTTTAGCAAGTTCAATTAAAGATTCCGTATATCCTGTGTCCCCGGAGTAAACTATTGACTTTCCCTGAGACTCAATCCTGTATGCGACACTGTTGTCGGTATGATAGGTATGTTTTGTTATCAGAAGAAAATCGTCTATTGTCACCGGCTCTTCAGGTATGTCTTTTACGGTTAGCATATCCAGAGCGATCCAGTCGCCATACGCTATCTTCAAAGACGAATAGAAGTCGGCAAACCCCTTTGGTCCCCAAATCGAAAGAGGCTTTTCCCTGTTTCTTGTCGGATGAGGATATTTTGTTGCGAACAGTAATGTAATTAAATCCGCAGTATGGTCCGGATGAAAATGGCTTATGAATACATGGTCGATCGTAAGATAGTCTATGCCGACCATTCCTAATTTCCATGTAGTGCCGCTGCCGCAATCGAGCAGAATCGTTGTTTCATCAAGCTCTAATGCATAGCCCGACGATCCTCTTCTGTTATAGGGGACGCATGTTCCGGATCCTAGTATATGTACTTTCATCTTATAACCGTGTGCTGGTTAAGATAAAAAAATGATTATTTGGTATGCGGAATTAATTCTATCCAATGTTATTAATTCTGAGTTCGTACCTTCTTAACTAGGATGGATTGATATCTTATACGAGTGTATTGCGAAATCAATATCGGTACTATTTCTAATCTTCACATTGCTGTCATGCTTTGTAATCTTAAGTCCCAGTCTATCCTCGATACAAATTTTGGCGCAATTTTGTGTCTTATCATCTCAATTTGATAATGGCTTATCTCACGTCTCTGCCATACCGTCATTGAAGTGAAGATTGGAATGGAACATCCTTCAAATAACTCGGTCTTCCGGGTATATGTCCGGAGGTTGATGCTCGCTGCCCGGATGCGTCGTATAGATGAACGCAGACAGCAGTTAGGATCATACGCGTATCGATTTTATATCCTGGTGCAAGGTTAATTAATCCGGGGCCCTCTTTCTGAAGAAGCATCCATTGATGTATGTACATAATATGTATGCACATAAGTTGAGCATGCATGCCTCATTTTTAATCTCATTCCACATTCTTGTAAATGCAAATATACATTAATTGCTATCTTTTCTAGAATCATTAAGTCTCAAATTATTCAATAAAAACAGACAGTAAGCATCGCCCGCATACTTCTTCGGCCTTGTAGCAATGATAAGTTCTAAAATAACCTGTCTGGCATGGATATTGCTACGTATTCTCATCGCAAAAAAACAGGTCAAACTTGCAAATACGGCATGTTGCTCAGAAATTAGAAGATGTTGGGCCAGTCAAATCACCTATAATTGCCTACTTAGAGCAACTGCACGCGAAGTACTCTACGTTGCAAGGTGGTGAAGTAGCCACATACATCCCGGAGCTTTCCAAAGCAGATCCAAACTGGTTCGGTATAAGCATCGCAACCACCGATGGTTATGTTTATGAAGTCGGCGATACCCGTCAGCCATTCACAATTCAGTCGATATCAAAACCGTTTGTATATGGTATAGCTCTTGAAGACAGGGGGCTCGATGCAGTGCTCGGTAAAATAGGCGTCGAGCCTACGGGCGATGCATTTAACTCGATCAGCCTCGCTCCGCAAACCGGCTGTCCCTTCAATCCGATGATCAATGCGGGGGCTATCGCCGCTACGTCTCTCGTTGTGGGTAATTCCGGCGAGGACAAGATGCAGCGAATATTGAGGGTCTTCTCAACATATGCCGGCCGCGAGCTTTCCATAGATACAACCGTATACAAGTCGGAAAAAGAGACGGGTCATCGCAACAGGGCAATCGGTCATATGCTGCGTAATTTCGATATATTGAGCGAGGATCCGGATCTCGCTCTCGACCTGTATTTTCAGCAGTGCTCAATATCAGTCGATTCCCGCGATCTCAGCATCATGGCGGCCACTTTGGCGAACGGCGGAGTGAATCCGCTTACAAAGGAGCGCGCCATAAGTATCGATTACCTTGAAAACATCATGAGTATCATGACCACGTGCGGTATGTATGACTACGCGGGGGAATGGATGTATTGGATAGGCATCCCCGCAAAGAGCGGCGTCGCGGGCGGGATCATGGCGGTTATGCCCGGCCAGGCCGGCATCGGAGTTTTTTCCCCGCCTCTTGACGCACGTGGGAACAGCGTACGCGGAATCGAGGTTTGCAAAAACATTTCCAGGGATTTCAACCTCCACTGTCTTCGAGTCCCGCGTTCCTCCCGCTCGACGATCCGGGCCCAGTACGATGTTTCCAAGATCCGGTCCAAACGTTTACGAAATGAGCATGATGCCGAAATTCTCGATAAATCCGGCACAAGGGCAAAAGTTTATGAGCTAAATGGAGATCTTGTTTTTTCGACTGTAGAAGTGACGATCCGTAAGATAGTCGAAGTAAGCGATGCGGTAGATATAGCTGCCATAGATTTCAAGCGAGTTACGAATATCGAGGATTCATCCGCCCAACTGCTGCTTGATTTGATCAAGACTTACGGGAGCTGTGAAAAGCACGTTCTGTTGGTGAACCTTCAGGAGAGGCACTCGGCTTTCAGAAGATTCCTGGAAGAGCAGCTTACAAAAAACGACGAAGAAAAGAAATGGCTACACGTTTTCCCCGACATGGATCTGGCCATCGAATGGAGCGAGAACCGCTTGATTGAAGGCAAGCGTCCCGGCGACGGCTCACATAAGTCAGTCACACTCGCCGAGCATGATCTCTGCCGGGGGCTCGACCCGGAGGCCGTTACACTCCTTGAAACCCTATTAACGAGCAGGCGTTACGAACCCGGCGATCTCATAGTTCGAAAGGGAGAGCCGGCTGATGAAATCTACTTGCTTATGAGTGGAGAGGTCAGTGTCAGAATCGATTTGCCCAATGGTCAAATCAAACGGCTTTCGACACTTTCTCCCGGTATGGCCTTCGGCGAGATTGCTGTCATAAACAGTTCAGTAAGGTCAGCGGATGTACACGCTGATAAACGAGTGGAGTGCTATCTGCTATCAACAGCTGCTTTCGAGGAGCTGGGTGAAACGCATCCCATGATCAAGATGACGCTTCTTCAGAATCTGCTACGGAATTTCTCTCGAATGCTTACGATGGTTGAGCGGGAAGTCACTACACTGGCGTGATGAGAAGTGAATTGTGGAAGGACCGTTTGGCTTTTGCTTGAATAGATAAGTTGCAGTAATCAAGAGAGGGGGGTAGAGAATGAAGAGCAGGCGTTCCTATATAATACGCTCCATAATAGGTGTAGGTTTTTTATGCGCATATCAGTATTCCTTTGCCGCTTTCGCGGAAACTTGTGAGAAGTCGGTCGCAAAAGCCGTCTCGGTGCAAGGCGCCGTAGAAGTACAAAAAGCGGGTGAAGCAGAATGGCTCCCTGTTAAATTAAATGACACGTTCTGCCCCGGAGACAAGATTCGTGTAGAGGGCAAAAGCCGCGCTGACGTAGCCTTGCTTGAGAAATCGGTAATACGCCTCAACGCAAATACAACCATCACAATCCAGGAAGTAAAGGACGAACGGACCAGCGTTGTAGACATGATAAAAGGAGCCGCGCACTTCTTCAGCAGAGGCCCCAGCAGCCTTGAAGTGCATACTCCTTTTACCACAGCCGGCGTCAGGGGGACGGAATTCCTTGTAAATGTCGATGACGATAAAACCTTACTATCGACTTTTGAGGGAACGGTCGTAGCATCCAACGACTCCGGGAGCGTAACCCTGTCAGGAGGCCAATCGGCAATTGCGGAGGCGGGGAAGGCTCCGGTATTGAGCGTAATAGCGCGGCCGCGTGATGCTGTTCAATGGACACTTTACTATCCTCCCGTCCTGTATATACGTCCGGAAGATTTTCAATCCGGAGCGGAATGGGAGGGCATGGTCCGCACGTCCATAGAGTATTACATGAGCGGGGACATTCAGAAAGCTTTCGAAAGTCTCGAACAAGTCCCCGAAGATATACGCGATCCGCGCTTTTTTGCATATAGGGCCTCGCTCCTTCTGGCTGTGGGGCAAGTCGATGAAGCGAGCGTGGATATAAAACACGCTCTGAGTATTGACCCGAATTATAGTGATGCACTGGCTCTTGAAACAATAATTTATATTGTTCTGAACGAGAAGGACAAAGCGCTTGAAGTCGCAGAAAAGGCGGTTGAAACAAATCCGGAATCTGCCACGGCAGAGATCGCCCTTTCCTATGCACAGCAGGCAATGTTTGACCTCAAAGGCGCCCGAACAAGCCTAGAAAAAGCTGTACAGCTGGATCCTCAAAACGCGCTCGCATGGGCGCGGCTGGCTGAAATATGGTCCTCTTTCGGCGAACTGGGTCAAGCGCTAAAAGCAGCACAAGAGGCGGTAGCCCTGGAGCCTAATCTCTCGCGGACGCAGACCGTCCTTGGATTTGCTTATCTGACGCAGGTTGACACAAAACAGGCCAAAGAAGCTTTTACCAAAGCTATTTCCCTCGATGAAGCGGATTATCTCCCGAGGCTTGGACTCGGTCTTGCAATGATAAGAGACGGCAATCTGCATGGCGGAGGAAGGGAGATCGAAATCGCTGCAAGCCTTAACCCGAACAACTCCATTGTCCGCAGCTATCTGGGAAAGACGTACTTTGAAGAAAAACGCACCAAGATGGATGAGCGTGAGTACGAAATCGCCAAAGAGCTGGATCCCCGGGATCCGACACCGTGGTTCTATGATGCAATTGCGAAACAGACGACAAACAGACCTGTAGAAGCATTGCATAACGTGGAAAAATCGATAGAGCTGAACGACAACAGGGCTGTCTATAGGTCGAAACTGCTTCTCGATTCCGACCTGGCCGCGAGAAGCGCCGGTCTTGCCCGTATCTACACCGACCTCGGATTCCAGCAGCTTGCGCTTGTCGAAGGTTGGAAGTCGGTCAATGTCGATCCCTCCAGCTTCTCCTCGCACCGTTTCCTGGCGGATTCATATGCCGCCTTGCCCCGACACGAGATAGCCAGGGTGAGCGAGCTGTTGCAATCGCAATTGCTTCAGCCGATAAACATCACTCCGATTCAGCCGCGGCTTGCCGAGAGCAATCTCTTTCTGATCTCATCCGAAGGCCCCGGGGCCGGTTCTTTCGATGAGTTCAATCCGCTTTTCAACCGTAACCAGGTAACCCTGCTGTCGAGCGGACTCGTCGGTGAGAATGAGACATGGGCCGGGGAAGGCATCGTATCAGCCATATACAATAAAGCCAGCTTCAGCGGCGGTTATTCTTATTTCGGCACGGACGGTTTTCGAGAAAACTACGATCAGAAAGATCAAATTGTAACAGCCTATCTCCAATTGGAGCTTACTTATAAAACCAGCATCCAAGCGGAGTACCGTTATAGAAATACGGACTTGGGGGATCTCGCGCTCAGATTCGATCCCAATGACCTCCTCCCCGGTCTTAGAAACAAAGAAGAAAGAAACTATTTCAGAATCGGCGGGAAGCACGCATTTTCTCCGTCCTCTATCCTCATCGGCAATTTCACGTATCAAAATGCAGACTTCAAATTAACGGATAATCTCAGCTCATTTGATGCAAAAAGGCCGGAAGATGCCTATAGCGCCGAAGCTCAATACCTTTTCCGTTCGCAATATATTAATGTTGTCGGCGGAGCAGGCTATTTCGATATCGACGGAAGGATCGATACGACTATCACGATTGATATACCACCGCCCGACGGACCGATTATTTTTCAATCCACCACAAGTACGGACCTCCAACACGTAAATGCTTACGCCTATACTTATATCAATCCGCTGAACAATGTGACTTTCACTCTCGGGGCGAGTGCGGATTTCCTGAGCGGAGATAGCCCCGATGTCGGTGACAAGGACAAGTTCAACCCTAAATTCGGCATTACCTGGAATCCGATTCCGTCTACGACACTGCGCGCGGCGGCATTCAGGGTTTTAAAAAGGACTCTGATTACCGACCAGACTTTGGAGCCCACACAGGTTGCCGGCTTCAACCAATTCTTCGACGATGTTAATGGAACGGAATCCTGGGTCTTTGGCGGGGCCATCGATCAGAAATTCCCGAAGGATATTTTCGGAGGTGTGCAATTCTCGAAGAGAAATCTGGAAGTTCCATTCCTGGATTTCGTAGTTGACCCCGAAAATCCCCAGCTCCGGAATGAAGATGTTGATGAATATCTGGGACTTGCCTACCTCTTCTGGGCGCCGCATCCGTGGTTTGCTCTAAGAGCACAGTATATATTCGAGCGATTCGAGACTCAGGGATTTACTGATCAGCCCAAGGAACTCACCACAAATCGTGTTCCTTTAGGTGTCAATTTCTTCCATCCTTCCGGTTTGGGCTCTAATGTGACGGTGACATATCTTAATCAGGACGGAGATTTCCTGTCCCCTGAAGGAGACGGGTTTGTGTCCGGTGATGATAACTTCTGGATCGTCGATGCGGCTGTCTATTATCGACTACCGAAGAGGCACGGTTTCATCACCGTGGGAGCGACGAATCTCTTTGACCAAAAGTTCAACTATTTTGAGGTAGATGTGGACAATCCGCGCTTTCAACCGGACAGGATGTTCTATGCCAGGGTTACACTGGCGCTGCCATAACCAGGAATAGGATGAGCAGCGTAGCGATCATCATGTTTCAAAATTGAAGCATACAGTAATTCTGAGAAGAGGGACGATTCACCATGTTAAAGATATTATCCGTGATCTGCGTGTTGAGCATCATTGTAACTGCGAGTCTGGAAACCGAAGCCGTTGCGGCGACGTGCCCCAAGGGCTATACGTACAGATGTCCCACGGTAGGAGGGACGAGACTGTGCTCCTGCTGGAAAACAGGAAGCGAAATTTGTGATGTTGAAGTCACTGGTTTGGGCTACATTTCCGACTGCGTGCCGGGCGTAAATTGCCCCGTCGTGACATGTTCCGTTTACGGTACGGTAGATTTGGGTGACGGGTTATGCAACCCAAACAGTTTAGATCCCGACTGCGGCATTGAGGGCATCTCTTTTACTCTGAATACAGTTAGTCTGAATACTGTGGGTGAAGCGGAAACAGGACTCAGGCATTTCCCCACAAAGCATTGGGGTCATTGGCCGCATCCGCCGAAACCTACTCCAACGCCTACTCCCACACCTACTCCAGAGCCCACGGGAGTGCCGGTAATAGTTGAAACGCCTCTCTCCAATTCGGAGGACATTGTAGAGTGCGGCGAAGGCGGCGTATGTCAAAAATCCATCGAAGTCGAACTTATGGATTGCACTGACTGCCCCACAAATTCGATCACAACTTTCACAGCCTCAAAATTCAATGCGGAGGTTTGTGTATGCCCCGGCGGGTTCTCAGCTGAGGGAGACTGTTGCGCATATATTACACGACGTATTGACGGCAGTTGTACAAAACGAAGTGAGGAGATTTGCCTGGTACAGCAATGTACAGCAGATCTGACGTTATACGAACCGGGGATGAATATTCCATATGATTGCGTGAAGCTCAAGGAGGAACGTCATGAGTGCAAGGAACACGGTCACCATGGTTGTCACGGCAAAGGTTGTCATGGGAAGAAACATTGCCGCAAGTAAGCGGCAAGAAAAATAATAAAAATATTGAGTAAGGAGGTTGTCATTATGTTGGAGAGAATAACTCAGATTTGCCTGTTGGCATTGGTTGTATTGTCGGTGACGGGGATTGGGGCAGGCGCTGCCACATGTCCTTCCGGGTACACGTACAAATGTCCTATCATTGGAGGGACCAAATGCTGTACATGCTGGAGGACAGGAAGCGAAATTTGTGATACTGAGGTCACTGGATTGGGCAACATTAAGAACTGCATACCCGGTGTTAACTGCCCTGTCGTGACATGTTCCGTCTACGGCACGGCCGATTTGGGGGACGGGTCATGTAACCCTGATACCCTGGACCCCGATTGCGGCATAGAGGGTATCGCTTACTGTGTAAATCCTGCGGGTAATTCATCAAAAGCTAATGGGAATCCATTCACTTTAGAGACTACTCTCAGTGCAACAGCCAATATCGAGAGATGCGACAAGAACGGCAAATGTCAAAAGTCAATAGAGGTCAATCCGGAGGACTGTCCGGAGTGCTGTATTAATCCCAATTGGCAATTTAAAACATTTACCGCCACCAAATTTAATGGAGAGGTCTGCGTATGCCCCGGCGGATACTCGACCGGCGGGGAATGCTGCGGAGATACAGAGAGGTTGCTTAACGGTAGCTGCGCGACTGCGGGGGAAGAGGTCTGTATTGTACAGCAATGTACGGCTAATTTGGGCGGATACAAGCCGGGAAAGAGCTTGCCGTATGATTGCGTCGATCTCCCGCAATAGGTCGAGGCATTCTGATACCGTAAGTTAATGCTGTCTAAGATTGTTATATTTTGAGACTCCGATCTCGATGACGGATACGGATCAAGGGGATTTTTGCGCCTATGAGATTTGATTTTAAATCTCTATTATCGATAAACCCTGTTACTATCACGGCTTGCTCGATCCTGCTGGTTCTAGGGCTTTTTGTGCTAAGGGTATCGATCCTCGATCTGATTGAGCTTAAAACTTACGACCTACGTTTTCTGACCCGCGGTCCGCTGTCGCCGTCCACTGCGGTCGTTATCGCGGCGATAGATGAAAAGAGCCTTGATGCCGAAGGTCGCTGGCCATGGCCCAGATCCAGAATTGCTACTCTTGTGGATCTTCTTTCACAGGACGGAGCGAAAGTGATAGGTTTTGACATAGGATTCCTCGAGGCGGACGAGAACTCGCAGCTTGCGCTGATCGATCAATTCAGTCAGAAAGTAGAAGATATATACGGAAAACACTCACAGCTCGCCGGCTTCATTGAAGAGAGTAAAAGCAGGGCCGATAACGACCTGGCCCTGGCTGAAGCCATAAAAAGATCGTCTGCGGACGTAGTCCTCGGATATTTCTTTCACATGGACGAAGACGACATTGACTATGGTATAGAGCAGAGTGAAATAGACAAGCAAATCGAAAGCATCAGTGATTCAAAATACCCTATGGTGCTCTATCAAGCGCAAGATACGGGTTCCATTCACTTTGTTAAAGCCTATGCTCCCGAGAGCAACCTCCGTATGTTTTCCGATGTGGCTGCTTCCTCCGGCTACTTCACCCTACAAAGCGACCAGGACGGTGTTCTCCGCTGGATGCCGCTCGCTATACAGCATGGCGAGGACTTGTATCCCCCGCTCGCGGTGCTCAGTGCATGGAACTACATGGACAAACCTCAGATGATGGTTACGGTCGGGAGGTATGGCATAGAAGAGATACAGATTGGAGATCATTTTATACCGACCGACGAAAGCGGGCGGCTGCTCATAAACTACGTCGGCCCGCCGAAAACTTTCACTCACTTTTCTGCCAGCGATATTATAGGCGGCAAGATTCCCAAGGGGACGTTCAAAGATAAAATCGTACTGGTCGGCGCCACGGCGACGGGAATCTATGATCTGAGGAATACTCCATTCAGTCCAACATTCCCGGGCGTTGAGGTCCATGCCAACGTCATAGACAACATTTTGACCCACAGTTTCATTTCGAAGCCCCGGTGGTCGAGGATCTACGACCTGCTTGCTATAGTCATACTGGGGGTTCTTGTCGGGGTCTCGATACCCCGGATGAGCGCGGTCAAAGGGCTTCTCTTCGCATCCGGCCTGATCATCCTATACGTCTGTTTTGCATTGTGGCTCTTTATTAACAACGGAGTATGGCTAAATATCGTTTACCCCCTGTTTACGATTTCTATGAGTTATATGGTCCTTACCATCTATTACTATGCGACGGAAGAGCGGGAACGAAAGAGAATCAAAAAGGCGTTCACACACTATGTAGCCCCCGCAGTAATCGAAGAGATGCTGAAGGATCCATCGAGGTTAAAGCTGGGGGGAGAAGAAAAAGTCCCTGACAGTATTATTCAGCGACCTCCAGGGATTTACTTCCGCTTCGGAGCGTTATGCCCCTCACGAGATGATAGTGATTCTGAGTGAATATTATGCCCGGATGACGGAGCAGATCTTCGGCTACCAGGGCATGCTCAAAGAGTATGTGGGCGATGAGCTAATGGCTATTTTCGGCGCGCCGGTTGATCAGGCCGATCATGCGGAAAGAGCGTGCGCCGCGGCTCTGGCCATGCGTGACGACCGCAATGCGCTAAATGAAGAATGGGCGAAGATCGGCCGCCCGCCCCTTATCGCCCGGACGGGGATTAACTCGGGGCCCATGCTGGTGGGGAACCTCGGTTCCAAATACCGGTTTGCATACGGAGTGCTGGGGGATCAGGTGAATCTCGGCTCTCGGCTCGAGGGTCTTAACAAAGCTTACGGAACGGAAATTCTCATCGGTGAAAACACCGCTCAACTGGTTGGCAACACATTTCTAATGAGGGAAATCGATATGGTGCAGGTGGTCGGCAGGGTTCAGCCTGTACGCATCTATGAACTCCTGGGAACTCGGGATAAGTCGCTCCCTCACGAGCAGGAAAGAGCTTTTAGTCTCTACGCCGCCGGATTGGAAGCTTATCGTGACCGGCGCTGGAACGAAGCTCTCGAGCTCTTCAGCAAATCCCCATGTGACGGCCCTTCCGAAACAATGGCCGAACGTTGCCAAATATACTTACAATCGCCGCCGCCCGAGGAGTGGGACGGAGTTTTTGAGGCCTTACATAAATTTAAATAAGGAATTCCGTCTCTTTAACCGAGTCTCATAGCCGATCTCCATATGAGTCGGGCTTACGGACACGGCTATATGCGTTACACCGCAGCCACGAGAATGGTCGAATCGGGTGCGAACATAGTTGCTATAAGCAAGATACTGGGCCACAGTGATATTAAAACCACGATGAGGTATACTCACCCTGAAGATTCATTGAAGGATGCCCTTGAATCTCTCGGGAACTTTGGACAAAATGCTGCCAATGACAACTCAATCAAATCCGATGTATCATAACCTATTGTAATTATTGACTTGGAGGGCTGGCAGAACGGCTAATGCACCGGTCTTGAAAACCGGCGTCCGAAAGGACTTGGGGGTTCGAATCCCTCGCCCTCCGCTCTAATATCCCCATAAATATCTATTTAATACAGCATGTTAGGCTTGCTGTATTCTTTGCCAAAATTCCCATTGGTTACACTTTTGGGAAACTTTTCTATTCTCAACTCTTACAATCTTCCCTTTTGCGACTCCGAAATCACGGTTTTCTGGTCAATAGTTGCACCAAAAATGGTACCAAAATAAATCCGTGTAACTATCTCTCATCAAACAGAAAATCCCGACTTTTAATAACCAAAATCGATCAAAAATGGAGGTTCATCAATGGGACTCTACAAGAAATCTGTTAAAAATGCAGATGGGGAAATGGTTCTCTACTGGCAGGCACGTATTCAATACCGCAAACGGAGATACACCAAAGTCATCGGAAGGGTCGATAAAATGCGGAAATCCTTGGCCCAGAAAATCCACGATGAGATGATCTACGAAATCAAATTCGGGAAATATGTCGATAAGGAATCAGACTATAATTGTCCAACTTTAAACGAGTTCTCGATCGAGTATCTAGACTTCGCGAAAAACACTATCCAAAAACGGTCTTGGAAAAGGGATCGGCTTTCATTAAAGAATCTGAAAAAAGCATTGGGAAGTCTCGCGCTCGACGAAATTACCCCGAATCATCTGATAAATTATCAAACCAAGCGACTTGGCGAAGGCAAAAAACCTGCTACTGTCAATCGTGAGCTCAGCTGTCTTCGGAGCTTAATTAACGTAGCCATTAAAAGGGAAGTGTATAGCGGAAGGAACCCTGTTTCCGGGATGAAATTTCTGGAAGAGAATAATCAAATTGAACGAATTCTGACTCTTGAAGAAGAAGTCCGGCTGCTTAACTCCAGTCCTCCGCATTTAAAACCTATAATCATCACTGCACTCAACACCGGGCTTCGTAAATCCGAGATACTTCATTTGAGATGGGAGAATGTGGATCTCAAAAACGATATCGTGACTATTCAAGTCGAGAGCAGTAAGAATAAAAGACAAAAAAGAATTCCTCTTAATTCAAAAATGAAAGCTCTGTTGAATTCTCAAAATGCAATCACGGGCAATACAGAATATGTTTTTCTGAATTCTAGAGGAATGCCGTTTAAGGACTACAATTCCATCAAGACTTCATTTAGTAACGCATGCAAAAAAGCTCATATCACTGGATTGCGATTCCACGATCTTCGGCATTCGTGTGCAAGCAGAATGGTTGAAAATGGAGCGAATATTGTCGCAGTTTCCAAGATTCTGGGACACAGTACTCTTTCAATAACGATGAGATACCTTCATCCGGATAAGTCGTTAAAAGAAGCAGTTGAGTCCTTAAACATTACTAAGGAGGGGCCAAAGTTTTAACTTCCAACCATAGAAAGTATTAGTCATCGAGTGATTCCAAAGCTCGTCTCTTTAAATTGTCTATCGATAGATACCTTTTTGTCATTTCAATACTTGAATGGCCTAATATTGCCGATATAACAGCAATTTCTACACCATTTTCATACATCCG
>JRYD01006258.1_pt1 | contig 20109 bp, 19 predicted proteins | sample 235311 | NCBI WGS metagenome assembly JRYD01 (sample SAMN03074213, study PRJNA261472) | activated sludge metagenome | biome: Common Effluent Treatment Plant; feature: Wastewater; material: Activated sludge; isolation source: activated biomass in a lab-scale reactor treating industrial wastewater at... | reverse complement strand
CGCGCCAGGATCGCATCGAGCAAGCGAAGGCGGATTGGCGGGCGCTGCGCATTCCCCTGCCCGTCGATGACGATCGCGAGTTCATTCCATTGCCCGAAGAACCGCGACCGCCGCCGGAGCCCATGAGCTGAGAAACATGACCGACCTATCCGTTTATCCGATCACGAAGAAATGGCCGCCGCGCCATCCCGACCGCCTGCAGCTGTACGCGCTCAACACACCGAACGGCGTGAAGGCATCGATCATGCTCGAAGAGACGGGACTGCCGTACGAGCCGCATCTCGTCGATTTCAGCAAGGGCGATCAGCGATCCGTCGAGTTTCGTTCTCTGAATCCTTACGGAAAGATTCCGGCGATCATCGATCCCGACGGACCCGACGGCAAACCGCTGCCGCTGTTCGAATCCGGCGCGATCCTGATCTACCTCGCCGAAAAAACCGGCAAGCTCATGCCGCGCGACCCAGCGGCGCGCTACGAGACGATTCAATGGCTCATGTTCCAGGTCGGCGGTATCGGCCCGATGTTCGGACAGGTCGGCTTCTTCTATAAGTTCGAGGGCAAGGACTGGGAAGACAAGCGCCCGCTGCAACGCTACGTCGCAGAAGCGCGCAAGGTTCTGGAGGTCTTGAATGCAAGACTCGAAACGCGCGAATGGATGATGGGTCGCGAATACTCGATCGCGGACATCGCGACGTTCCCGCCCATACGCAACCTCATCCATTTCTATGGCGCCGGCGATCTCGTCGGTACCGACGACTTCCCGCACGTGACGCGCGCGCTCGATGCGTTCCTCGGGCGCCCCGCAGTCATTCGCGGCCTGGAGATCCCCAAGATGCCGGCATGACACACCGGCCTCCTCCCTAAGCTGTCGCGCAGGATGCGCACGCGACGATTCCGTCGCCCCTACTTCTCATCGAATGTCTCGGCGAGCGTTTTCAGATCGATGCCCAGCCGCTTCAAGCGGGCGCGCAACACCGGCCATTCCTCTTTCATGAATTTATTGCGCTCGCGCTTCAGCAACGCCTCGCGCACTCCCTTGCGCACGATCAAGCCCTCGCCGCGCAGACGATCGGTCAGTCCATCGCGCGCCAGCTCCTTGTAAGCCTTGGCGACGGTGAGCGGATTGATTTCGTAATCGCTCGCCAGCTGGCGCACCGAAGGCAGCATTTCGCCTTCGGGATACGTCTGATCGAGGATGCGGCCGATCAAATGGTTCATCAGCTGCCGATAGATCGGCAGGTCGTCGGACCAGACCGGAACTGCGGGTGCGCGTGGCATGCGATACAGGCCAGTTGGTTAGCTGGCCAGCTGGCCAGCTGGCCAGACAAAGACGGAAGAAACTGAATCAACCTTCGACATCGACTTGCACCTGGATCGATCTTTCAGACACCACACTCTGCGTCTTGCCAGCCTGCCGGATGACCAGCTTGCAAGCAGGCCGCGAAGATAGCGCGCACACCCTTGCGCGGCAATGTATTATTGATTTACTGTATTACGATTGTAACACAGCGATGCATTGCATATGACGTTCGTTCCGTGGCGCAGCGAGACGGAGGAGTCGATCGACGTATCGGCGATGGACCGACGCGTGCGCTCACCGTGGCTGTCATCGCAGCGCTGGATGCTTCTCGGCCTCGGCGCGCTTCTGGCCTGCACGATCGGCATCGCCACGGTGCGTCAGGCGATGACGCGCTCCTTCAGTCTGCCGGCCGAACGGGTCGCGCTCGCGGAGGTGCGGCGCGGCTCGTTCGATGACTACGTTCCCGTGACGGGCAACGTACAGCCGCGCGAAACGGTGTATCTCGATGCGATCGACGGCGGCCAGATCGCGGAGATGTTCGTGGAAGAAGGCGCGCTGGTGGCGACCGGCCAGCCGCTGGTGCGACTGACGAACACCCACCTGCAACTACAGGTCATCAACAGCGAAGCGCAGCTTTCCGAACAGCTCAATCGCCTGACGAGCACGAAGCTGCTGTTCGAGCAGACGAAACTGACGCATGCGCGCGAGCTGATCGACACGGAGTTTCAGATCGAGCAATCGCAACAGCGTCTCGCACGCATGGTTGCGCTGGAAAACACCGGCGCCATCAAGCGCTCCGACATCGAAGATGCGAAGCTCGAGCTCGTGCGATTGCAACGACTGGAACGAGAGCTGGCGCACGCGGCACAGATCGACGAGCGCCTGCAAGCCGAGCAGATCGAACAGCTCGATCGTGCGGTCAAAGGTCTGAACGCGAACCTGGGGCTCACCCGGCGCAATCTGGAAAACCTCATCATCAAGGCGCCGTTCGACGGCCATCTCACCGCGCTCGATGCGCACCTGGGCGAATCGAAACAGCCGGGCCAGCGGCTCGGGCAGGTCGACCGTATCGACGGCTTCAAGGTCGTCGCGCTCGTCGACGAGCACTATCTGGCGCGGGTGAGCGTCGACCAGGACGCGATTGCCGAGATCGACGGCCGCGACCATTCCCTGCGGCTGACGAAGGTGTACCCCGAGGTGCGCAATCGACAATTCAAGGTCGATCTCGCCTTCGCCAGCGCGCCGCCCGCCTCGGTACGCAGAGGGCAGTCGCTGCAAGTGCGGCTGAAGATCGGCGCAGCGCGTGACGGCTTGATGGTGACGAATGGCGCCTTCTACGAAGACACGGGCGGCCAATGGGCCTTCGTGGTCGGCGCCACCGGCACGGCCGAGCGCCGCACGATCAAGACCGGACGCCGCAACCCCGAGCAAGTCGAAGTCCTGAGCGGGCTCGACGCGGGCGAGCGCATCATCGTCTCGAGCTACGAAACTCTGAAGCAATTCGACCGCATCGTGTTACGCCAACCTTGATTCACCCTAAAGAAGGAGTTGTCATGGCTTCCATTCAAACGCTCGGCGCCTCTGCGCCGCCCGGATCCTCCGGCCGCTTCGTCGCGCCGCATCTTCCGGCCACGGAGCATGCCTCGCCCATGATCCGTCTCGACGGCGTCCGCAAGGTCTATCGCACCGACCAGCTCGAAACCACCGCCCTCAACGATGTGAACCTGGAGATCCGACCGCGCGAGTTCGTTGCGGTCATGGGGCCGTCGGGCTGCGGCAAGTCCACGCTGCTGAACGTCGTGGCGATGATCGACACCGTGACGAGCGGTCGATACCTGCTCGACGATATCGAAGTATCGAGTTTTCCCGAAAGCAAGCTGGTCGACCTGCGCAAGCAGCACATCGGCTTCATCTTCCAGAGCTTCAACCTTATCGACGATCTGTCGGTCTATGAGAATGTCGAGCTGCCGCTGCTGTATCAAGGTGCTTCGAGACAACAGCGTCGCACGCGCGTGCGCGAAGTGCTGGAGCTCGTCGACCTGCTGCCGCGCGCGAAGCACAAACCATCGCAGCTCTCGGGCGGCCAGCAGCAACGCGTCGCGGTCGCGCGCGCTCTGGTCGGCGATCCGAAACTGATCGTTGCCGACGAGCCGACCGGCAATCTCGACTCGAAAAACGGCGAGGACGTCATGGACATGCTCACGACGCTGAACGAACAGGGCGCGACGATTCTGATGGTGACGCACTCGCAGGCGCATGCGCAGCGGGCGCATCGGATCGTGCACATGCTGGATGGACGCATCGTTCCTGCTGCCTCCGGCTGCAGTACGTGATGAGTAGACCACACCAAACGAGGAGGAATTGATGAAGCTTCTCAAGGTAATCCGTCTTTCGTGCACGCTCTCGCTTGTGAGCACTGTGTCGATGAGTGCTGCGAGCTCGGCTGAAAAGCCCTGTGCTTCTGGTCGACACGACACGCTCGCCGCCACTTTGACGGGCGTCACCCATGTCGTGATCGACAGCGATCCGGGCGAGATGCATGTGTTTGGCGAGGAAGGTCATTCGGAGCTGACGGCGACTGCGCGAATTTGCAACGGCCATGCCGTCCCCCACATCCGCGTCGAGCGCGCGGACTCCACCTTATACGTCACGATCACTCGCACTGACGGCGGCCACCGTTGGCTCGGCTCATCTACTTCCATGCTCACGACGATTTCGGTGGATAAGAGGTCGAGCGTCGAGATTGTCAAGATGCAGGGACCCACGACGATCCGCAAAGTACGAGCTGCACGCGTGTACGACGGACTGGGAATGCTGAGCATCGTGGACGTCTCGGAAGATGTGAACGTCAACAAAGGAATCGGCCTTACGTCCATCGCAAACGTTTCAGGCGACGTTGGCGTCACGAGCGGGGCCGGACAATTGTCGATCTCCGATGTGAGCGGCAATGTACGAATTGATGCAGGCGCGGGCCGGCTCTCGGTTCACAACGTCGTCAAGGACGTCGTCATCGACGTCGATACCAGTGGCGAAATCCGGATCGAGCGCGTCAGCGGAAACGTTCGCGTGGCTCAAGATACGAGCGGCGCGATCTCCGTACACGATGTTGGAGGTACATTTACGGTCGAAGAAAAATTTTCCGGACGCATCGCCTATACGAACGTGTCCGGCGAAGTACGGATACCAAGAATCTCGACTCGCAAACGAGTCGGCCCAAAGCCATAGCAATGCCTTTCAGGAATTTCCCATGCTTTCACATTACCTGGCTACTGCGCTGCGTCACATGCGCCACCATGTCGGCACGACCCTGATCAATCTCGCCTGCCTGACGCTCGGACTCGTCGGATTTCTGCTGGCGTGGGGCACGGCCGAATATTTCGCTCATTTCGATCACTACCATGCGCGGGCGGATCGCACGGTGGTATTGACTCGGTTTCAGCCGGAGTCGCGCTTCACGTTTCACATCGTGCCTCGCATTCTCGGTGAGCATCTGCGCACCGATTTCCCAGAGCTCGAGGCAGTTGCGAGCGTGTCGTACGTTCGAGAGGCGTCGATCGTCGCCGACGGCAACAGTCAGTTCGCACAGCTTGCGTACGCGGATCCCGACTGGCTGCGTATCTTCGATCTTCCTTTCACGCACGGCGAGCGGGAAACGGCCCTCGACAACCCCCGCAGCGCCGTCCTCAGCGAAGCGCTCGCCGTGCGTCTTTTCGGAACCACGAATGTCCTCGGGCGCCGTCTGCGACTGGCCGGGCAGCAGAACGATGTCACCGTCACTGGCGTCATCGGCTCGATCCGCAAGCCTTCGCACATTTCCACGACCGCGTCCGGCTCATTCAGCCCGCATCTCGCCTTCGATCTGCTCGTCTCGACGGACATGAATCCGGGGCGGGCATCGACGAGCTGGGAGCAAGATGCCTACTACATGTATGCCGTGTTGCCGCGCGCCGGCGTCGAAGAAATTCAACGCTTCGATGGCGGGCTCAAGGACTTCACGCAACGTCACGTGCCGCCCGAGTTGCGCAACCAAATGGTCTACGGCGCACGTCCGGTGGCCGATTTTGTTCCGATCAGCCTCGATGCGCTCGTGCGCGCGGACGTGACCGGCGTATCCAGCGCCACGATCCTGCGAGCGCTGGGAATTCTCGTGCTCGCGATCGCCTGCCTGAATTACACGAATCTCGCGACCGCCATCGCGATGACGCATGCGAAGGAAGTGGCGCTGCGTCGCGTCGTCGGCGCCTCTCGCTGGCAGCTCGTGATCCAGCATCTCGTCGAAGGCGGGACGATGACGCTCGCCGCGATGATCTTAGGGATGGGCATCGCGGCAGCCATAGCACTTGCAATCAGCGTCGATACGTTCACTGCATGCATTGCGCTGTTCACAAGATCGCCGACCTTCTGGGCCGCAACGAGCACGGCGGCGATCGTCACGACCGTCGTCGGCAGCTTTCATTCCGCCGTGCTGCTCTCGCGCGTGCGCCCGGCGTATGCCTTGCGCAGCCAATCCTTACGCGGCGGACCGCGCAAATCGGCGGCAGTGCTCGTGGGTGTTCAGTTCGCCGCATCCAGCCTTCTGATGATCGTCGTCTCCGTCATGCTGGTGCAGCATCGCGATTTGCGTGAGACGGTGTGGAATCCGGGAGCCGATCCACTACTGACGATCGCGAATGACTTGGGCTCCGTCGGCGTGAATCCCCAGTTGCTGCGAACCGAGCTGCGTCGCCAACCGGGCGTGCTCGCGGTGTCGGCGATGAATCGCGCGCCATGGAGCCCCGGCGCGGACAGCGATGGCCTCATGCTCAGCGCCGATGCGAGCGCGAACAGCACGCCGCTGACACGCATCTTCGTCGACTACGAGTTCTTCGAGACGCTCGGCGTGCACCTGTTGGCCGGCAGAATGTTCGAGCGCGATCGCGCTGAAGACGTTACAAATGCGCGGGCGTGGATCGAGCGCGACCCCGCAGGTGCGACGGATTTCAATGTCATCGTCGATTCCAATTACTTGCCGTACTTGAATGCCGCAAGCGCGGAAGCGGCGATCGGCCGCATGGTGTACCGCGCCACCTCCATCGATGGCTCCAAACCACCGCATCGCCTGCGCATCATCGGCGTCGTCGAGCCTAGCACCGTGATGCCGCTGAATGGAGGATTCCCTGGCATGTTCTTGCTGAATCCGGACGCGGCGAGCGTACCGATCGTGCGCATCGCCAAGACCGACGTCGCCGCAGCATTGCAACGCATCGATGAGATCTGGCGCGCACAATCGCCCGAGGTGCCAATCAAGCGTCGCTTTGCTGATGAGCAATTCGACATCGGTTTCGAGCTGTTCGGTCGCTTGAACAATGCACTGGGCGTACTCGCCGTCTTCGCTTCGGTGATTGCGCTCATGGGGCTCATTGGCATGACGTTGCACGTCATCCGCCGCCGTATGCATGAGATCGGCGTGCGCAAGACCTTGGGTGCGCGCGCGGGACAGATCTACGCGATGCTGCTGCGGGGCTTCTCGGCTCCCGTCGTCATCGCCAACCTCGTCGCGTGGCCGATCGTGTTCCCTTTGGTGAGCGGGTATGTCGGCATCTTCGCGAATCGTGCCGCACTCGGCTTCGGACCGTTCGCCTGGACTCTGTTTGCGTCGATCGCCGTCACCTGCATTGCCGTGTCCGCGCAGTCCTTGCGTGCTGCGAGGCTGAATCCGGCGGATGTGCTGAGGTATGAGTGACCCATAGCTAGACGACCGCATGTCGCATATCCTCACATGCCCCGGAGTAGTAACGGATACCGCCATGGTGAAGACAAAGAAAAAATCAAAAACGCGCGATATCGAGAAGGGCTACACCAACGCCACATTCGTCGCGAAGCTGCGGCGGCTCGCGGACTCGATCGAGACGGGCAAGCGCTTCGCGATTCAGGTCGCCGGCGAGCGCATCCAGGTGCCGGCGAAGGCGATCTTCAACATCGAGCACGAGCGCTCGAGCGAAGAGGAAGAGATCGAGTTTCAGATCAAATGGAAACGGGCGTGACGGGCATGGGAATTCACCGCCGCGGTCGTCACAGCGTTCTCTCCGGTGCCGACGCATTCGGCTGCAGACGTGACGGAAATGTCTCGCCGCGCAAGCTCACTCGGCCGATCAACGGCAGCTTGAGACCGAGGCTTTTCGGATCGACGCCGAACGTGAGGCCCAGCAGATTCACTTCGAACCCTTCTTCGACGCCGGCCATGACGCCGGCGAGGCCGAAGACATTCAGCTGCGCGCCGGTACCGCTCGGCGTCTTGTTCACCGGCATCAGGCCGAGATAATCCTTGCCGATCGCGGTCGGCGGCAGGTCCACGCGGACTTCGGGTGCACGGCGCAACACCCATGCCGTGAACGTATTCGAGTTCGGGCCCGGCCATACGGTGTATCGATCAGGGTACGGATACTCGGCGACGGCCGCTTCGATTCGGTCGATCACCTCATCGACGCCCTCGCCGCGCAAATCGCTCAACAGCTCGGGCTTCGCGCCGAACCAATAGCCGTCCGCGGGACGATGGCTCGATGCGACCACGGTGCCGGTGCGGCGCAAGCGATAGCCGATCACTTCGTGAACCGTGAATTCCTGCGCGTTCGAGCGCTTCACTGCGATCCAGGTGTGAATGCCGATGTAGCCGCGCCAACCGACGGTTCGCGCGCCATACACCTGGACGACCGCCTCGGGCGTCGTTGACGGATTCGGCGCCAGGCCGGCCGGGCCTCGATAAGCGGTACGCCAGTCGTCCGCGCTCACGGACTGCGACCAGCCGATGTACAGAATTGCCAGAACGACATAACCAAGCAGGCCAGCGATGAGCATCTTGCGCCGCTTCATTCAATTGCATTCCCAATACCCGATTGCGTTGGCGACGTTAACCCGAACCGGGCAGCCTCGTCTTCTCGAACTGCCGTAACCCCGGAGGCCGGGCGCCCGCTTGTAAGGTATACAAGGTGAACCCATTCGCACCGCGAACTTTCGTTGGCGGTACAGGGTTGACTATCGATCTTTAGCCGCTATTCTCGGGACCATGTCATCTTGTAACGCAATTCAACGCGGCCTCACCCACGCGGGCCAATCCATCCAGGGTTTTTCGCCCCGGGCATAGCGTTTTTTGCGCTGTTCGCTCGGGGCACCGAGCGGCATTTCTCCAATCTCTACTGTTACGCTCGCGCCGCCGGCGGCCGAGAATTTTTCTCATTCAGGTGCACCATGTCCAAAGCTCCATTGGCACAAATCGCGGTCCGCCCTCGCATTGTCGTCACCGCGGGCGAGCACGCACAACTCACACAGCTGGCCGAGCGCGCCGCAGAACGCGATTCGCCGATCGGGGAATACCTGACCGAAGAGCTGAGCCGCGCATCCATCGTGGCTGACGACGCCTGCTTGCCGAACATCGTGCGCATGGGCTCGACCGTAACGTATCGCGAAGATGCGTCCGGTCGCGTGCGCACCGTCACGCTCGTGTATCCGAAGGATGCGGATATCGATCACCAACGCATTTCGATTCTCACGCCCATCGGCGCCGCCCTGATCGGGCTCAGCCCGGCACAAACGATCGAATGGCCGAGCCCCCACGGGGGGATGGAAACGCTCACGGTCCTCGATGTCACGAGTCCGGCAGAAGCCTAAGAGGGAGAGCCAATAGGCCATGGCGGAAATGGATAGCGGCTAGCCGGAGAGCCTCGGCGGCTCCCGATCGAACCTCTTACCTTCGCCGAACGTTCTCCCCGTAGACGAGTCATCGCGCTTCGATACGGGAGGGGACGCTCATGAACAGCCCGCGCGTGAAGGTTGGCGACTGGTACTTGGACCGGAACAAGCACGATTTCCTGTGCGTGATCCACGTTCACGACGAGGAAGGCATCGTCGACGTTCGCGACGAATACGGCGACATCGACGAGATCGATTTCGAGGAATGGGAAGCGATGGATCTCATTCTTTGCGCAACGCCGCACGAGTGGGAGCCAGCAGATGCGGAGGATGAATTCGACGAAGACGGACCGGATACGATGTGGCGTGCCGATTTACGTTGATCGCCCGCAGGTATTCGAGCGCGGCGCGGGGCGTTCACGCCGCACTCACCTCACTTCGCTCAACCCGCCCACGATGCCCTTGGTCGACAACAGCACTTGCCACAGCTGAATGCGGCGCGCCCGGAACGAGGCGGCCGACGAGAGCAAATAGAATTCCCACATGCGCTTGAAGCGCTCGCCGTAGCGCGGCGCCAGCTCCGGCCAGGCAGCGCGGAAACGCTCATGCCAGGCAAGCAGCGTTCGGTCGTAGTACGGCCCGAACGAATGCCAGTCTTCGATGACGAACGCCTCCTCCAGCGCCTGCGCGATCTGCGCGATCGACGGCAGCAGCGAATTCGGGAAGATATAGCGTTCGATCCACGGGTCGTTGGCGCGTTGCGAAGTGTTGCTGCCGATGGTGTGCAACAGAAACAAGCCGTCGTCGGTAAGCAGACGGCGCGCATGCTCGAAATACGTTCGATAGTTTCGCAAGCCCACGTGCTCGAACATACCGATCGAGAAGATGCGATCGAAGCGATCGGACAGCTCACGGTAATCCTGCAACAGGATGCGCACCGGCAAGCCTTGGCAGCGCGCCTGCGCCGCTTCGGCCTGATTCTTCGACACCGTGATACCCGTAACGCGGACGCCATAACGCTCGGCCGCGTATTGCGCCGCCCCGCCCCAGCCGCAGCCGATGTCGAGCACCCGCATGCCCGGCTCGAGGCCGAGCTTGCGGCAGACGAGATCGAGCTTGGCTTCTTGCGCCTCGTCGAGCGTCTGCGCGTTCTTCCAATAGCCACAGCTGTAGATCATCCGCGCATCGAGCATGCGCCGATACAAGTCATCGCCGATGTCGTAATGACGACGCCCGACGACAAAGGATCGCGCGGGCGACTGCGGATTGATCACATAGGTTTGAAGCGCGGCGAGCGCACGGCGCAGCACGGGCAGGCGCTGTTCCGCAGCGGCGCGAAACACTCGATACAGCATTTGATCGAGCCGCTCGCATTCCCACTGGCCATCCATGTACGCCTCGCCGACGCCGAGCGACCCGGCGGCAAGGACACGACGAAAGAACCCCGGATCGCGCACCTGGATGTCCCACGGATTCGGGCCATCCAGAGCGACCTGGGTTCCTTCCAGCAATGATTCGACAGCGGCGCGAGCTGGCAACATGGCGAACCTACGCGCGACGGTGGGCAAGAGGTCCTCGTGCGCCGCCAAAGCGTCGCGCCGAGCCTCGGGGCGTGTCAAGAGCAGTCCGGCGAGGCAGAGATTCGATCCTGGCGCTCTCAGACAGAACCACCCACTACAATTCCCGAATGATCACCCAGGGTCTCATTCGTCAGGGCTTCATTCTCCAGGCCAGCTATCGTGTCCAGACCGGACCCGACGGCGTGCGGGTTCCCGTCATACACATCTACGGCCGACTCCAGGACGGCGGCACGTTTCTGGTGCGCGACGACCGACAGCGTCCGCACTTCTATATCCGGTCGGCCGATCTGGAAAAAGCGCGTTCCTTACGCATTCCAACACCGGCCGCCACCGACCGGCATACGTTCGCCGGCGAGCCGGTCTGCCGAATCGAAGCCGTCGAGCCCGGCGATATACCCGCCATTCGCGATCGCCTGCATGCGGCAAGCATCGACACCTTCGAGGCCGACGTTCGTTTCGCCGTCCGCTACTTGATCGAGCGCGGCATCAAGGGCGGCTGCGAGATCGAAGGCGACGCGCAATACGGACCAGGCGGCATGCTGATCTTCGACAACCCGAGGCTGCGCCCGGCCACCGCCAGGATCGAGCCGCGCGTATTTTCCTTCGACATCGAAACCGACGGCGATCGCCTGCTCGCCATCTCCATGTTCGCAGCAGGGCTCGATGAGGTACTGATCGTCGATACCGAGCGCCGCGCGATGCCGGAACGCGCCACTGCTTGCGACAGCGAGTATTCCGCGCTCCAGGCTTTTTGCGAGCGCATCGCCTCGTTCGATCCCGACGTCATCACCGGCTGGAACACCATCGATTTCGATTTCACGATGCTGCAGAAAATCGCGGCGCGCGTGCGACATCCGTTCGAATTCGGCCGCGACAGCGGGGCGCTGCGCATTCGCAAACCCGAGGGCTATTTCGGCAGCGGGCAGGCCAGCGTTCCTGGCCGGCTCGTGCTCGACGGCATCGATCTGTTGCGCGGCGCCTTCGTGCGCATGGAGGATTATTCGCTCGATGCCGTCGCGCGGCACGTGCTCGGCGAGGGCAAGGCGGTGCACGGCGACGTGCGCGAGCGTATCGGCGAGATTCTGCACAACTACGCGCACGATCTTCCCGCCTTCGCGCTCTATGCCCGCACGGATGCACGGCTCGCCTATCGCATCGTCGAGAAGCTCGACCTCGTGCGCCTGGCGTTCGCGCGCAGCGAACTGGCGGGCATGACGCCGGATCGCGTCGCCGCGAGTATCGCCTCGTTCGATTTCGTGTATCTGAGCGAGCTCGAACGCAGGCGCATCGTTGCACCCTCGGTTCGCGGCGATGACTCGCGCGTGCACGCGGCCCAGCAAGGCGGCCATGTGCTCGAACCGATCGCGGGTCTGCATCGCAACGTCTGGGTGTTCGATTTCAAGAGCCTGTATCCGAGCATCATTCGCACGTTCAACATCGATCCGCTGTCGTACGTTGCCCAGCCGCACGATGGCGAGGACCTGATCGAAACGCCGGGCGGCAAATTCCGCCGCGAACCGGCGATCCTGCCGCGGCTGCTCGACGATCTGTTTCCGCGTCGCGAAGCGGCCAGGAAAGCCGGCGATGAGGTCGCCTCGCACGCCATCAAGATTCTGATGAACTCGTTCTACGGCGTGCTCGGCACTTCGGCCTGCCGCTTCTACAATCCCGCGCTGGCGAATTCGATCACCGGCATGGGGCGTGAAATGCTGTTGTGGTCGAAGCATTGGTTCGAAGCGCGCGGCTTCACGGTGCTGTATGGCGATACGGACAGCTTGTTCGTCCACTCCGCCATCGACGATGCGGAACGGGCGGAAACCGAAGGCCGGGCGCTCGCGATGCAACTGAACACCGAGATCGCGACTCATATCGAGCATCGCTGGCGCGTGACGAGCAGGCTCGAGCTCAAGTTCGAGAAGCTGTACCTGCGCCTGTTTCTTTCGCGCGCGCGCCACAGCACGCGCGGCGCGAGCAAGCGCTACGCCGGCCTGCGCCGCGGCCAGCACGGCGAGAACACGGTGGAGTTCGTCGGCATGGAAGTCGTGCGCAGCGACTGGACCGCGCTTGCGAAACGAGTGCAGCGCGAGCTGTATCAGCGACTGTTCGCGGACCAAGGCGTCGATGAGTACCTCCAAGACATCGTCAAGCAGGTGCGTAGCGGCGCGCTCGACGAGTTGCTCGTGTATCGCAAGAATCTGCGCAAGGGCGCGGAGGAATACACCGCGACGACACCGCCGCACGTCGCCGCCGCGCGCAAATCGAACGTGCCGCATGGACGCTCCATCAGCTACGTGGTGACGACGAACGGCCCGGAGCCGATCGACAACATCCAAAGCCCGCTCGATCGCGAGCACTACGTGGCAAAGCAGGTGAAGCCGGTCGCCGAGCCCGTGCTGGATACGCTCGGACTGGACTTCGAGCGGGTGATCGGCGACGCGCGACAGATGTCGATGTTCTGACGCGGCGGGTTGGTTTAGACTTCGCTCCCTCCGCGCGGCCGTAGCTCAGTTGGATAGAGTACCTGGCTTCGAACCAGGTGGTCGGGGGTTCGAATCCCTCCGGCCGCGCCATGAATCAAAGACTTAAATCAAGCCAACCTTCTGCTCGCGTGATTCAAGAGCGGCTCTGCTTAAGCATGTTGCAAAAGAGAGCGCCCTGCTCGATCGCATCGTCCAGCGCAACGTGCGTGTGCGGCGCCTTCTCGAACCAATGCCTCGGCATGTTTCGCTTCGTGCTCTCGCGATAGTTCGTCTTGAGTAGTGCCATCGCAAACGACTTGATGTCGAGTGCTGAGTGGCTGAACGGACTTTCTCCAACGAACTTGATGAGGTACCAGTAGACGAATGTGAAATCGAAGCCTGCTGGGTAGGCAACGAAGACCGGCTTACCATGGAGCGACTTGATCCATCCCACGTACCGTGTCATCGCACACTCGGGCGACTCCAGATTTTTGCGGGATGCTGCCCACGCCTCCGGCTGCGTAGCCCACCACTGCGCTGTCTTGGGATGCGCTTGGGCACCAGGCAGCGTTTCGAGATTGGCCGAGAACGTGGCCACGAGGACTTTATCCGCGGTGTACGCCGCAGACCCGATGCTGAGCAGCGAGTGCGGGCCTGGGATCGGGCCGTCGGTCTCGACGTCGGTGCTGATGTAGATCTCGTTCATACATATGCCCATACATATATCTTGTGGAGAGCAAGCAGCTCACAACTGCTGTGTCGAGGGATCCCTGATCACGTTCGCGCAAGCGGAGCGGCAAGCTGGAGTCGGACAAGCACTGGCTCATCACAGCGATGAACGATGTACAGGCAAAGCTCTAGAGATCACCAGGCGCAAGTGGAACTTCAGATCTTCAGGCTCAATCTAGTGGTCGACCATGCAACGGGGGACCCGCTCCGCCGAGAGTCAGCCAGCCTCGCATCGTATTGCCGCTCGACGGCATGGATGTGCGAGCGCCAGCCAGTTGGCCACGATGGTCGCTGACCTTGGCGTTCTCGCCTCAGTCGCTGGTGGAAATACGTGCACGCTATCCAAAACGAAATCGAACTGACCTCGCTCGCGCGTACCGATCTCATATTTCTCTGGTCGATTCGCGTCTGGTACACCAGCCAGCCGGTGGTCAGAACGGCATGGCCCCGTCTCGAGCATGTATTCACGCATGAGCGCATGCGCACTGCGCTGGCGCCGTTCAATCGCTTCATGGCCGCCGTATTCAGCGGTCTGGATTGCTGGCCAGATATCCGCTGCCTGCATTCCCCACACTTGGGAAGACACGAAGCGTTGCTGCTCACCACGCTGACCAACTTGCAACGCGGGCATGAAGTCACGGCGCGGCGCGCGCTGAAGTACTGGCTGCAACCTTCGGCTTTACGCTCCGTGATCCTGCACGGCGCAGCATGCGCCAACGATCAGGGCGTGGCCGAGTTGTGTTTCTCCTGCATCCCTTCCTGCGATCCCACCCACACGACCGCGCGCATAGGCAACGTGATTCCCATTCGTTGATCGCGAACGGGCGTCCGTTCCTAGAACATCACCATCGCACCAAGCCCGAACAACACCGCCAGGGCGACAGTGATCATCCAGAGCGGATTGACTTTGCGTTCCTCCAGCAGCTGCGCTTCGCGCGCCGCGGCGCTCGTATCCGCACGCGGCGTGATCCGGCTAACGAAGTCCGTCGAATCGACGGCTCGCGATGAAGAGTGGGTCGGGGGTTGTCTAACAAGTGTCTGTGCCATGACGCATCTCCAATGAATGCGCATTCAAGCTCGCGCACTCGACATTCATGGAGGCTAGGCCGACCACACGAATCAGACAAACGAATAAATTTGGCCTTTCAGATCGGGAATTCCGATACTTTATCTCGACTCGTCCAGACACGAGCGTCAGTGCGTTTACGGCTTGTAGCTGGATTTTCCGACTTGAAAGATCAGTCCATGAGCCGCGCAAAGTACACCGTTTTTACAATCGGACATTCGACGCGAACCGAACACGAATTCATCGAGCTGCTGCGATCCCATGAGGTAAAGACGCTCGTCGACGTGCGCACGGTGCCTCGTTCGCGTCACAACCCGCAGTTCAATCGCGAGCACCTGCCATCCGCGCTGGAGCCCGAAGGCATCGCCTACATCCATGTGCCCGGCCTGGGCGGTTTCCGCCGACCGCATGCCGATTCCCCGAACACGGGCTGGCGCAATTCGTCGTTTCGCGGCTATGCCGACTACATGCAAACCGCTGAGTTCGAAGAGCACCTCATGGATCTCATCGAACGTGCAAAGGCACACCGTGTGGCCGTGATGTGCGCGGAGGCCGTCCCGTGGCGCTGCCATCGATCGCTGATCGCCGATGCGCTGCTGGTACGCGGAATTCACGTCGAAGAAATCATCAGTCCGACTCGCACGCAGGTGCACAAGCTCACGCCATTCGCGCACGTAGAGGGCACGCATCTGACGTATCCGCAGGCTCGAACGTGAGCGGGAGCCTCAATCCTCCTGGACGCTCGCGGCCACTTGGCGAATGGATTTCAATGCAAGCTCCATTGCCTCGGACGGCGTCTCGCTCGAGTAGCACAGATATGCAGCCAGACTGAAGTCGGGCGCACCCGGCACCCGATGCAAGATGCCGCTTCGTTCATGCTCGTGCACCATGCGTAACGGGAAATAACCGCTGCCTCCATAGGCGAGAATTTTCTGCAAGCCCAGCCGACCGATGTTCACCGTCAGCGCGGCACCCGCGAAATCGGGAAACGCGCGCATATGCCGCGTGAAGAACTCCGGGCCCCAATCGACGTAGACGTAGTCACGATCCGGGGCACGCGGAGGATCCGGACGCGTGGACACCATCACCAGCCGCTCTTCGAGCAGTTGCTCGACGGTCAATCCGGGACGTGATTGCGGCGAGTACATGACGCCGATGTCGGCGCGTCCTTCGATCAACGCAGACATCAGTTCATCCTCGAAACCGATGAGCGCACGCACTGCGACATCCGGTGCCGCTGCCGCGAACGCGGGAATCCACCGCAGCAACAGGTCCTCCCAAAGTCCGACGCGACCGCCCACCGTCAAAGTCGCGCGAAAGCCGCTGACGATGCCGATCTCGTGTCTGGCGCGCTCGACCGTCGAGGTCAGAATCACTGCGTGGCGCTGGAACTGCCTGCCCGCAGCAGTGAGCGTCGTGCCCGCCTTGTGTCGCACGAACAACTCGGCGCCGAGCTGTTCCTCGAGCCGCTGGATTCGCGAGCTCACGGTGGATTGCGTCACGTACAAGCGCTGCGCGGCTTCGACGAAGCTGCCGGCGGCCACGACCGCAAGAAAGGTGCGCGCAAGCTCAGTATCCACGGTAACGGGCACTCACCAACTGGTTCGTTTCATTCGTGCGCTTCTGCTACGAAGATTCCGCGCTGGGGCTGCAGCATCTCGCACCGCTGCAATTATTTCCACATGACACACCGATGCCATCAGCAGATGGGGGGCGCCGCAGCTACACTGACGCCACGAGAACGACGAAGCCCCAGGTGACGTTTGAGCGATCAGAGTCAGTTTCGGCTTTTCACACAGCGGCGATTCCTGCCCTTCTTCGGCGCGCAGGCGCTCGGCGCTTTCAACGACAACGTTTATAAGAACGTTCTCGTCATTCTCGCCGTCTATCACGCGAGCCTGTACACCTCGATGCCGCCGGCGCTGCTGTCCAATGTCGCGGCCGGGCTGTTCATTCTTCCTTTCGTCCTGTTCTCGGGCATCGCCGGCCAATTGGCGGACCGCTACGACAAGGCACTGGTGCTGAAGATCGTCAAGGGATTCGAGATCCTCATCATGATCGCCGCCGCCTTCGGCTTCGCGGCGCAGAGCATCGAGATTCTATTGGCCGCGCTGTTCATGATGGGTGTGCACTCGACTTTTTTCGCACCCGCGAAATACGGCCTGCTGCCCGAAGTGCTGCGCGACCGCGAGCTCGTCGGCGGCAATGCGCTGCTCGAGATGGGGACGTTCGTCGCAATCCTTCTGGGCACGTTGACGGCCGGCCTGCTCGCCGCCATCGGCCACAGGGGCGTCATCACGACGATGCTGATCGCCATCGCCACGGTCGGCTTCGCATTCAGTCTCGCGATTCCGAAACTTCAACCGGCGGCGCCGAGACTGAAAGTCGATTGGCGGCCCTGGACCTCGACATGGGACAACATTCGCGCGGCGCGCGAACGCAGAAGCGTCTTTCAATCGATTCTCGGCATCTCCTGGTTCTGGTTCTACGGCGCGCTCGTGCTCGCGCAGCTGCCGCTGTATGCGAAGGACGAGCTCGGCGGCAGCGAGCAGGTCGTCACGCTGCTGCTGGTGATTTTCTCGTGCGGCGTCGGCATCGGCTCGCTGCTCTGCGAACGCTTGTCGGGATACAAGGTCGAGATCGGCCTCGTGCCCTTCGGCTCGATCGGCCTCACGGCGTTCGCCATCGATCTGTACTTCGCGACGCCGCACGATCCGTTCGGCGTTGCGCTCACCGCGAGCGAATTCATTCGCCAGCCGGGAGCATGGCGCATCCTGATGGACCTCGGTTTGATCGGCGTGACCGGTGGCCTGTTCATCGTGCCGCTGTATGCGCTCGTACAACAGCGCTCGCGCCGCGAGGTCCTCTCGCGAGTGATCGGCGCGAACAGCATCCTGAATGCCCTGTTCATGGTCGCCGCGGCCGGCCTCGCAGCAGCGGCGCTGCAGCTCGGCATGACGATTCCGCAAGTGCTGCTGATGACGGGCGTGCTGAATGCGTTCGTTGCGCTGTACATCTACAGCCTCGTGCCGGAATTCCTGCTGCGCTTTCTTGCCTGGATACTCGTGACGTTCGTCTATCGACTCGACAAGCGCGGCATCGACAACATTCCGGAACACGGCCCCGCGTTATTGATCTGCAATCACGTCGGCTTCGCGGATGCGATCGTAATCTCCGCGGCATGCCCGCGCCCGGTGCGCTTCATCATGGAAAGCGGCATTTTCAAGATCCCCGTGTTGAGCACGATTTTCCGCGGCATGAAGGCGATTCCGGTGTGCTCGGCGAAGGAGGATCCGAAGGTCTACGAACGCGCATTCCAGATGGTTGCCGCCGAGCTGCGCGAGGGCAACTTGGTGTGCATCTTTCCGGAAGGGCGTCTGACGCCGGACGGCAAACTCGGCGAGTTTCGTCCGGGCATGATGCGCATTCTCGAAGAAACGCCCGTGCCGGTCGTGCCCATGGCGCTCACGGNNCCCGCAAGCGGGGGAGGGGAACGTCCTCGGCTGACTGCCGAATCAGGCATTGGACGAGCGTCGTGCCTTCATGGCTCGGCGCTTCGGTGGCATGCCCTCCTTCGCTTCGACTTCAGACGTGACGGGCAATCCCAACGCCATCTGGCGCGCACGTTCGCTTGCCTGCGCATAGAGATCGGCCAGGAACTCTGACGGCGTCTGCGTCAGCGTCCAAGGACGCGGTGGATTGAGCGATCGCAGGATGGCCGCGGGGGTTTGCGGCGGCTCGAAGTTGAAACGCAAGGTCGGAATCGGCACGGGCGCGACTTCGTAGCTCATCCACGATTCCGGCGATACTTCCACCGCGCTCGCCGCGGTATCCGATACCTTCTGCTCGACGCCCCCGTCCGCCGTACCCGTTCGCAGCCGGCTCAGCGCGGCGAGCACTTGATCGCGCGTGCGCCCGCGCAACTCGAACAACAGGAACGGATCGCGATCGAACGCTTCGCCGAGCACATAGTGCATCGCGGCGACGTGCTTGCAGNNTGCCGCGGCGAAACACGGAATCGATGTCCGCGGGCATCTGTCCGGCCAGCAGCTCCGCCGCGTAACGCGCCTCCCGCGACATGACCTTGATGGCCGCGTTCCATTCGGCCGTCGTGAATACATCCATGCGCAAGCTCACGTCGTATTCCTCCGATCCGGTGACGATGGCCGTCACCAGACCCGGCCCGATGGTCAGATCGTGAACGCGTCCAGCGCGTGCATACGTGCGTCCGCGTCCCAGCCGGCTCAAATAATCGCGTGAGAATTGTTCCAGCGATTTGATCCAGCGTTGGCCCCACCATGTCGTGGCGATTTTCTGCACCTTGATGCCGTGCTGCGGCGGCGGGCGTTTCGCGCTTTTCGGAAAGCGATCGAAGCTCATGCGGACACCTCGCGGCGGCGGCGCTTCTTCGCCGGCACCGCCTCGCTGTCGATCGCGTCGGCGGCATCGCTTTCGCCGAGGTCCTCCGAAATGACGGCGTCGGGCGCGAGCGAGAACAGGTCGCGCAGCGCGTCGTCGTCGAGCTCCGTGATCCAGTGCTCACCGGCGCCGACGATGGTTTCGGCAAGCTGGCGCTTGCTTTCGAGCAGCTGATCGATCTTGTCTTCGACGGTGCCTGCGCACAGCAGCTTGTGAACCTGTACGGAACGGCGCTGGCCGATGCGATACGCGCGGTCGGTCGCCTGATCTTCGACGGCGGGATTCCACCAGCGGTCGTAGTGAAATACGTGATTGGCGGCGGTGAGATTCAAGCCGGTACCACCGGCCTTCACCGAAAGCACGAAGATGGGCGAGGATCGCTCGTCGTCCTGAAACCGGCGCACCATCTCCTCACGCGCCGCTTGCGCGACACCGCCATGCAGGAACGGCACGTCGAGGCCGAACACGCGATCGAGCTCCGTCACCAGCCGCTCGCCCATCTCGCGATACTGCGTGAAGACGAGCGCACGATCGCCGGCCGCGATCACCTCTTCCAACATCTCGACGATGCGCTGCAATTTTCCCGAACGCCCGGCAAGCGGCCCCGGCTCGCCCAGGTAATGCGCCGGATGATTGCAGATCTGCTTGAGCGCGGTGAGCAGTGCCAGCACCTGGCCGCGCCGTTCGATGCCATCGGCCGCCTCGATCTTCTCGAGCGATTCATCGAGCGCCGCTTGATACAGCGATGCTTGCTCGCGCGTGAGCGAGCAGATGATTTTCATCTCCTGCTTGCTCGGCAAGTCTTGAATGACGCTCGGATCGGACTTGAGCCGCCGCAGGATGAACGGCGCCGTCAATCGCTTCAGACTTGCGGCGGCCTCGACCTCGCCG
>JRYD01003677.1_pt1 | contig 20229 bp, 16 predicted proteins | sample 235311 | NCBI WGS metagenome assembly JRYD01 (sample SAMN03074213, study PRJNA261472) | activated sludge metagenome | biome: Common Effluent Treatment Plant; feature: Wastewater; material: Activated sludge; isolation source: activated biomass in a lab-scale reactor treating industrial wastewater at... | reverse complement strand
CAGGTGATGCAGATCGCGCAGGTGCTCGCGGGCTATTCGCTCGGCGGCGCCGATCTGCTGCGCCGCGCGATGGGCAAGAAGAAGCCCGAGGAGATGGCGAAGCAGCGCTCCATCTTCGTCGAAGGCGCGACCAGACGAGGCGTCGAAGAGGCCACCGCGGCGTATATCTTCGACTTGATGGAGAAGTTCGCGGGCTACGGCTTCAACAAGTCGCACTCCGCCGCCTATGCGCTGCTGTCGTATCAGACCGCGTGGCTGAAGGCCCACTATCCGGCGGCGTTCATGTCGGCGGTGTTGTCGTCGGACATGGACAAGACGGACAAGGTCGTGACCTTGATCGACGAAGCGCGCCGCATGCGCCTCGTCGTCGAGCCGCCGGATGTGAACGCCTCGAGCTACATGTTCACCATGTCGGGCCCGAACAGCATTCGCTATGGGCTCGGCGCCATCAAGGGCGTCGGCCAATCGGTCGTCGAAATGCTGGTCACCGAGCGCGAAAAGCAGGGGCCGTATCGCGATTTGAGCGATCTGTGCCGGCGCAGCGATGCGAATCGCATGAATCGGCGCGTGCTCGAAGCGCTGATTCGCTCCGGCGCCACGGATTCGCTCGGCGCGAATCGCGCGACATTGATGCATTCGCTGCCGGCCGCGATGCAGCTGGCCGATCAGACCATCCGCGCGCGCGCCGTCGGTCAGAACGACATGTTCGGGCTGATGGACACGAGCGCCACGGCGCCTGCCGTCATTGCCAATGAGACCTTGCCGGACTGGAGCCGCCGCGTGCGCCTGGATGGTGAGCGCGACACCCTCGGGCTGTATCTCACCGGCCATCCGTTCGAGGAGTTCGAGCAGGAGGTCAAGCCCATCGTCAGCGGCCGCATCGCGGACGTGACCGGCGATCGGCCGGTCGCGCAGAGCGAAGGCTCCCGCTTCCAAGGCAAGCCCGCGACGGTGGCGGGCATGGTGTTCGATTTCGGCAAGCGCGGCAGCCGAGTCATCTTCACGCTCGACGACCGCAGCGGTCGGCTCGAAGCGTCGATGTTCGAAGACCTGTATCAGCAATACCGCGCGCTGATCGCCAAGAGCGCGATCCTCGTGGTCGAAGGCTCGCTGCGGTTCGATGAGTTCATCGAAGGCTGGCGCCTGAATGCGAAGCGCGTGATCGACATCGATCAGGCGCGCGAACAGCACGCCCGGCGGCTGCTGATTCGCTGGCCGCGCGATGCCGGAAGCTCATTCGTGAAAACGCTCGAACAGACGCTGCGGCCGTTCCGCGGCGGCCGCTGCGCAATCGGGATCCGCTATCACAATTCCGCGGCGCAAGCCGACCTGGTGCTGTCCGAGGAATGGTGCATCAAGCCCACGCGCGAGCTGACCGAAAGACTGGCGCAGCTGGTCGGCAACGATGGATTCCGCGTCATCTACGCGCCGCGCTTCGAGGGTTTCGGGTGAACCCGGGATTCCGCAGCTCGTGGTACCAGTGCACTGGCCTGCACGCTCGAATGCGTATATTTTATGCGCATGAATTCCCCAGGAGCTTCCCATGCGGTCAGCCTACGATATGCAGGCCCCCAAGCGGCCCGCAAACCTGAGCGTTAACGGAGATTTACTCAACAAGGCCAAGGAAATGGACATCAATCTTTCCGCCACTTTGGAGCATGCTTTGGCCGCAGCGGTGCGAGATAAGCAAAGAGCTAAGTGGCTGGTCGACAATAAGGACGCGATCGATGCCTATAACGACCACGTGGATAGGCACGGTGTTTTCAGCGACGGGCTGCGGAGCTTCTGATGGCCCAGTTCTGCGTGCACAAGAACACCAATCCCGACACCAAAGGCTCCATACCCTATTTGCTCAATGTGCAGAGCGATCTGATAGAGGATTTAGCGACCCGCACCGTCGTGCCGCTCTACCCGGTCAGCGCGATGAAGGGGAAAACCCTAAAGACCCTTACGCCAATCTTTGAAATCGATGGCAAGCGATACGTCATGGTGACCCCGCAGCTCGCGGGCGTTTCAAAGAAGCTTCTCGGTGCCGCGGTTGCCGATCTTTCCGCAAGGAGAAACGAAATCATCGGCGCTCTCGATTTTTTGATCACCGGAATCTGAGGGGACACTTTTCTCCAGGGNNACCCTGATAGGGGCAAATATTCAGGCGGGCATTCAGCTAACATGAGGCCCCTTCATGGGGCGACGCGGTTTTGCTCGCCGTACCCAATCTAGTTCAGAGGATACTCCGCTCCTTCACTCTCTTCCGGCCGCTCCCGTGGCGGGAGGGTGTTCGAATCTTTCTGCATGGGCAATCAGCCGTTCTCGACTTCGCACCTCGTTGTGCTCACCGCCGGAAATTTCTTCGTCGCGACGAGCTTTTTCGTCGTTGGCGGATTGCTGAACGAGATTGCGGCGGCCCTGGGTGTCGGAATCGAGCAGGCGGGTCTGTTGATCGCCGCGTTCGGCATCTCCGCCGCAGTTTGTGCGCCGGTGCTTGCGACGCTCGGTTCCCGCATCGATCGTCGCCTGCACCAGCCCTTCGGCGGTCTCCTCAACGCGACCCAGCAACATCGCCACGACCCATGCGGTGCTGGCCGCACCGATCAGGAGCAATGGCGCCCACGCCTTCGAGAGCGTGCCAATCCAGGAAAGGCGACAGAAGCAGCCCAGAGCATAGAAGATCGCGTAGTACGCGAGGAGAGCGGGATCGGGAAGGAACGAGTTGTGAAACTCGGTGAAGAGTTGCGGATTGGCTTTGAGCAGCATCGCCAGCGGGAACACCGCCACGACGACAGCGGACACCCAGAGGATGACGCCACGATGTTCGCGTGTGTTTGATGACGATCCGGCCGAAGGCGTGGATACATCCGAATCAACCCGTGTCCATCGCGCGCGACTCGATCGCAGACGTTCCCACGCCACCCACACGAGCCACAGGCCCACGCCATAGATCAACAGGTATTCGAGGAACCAGAAATGGTACAGCCCCCAGGCGTCGGCCTGAACATGGATGTTCTGCTTGAGCCGGCGGAACTGCCTCCACGTGGTCCATCCCCGCTCGATCCAGCCCCAGAGCCAGATGGGGTAGAACGCGACCAGGAGTGTCGGCGCTCCGATCAGCAGCGGCAGGCCTACACGCCTCCAGCGGCCACTGATGAATCGAGAGACGCCGCGGCGACGGATCGCCGCCACGCTCACGAGACCCGAGATGAAGAAGAAGAGCGGCATCCGGAACGTGTGGATGCTCCAGAAGACGCCATCGATCAGTTGGTCCGCGGCGGGCTGGTTCACGGGCATCAGCAAGCCACGCATCGGCGCGTGCATATACGGAACACAGGCGTGCAGCAGGACACCGAGCAGCATCGCCCCGGCGCGCAGCGCGTCGAGCGCCTCGACTCGCGTGGGTGATGGCTCAAGGTTCGTTGCGTGTTGCGGCATCGACTAGGCCGGACGGACCAATCGGCGGACCTCGCCGTTGTGGCAGTCGAGGAGAATCTCGTCCGCCTCGGTCAGGAAGATTCCGTGGTCGACAACGCCCACGACGGTGTCGAGTTCGGCGGCGAGTTCCTCGATGTCTCGATCGGGCGGGATCTGGAGGTCGAGCATCACGCCGCCGCCGTCGGTCGAGACGAGTTTGCCGTCGATGTCACGACGGATGACGCCCGAGAGACCCATGTCGCGGAGCGTGTTGCGGATCGAGACCATCCCGAAGGGGATGAGCGTCAGGGAAAGCAACGCCGCCGACCCGAGACGGTCCGAGAGTTTCTCGATCGGCGCGATGTACACGCACCGCGTGCAGACGCGGGCGACCAGGCGTTGGCGCGTGATCGCGGCGTAGGTTCCCTTGAGCATCCGCAGCGAGTGATCGACTTCGGCCGCGCCGTCGAAGAGATAGTCCACCGACTCGACCTCGGCGAAGGGAATCGTGTTGAGCCCCAGACCGTTCGCGAGGATCTCCGTCTGGGTCGACGTGCAGACGCAGCGGATATCGAGACGCTCGTCGAGCACACGCTGGGCGAGCATCTTGATCGCGCGCTCGGCGTTGCGCCCACTCCCCAGGCCCACGGTCATCCCCGAGACGATCGGCTCGACCGCCATGCGCGCGATCTTCTCGGTGGTCTGTGAGGCGGCGGCATGCTCCATCATCATCGAAACCGCTCCCTGCGGCCCGCGCCCCAAGGCGCGCGGGCGAAGTCAGTCAAACCGTATTCCCTGGGCGAGCAGCAACTCGCCTCCAAAGTTGATCGTGCACGTCTGGCGACGCATGTAGGCCTTCCATGAATCGCTCCCGGACTCACGCCCGCCGCCGGTGTCCTTCTCGCCACCGAAGGCCCCGCCGATCTCGGCGCCCGACGTCCCGATGTTCACGTTCGCGATCCCGCAGTCGCTCCCCGAGCCCGACGGCGCGAGGAACGTCTCGGCGTTTCGGATCGACTCGGTGAAGATCGCCGACGAGAGGCCCTGATCGGCCCGATTCTGCATTGCGATGGCTTCTTTCAGGTCTCTGAATGTGAAGACATACAGGATCGGGGCGAATGTCTCCTCCTGAGCGATCGGGAGCGTGTTGCTCTTGGGCGCTCGGATGATCGTCGGCTCGACATAGAACCCTTTGGGCGTCGACACCGGCTGCACACGCTTTCCGCCACAGACCAGCGTCCCACCCTGATCCTTCGCGGCGGCGACAGCCTTCTCATAGCCCTCGACGGCCCCGGTGGTGATCAACGGTCCGACGAGCGTGCCCTCGGCCAGCGGGTCGCCGATCCGCACGGACGAGTATGCCTTGCGCAGTTTCTCCACGAACGCATCGGCCACAGACTCGTGGGCGATCACCCGACGCGTTGTCGTGCATCGTTGACCCGCGGTTCCCACGGCCGCGAACACAACCGCCCGAGCCGCGAGATCGAGGTCCGCCGTCTGATCGACGATCACCGCGTTGTTCCCGCCGAGTTCCAGCAGGCATCGCCCAAGTCGTGACGCGACGACCTGGCCCACGCGTCGGCCCATGCGGCACGACCCCGTCGCCGAGATCAGCGGGAGACGCTTGTCGGCGATCATCCGCTCGCCCACGTCTCCGTCGGTCCCGATCACCAGTTGGAAAACGCCCGGATGGCCCAAGTGCGTCGCGACGCGATCCGCGATGGCGTTGCTCGCGATCGCCGTCAACGGGGCGAGCAGGCTCGGCTTCCACACGACCGTGTCGCCACAGACCGCCGCGAGCATCGCGTTCCACGCCCACACCGCGTTGGGAAAGTTGAATGCCGAGATCACACCGATCGGCCCGAGCGGGAGCCACTGCTCGCGCATGCTGTGCCTCGCACGCTCGCTCGGCATCGTCAGGCCGTACAACTGGCGCGAGAGTCCGACGGCAAAGTCGGCGATGTCGATCGTTTCCTGGACCTCGCCGAGGCCCTCCTGCAGGATCTTGCCGACCTCGAGCGAGACGAGCCGACCCAGGGGATCTTTCAGGCGCCGAAACTCGTCGCCGATCGCCCGGACGACCAGCCCTCGGGCCGGTGCCGGGACCTCGCGCCACTTCACAAACGCCTCGGCACTCGACGCGACGATCTTCTCATAGGACGCCGCGGTATCGAGCATGACGCCCGCGATCACCTCACCCGTCCCGGGACTCGTGACGACCACCCGCCCCTCACCCGCGCTCAGGCCCGCCCCGGTCTTCACGCGCGACGACGTGTCCAACCCCAAAGCCTTGAAAACGCTCGCGATCTCGTTCTGCATCACGCCATCGTATGGCTCCAGGTCGCCAACAGCCGTGGCGTGGAAGGTACGGATCCCATCAAAAATATAGTTTTGAAGAGTGAGATCAACACATTACCGCTTCCCACCAAGGTGATCGTGCCAAGGATCGATCGTGACCCGCCCCACCACCATCGTCCTTGCCACCGCGAATCCACACAAGATCGCCGAACTCCGAGCGATCCTCGACAAGGTCTCGCCAGGTGTGCGGTTCCTTTCTATCACCGAGGCCAGCGGCGGGCGCGATATCCCCGAGCCCTCCGAGACCGGCACGACCTTTGAGCAGAACGCCACCATCAAGGCCGTCGCCTACGCCCGGGCACTGAGACACTTGTGCCTCGCCGACGACTCCGGGCTGGAGATCGATGCTCTCGGCGGGAAGCCCGGCGTGATCTCGTCGCACTATTCCACCGATGGCCGCGAGACCGGTGTCTCTCGCGCCGAGCGCGACGCCGCGAACAATGCCCGAGTCCTCCGAGAACTCGAGGGCGTTTCCGACCCCGATCGTGCCGCGCGATTCGTCTGCGTCATGGTTCTCGCCGATGAGTCGGGCACGCGGTTGCACATCTCTCGCGGCACCTTCGAGGGTCAAATCGGCATCCCGCCGGCCGTCCCACGCGGCACCAATGGCTTTGGGTACGACCCACTCTTCCTCGTCGCGGCGGCACCTCATTTGTGCACCAAGACAAGTGCCGAACTCGACGACGCCGAGAAGAATCGACTCAGCCACCGAGGAGCCGCGGCCCGAGCCATGAGCCGGCTCCTCCGCGCTCCGGCGTGAACCGCACGACATGAACTACGGCGACTCGTGGCACAGACGTCTCGCCTGTGTCTGCCGCTTCGTCTCCATCAATCCTCACGATGCCGGTCCGAGAGCGTGATCTCACCTCGCGCCACGTCGAACTCGGGCACCACATCCAGCGTGTCGAGCGTTGAACAGAAATCCACGTCGTCGCGAAGGCCGATCCGCAGCAGATTCCGTCCGCCGCGGCTCTCTCGCATCGCTCTCGGCACGCCGCCCTCTTGGACGTTTGCCCCCTCCCACGCCAATCGACACAGCCGCGCCGAGTCGTCCGAAAGCAGCGATCGCCCGCGACGCACGAGCATTTCCACCATCGCCCCGGCGGGAAGGCAATCGTCCATGCTGATCTCGTCGCGCGTCCCGGCACACAGAATGTGCACAGGTCGCTCCTCGCTCGCGACCGCCTCGCCGACGGCCGTGAGGTTCGCGAACGATCCGACGATGACTCGGGCCGCCTGGTTCGCGTGAAGGAGCGCGCTCGTGCCATTCGTTGTCGTGAAGACCACGACTCGACCCTCGACACGCTCTCTCGGATAACTCGCGGGGGAGTTGTCGAGATCGAATCCCTCGATCGTGACCCCGCCCCGCTCGCCACCCAGGAGCACGCGATCCCGCGCCACGCCTTCACGCCACAGCCGCTCGCGAATGGCAAACGCGTCCTCCACATTCATCACCGGCACCACACGTGCAACGCCGCTGGCCAGGGCCTGAGTGATCGTGACGCTCGCCCGCAGCGCGTCGATCACAATCACCACACCACCGGTAAGGGAGGCCGGCTCGACTCGAGACGGATGCACGTGCACCTGGAGCGACCGCGCCGCCGTCTGAGGCTCGGGGTGCGATGGAATGTCGTTGGGACGGAGGTAGGCCATAGGTTGAGGCTAGGCCAACGAGCACCCGCCTTGGAGCACCAATGAAAAGCCCCGGCTCATCACCGGGGCATTCGAGATCCATTCGCAGTCTCGACACCGAGTCCTCGACTACTTCTCGTCCTTCACCTTGAACTCGGCGTCGATGACATCGTCCTTCTTCCCGTCGGGCTTCGGCTCGGTCGTGCCCGTGCCCTCGGCCTTCGCGGACTCGTACATCACCTTGCCCAGTTCCATGCTCGATTTCTCGAGTTCGGCAATCGCGGCCTCGATCGCCGACTTGTCGTCGCCCTTGAGTTTCGACTCGAGATTCGAGAGCGAGGACTCGATCTTCGCCCGGAGGTCCGAGCCGACCTTGCCGCCGTGCTCCTCGAGACTCTTGCGGACCTGCACGACCATCGCGTCGCCACGGTTCTTGAGGTCGATGGTCTCGCGGCGTGCCTTGTCCTCGGCCGCGTGAGACTCGGCGTCCTTCTTCATCTTCTCGATCTCGTCCTTCGTCAGCCCGCCGGAGTTTGTGATCTTGATGTCGGCCTTCTTGCCCGACGCCTTGTCGGTCGCCGTGACCGTAAGGATGCCGTTCGCGTCGAGAGCGAACTCGACCTCGATCTGGGGCACGCCCCGCGGCGCCGGCGGGATTCCCGCCAGTTCGAACTGCCCGAGCGTGCGATTGTCCTTGGCGAACTCGCGCTCGCCCTGGAGGACGTGGATCATCACGCTCGTCTGGCTGTCCGCCGCGGTCGAGAAGGTCTCCTTCCGCGACGCGGGGATCGTCGTGTTACGCTCGATCAGTCGCGTCATCACGCCGCCGAGCGTCTCGACGCCCAACGAGAGTGGCGTCACATCGAGCAGCAGCACGTCCTTNNGTTCACGCTCTTGTTGGGCTCTTTCCCGAAGATCTGCTTGGCGATCAACTGGGCCTTGGGCATTCGCGTCGACCCACCGACCAGGATCACCTCGTCGATCTTGTCGGGCGTCAGTTTCGCGTCCTTGAGCGCCTGGGTGCAGGGGGCCTTGAGTCGCTCGAAGAGGTCATCACAGAGCGAGTCGAACTTCGCTCGCGTCACCGATACCTGCAGGTGCTTGGGCCCGTTCTGGTCCGCGGTGATGAACGGCAGGTTGACCGTGGTCTCCTGCATCGTGGAGAGCTCGATCTTCGCCTTCTCCGCCGACTCCTTGAGTCGCTGGAGCGCCATCGGATCCTTGCGGATGTCGATGCCCTCCTTCTTGCGGAACTCCTCGGCGATGAAATCGATCAGCTTCTGGTCCCAGTCGTCGCCGCCCAGGTGCGTGTCGCCGTTGGTGCTGAGCACCTCGAAGACGCCGTCGCCGACGTCGAGGATGGAGACGTCGAACGTGCCGCCGCCGAGGTCGAAGACGGCGATCTTCTCGTTCTTCTTCTTGTCGAGCCCGTAGGCGAGCGCCGCCGCCGTCGGCTCGTTGATGATGCGCTCGACCTCGAGGCCGGCGATCTTGCCGGCGTCCTTGGTCGCCTGGCGCTGCGCGTCGTTGAAGTACGCGGGCACGGTGATCACCGCGCGATCGACCTTCTCGCCGAGATAATCCTCGGCCGTCTTCTTGAGGTCCTGGAGGATGAACGCGGAGATCTGCTGGGGCGTGAAGTCGCCCTGGTTGACCTTCACGTGGACGAACTCGTCCGCGCCGCCGGTCACCGTGTACGGAACCTTGCTCTCCTCGTCGCCGCTCCGGCCATACCCGGTGTCGCCCGTAGCGCTCACCTCGCTGCGACGCCGCCCCATGAACCGCTTGATCGAGTAGACCGTGTTCTTGGGGTTGGTCACCTGCTGGTGCTTCGCCGGCTGCCCGACTAGACGCTCCCCCTTGTCGGTAAACCCGACGACCGACGGCGTGATGCGGTTGCCCGACGAGTTGATGAGCACCTTGGGCTGTCCACCCTCCATCACCGCCACGCAGGAGTTCGTCGTACCAAGGTCGATTCCGATGATCTTCGACATGCATGCCCTCGTGTGTCTGATTTGGCGTCCAAGGGGCGCCGCGTCGTGTGACCCAACCGGTCCCAAACGCCGGTGTTCTTTCTATCGGTCAGTAAAGTGCAAGATCGATGCCAGATCCGAAGACGCTCCATTTCGCCAATTCCTCCCAACAGACCAGCAAGCGGCCAAAGTAGCACGCTGTTAGGATCATCCATGCTCCGTTCGCTGCCGAATCGGCAGATCACCATTTCAGGGAAACTGCGGGCCTCGGTCGCCCGGTCCGTGGATTGCCCCACGGCACTACTGCCCATGCTACCCGATCTCCTCGCCGGCGTGGGGTCGCTGGGGAGTTCGCCACGGACTATTTTGAACATGCTCACGCAGGCCGACTTGGGGGAGCGTTACACCGTTCTGGACCTGGCCTGTGGCAAGGGCGTCATCGCGTGCGGCGTGGCCCGAAAGTTCCGATGCCGGGTGATTGGAGTTGATGCGTTCGAGCCGTTCCTGGTCGATGCGCGCGCGCTTGCGACTCGGCTCGGAGTCCGGGACCTTTGCGACTTCCGCCTCGGCGACGTGCGTCGGTTCCGTTCAGGCACGCGCGTCAGGCTCGCCATGATGATCGGGCTTGATGGTGCGGAGTCGGCCGCCCCGCGACTTCGGCGGTTGGTCGTGCCTGGCGGGTGGTATCTGATCGACGACGCCGTGGCGCGGCGGGCCGATCTTGGACTCCCGACTCTCGCCGACGCCCGAGGTGTCATCGAGCGAACCGGCGACGAGATCGTCCGGGAGGCCGCTGGGCGAGCGAGCGCCATTCGTCGGCTCGATGCGCGGATCTATGGCACAATCGCCGCGAATGCCGGGGGGCTGTCCCGACGTCATCCACGCCTGCGCGCGCAATTGCGTGAGTTTCTCAAGCGCCATCGCGACGCGAATCACGTCCTCGCGAACGACCTGGCGCCGATGACCTGGCTGGTGCGCACGCCGCGTCGCGACGCCCGGCGTCGATAAACTCTGCCCATGGCGCACGCGCTCGTCGTCGGTGGGACCGGAATGCTTCGCGGGTTGTGCCTTGCGCTCGCGTCGAGGGGACATGCCGTGAGTGTCGTCGCTCAGCGTCACGGGCCGCTCCATGAACTCGTGCGCGAGGCGATGAATTTGCCGGGCACGATCCACCCGATCGCGCTCGATTATGGATACACGCACGTGCTGGAACACGGGATCGTGCAGGCGACAAGCGATCGTGGGCCGATCTCCCTCGCCGCGTGCTGGATCCACTCGGATGCCCCACAGGCGCTGCCGACAACTGGGCGTGTGCTTTCATCGCAGGCCGCATCGCTCACGGAGTCTGGCCACGCTCCGACCCGAGTGTTCGTGCTCGTCGGGAGCAGCGCGGCCGACCCATCCCTGATCGACGAGTCCCGACGCCACGAGGCCGCGTTCCCCACCCTTAGGTGGCGCCGGGTCATTCTCGGATTCAAGACAGATGGCCCAAGGACACGCTGGCTGACTCACGACGAGATCTGGCGCGGCACACTCGACGCGATCGATCACGACTGGGCCGAGTCAATCGTGGGGATCGTGAGGCCCTGGGCCAAGCGTCCGCGGTGATTCGACGCGTGGTTCATGCATGAAGTGAAGAATGAAGTCGATGAGGTCGACACGGGCGAGTCGCCCATGCCGCGAGGCGGAGTTGGTCCGACTCGTGTCCTCGTTTAGAAACGGCCTTCGATCCCGAACTGGAACGAGGGCGTGATGTCGGCGTCATGCTCGAAGATGGTGTTCCCATTGGGATCATCGGCCCGGAGTTGACGCCACGCGGGGACGATGACTCGGACGAACGCCGAGCCTTGCTGGTCGTAGTTCCAGGTGGCTCCCAGGGAGATCGGGACCGAGGACTCTTCGCCGATGCCGCCGGGGTTGGGGCCCTCATCGTCGAGACGAAAACGTTCCGACTCGTACCCGGCCCGGAGGGAATAGGTCCATTGCTGGTTCGGTGAGTATCGAAGGGAGAGCCCGCCGCCGCCGGACTCGCCGCCGCTGCCGAGCGACCATTGATCGTCGATCTTCCAGGTGATGGTGGGCACTGGGACGAACAGCGTCGAGTCCTCGAGGCGGGTCGAGACCGCCACCGCGAGTCCCAGATCCAGGCTCTCACTGACCTTGTACTTGAATCCGACGAGGCCGCCATACGTGAGCGTGTCGCCGAGGTCCGCCCCGAGTTCGCCCGAGGACTGGACTTTGGCGCCGACGAGATACGACCAACCATCACGAATCGGGGCGGAGTAGAACGCCTGGATTCCGTGCGTGCCGACGGTGCCCCAGGGGTCGCCGCCACCGAGGAGCGTCTGGGCATCCGTGAAGGAGTAGAACGTCGCGGCACTCGAGAGCCCGACGCCGAAGGCGCTCCCGTCCGCGTAGGGCTTGATGACGTTGAACTCGAACCCGGCCTTGCTCGCGGCATACTCGGCCGGCGAGTTGTCCAGCCCCGCGGGGAGCATCACCGTCGCGGTGAGATCCACGGTCGCGATGTAATCCGGGAGTTGTGGGCGTTGCGGTGACGATGCAGAAGCCGTGGGCTGGGCCGGGGAGTCCGGCTCATCGCTCAGCGAGATCGTGGCCAGGGAATCGGCCCTCGCCGTGGCCGCGGCTAGCAGAATGACGGCCGGAACACAGAACGCCACAGATGACCTTCGGCATGCTTGCGTGCCGCTCGATGTGAACATGCCCATCTTCAACCAGCCTCCAATGCGTTGATTCGCTTGCGTAACCTTGGACCCCGCACGGCGGAGATTCTACAGTCGCGCATGGTTTCATCGGCGAATCATCCCGAACTGCCGCACATGACCGGGGTTGGTGTTGCCGGCCCGAGAGAGGCGTGTCGCCTGTCGGCCGATCGGCACCGAGATCCCGCCCTCGACGAGATCCGCGCCAAGGTCGGGCGCGGCGAACGACTCACCCTCGACGACGGGATGACGCTCTATGCCACGCGCGACCTGTGGTCCGTCCTCGAGATGGCCGACAGCGTCCGCCGGCGACTGCATGGCGACGCCGCGTTCTACAACATCAACCGCCACCTGAACTACTCGAACGTCTGCGCCCTCTCCTGCAAGTTCTGCGAGTTCTACGCGAAGAAGGACGACCCCAAGGCCTACACGCGCGATATGGCGTACGTCCGCGATCAAGCACGCCAGGCCATCGAGGCCGGCGCGACCGAGATGCACGTCGTCGGCGGGCTGCACCCATACCTCCCCTTTGACTACTACACAGACCTCGTCTCGACCATCCGTGACGAGGCGAGATCCGGCGGCAGCGATCTGAATGTCAAAGCGTTCACCGCCGTGGAGATCGTGCACCTCGCGCGGATCGCCAAGGTCTACAAGGGCGCGACCGCACCGGGCGAGGAGGGTGTCGCCGCTCGGCGTGAGGCGATCCGCACGGTCCTCTCTCGCCTGAAGGACGCGGGCCTGGGCTCACTCCCCGGCGGCGGGGCCGAGGTCTTCGACGATCGCGTCCACGACGAGGCGTACAAGGGCAAGATCCGCTCCGACGTCTGGCTCGACGTGCACCGCGTCGCCCATGGGCTCGGCCTCAACACCAACGCCACGATGCTCTATGGACACATCGAGAGCGCCCACGACCGGCTCGTCCACATGGACATGCTGCGGCGGGCGCAGGACGAGGCGCTCACGCGGCTCTACCAAGGCGGGACGGCTCTCCATGCCGACAACTCCCCCTCCTCCAAGCCCTCGGCACACACCTCGTCACCCGACACTGAGGCGCTCGCCCGATCGTCTGGTGGGCACCTCGGCTATCGCGCCGACGACGCGCCAGCCCCCGCGGTCACGCTGACCGGGCCCAACGCCATCCTTCCCGAGCACTTCGCGTTCGGCCGATCCGGTGACGGCGATCCATCCGAGCATTCCGAATCTCGAATGCCGAGTGCCGGCTACTACCAGACCATCATCCCGCTCCCCTTCTTCCCCGACGGCTGCGCGCTCGAGCACCTCCCCGGGCCCAGCGGGCTCGAGAACTACCGAACGCTCGCGATCGCCCGCCTGATGCTCGACAACTTCCCGCACGTGAAGTCGTTCTGGATCATGCAGACGCTCCCTATGGCCGGGCTCATGCTCCAGAGCGGCGCCGATGACATCGACGGCACGGTCGTCTGGTACGACATCACCAAGGTCGCGCAGGGCGGCGGGGCCGAGAGCCTGGGGACGCACCAGGAGGTCACCGTGCCCGTGCTGCACAAGGCGATCCGTGAGGCCGGCTTCAGGCCGATCGAGCGCGACACGTTGTATCGTCGCGTGGTTCGTGATGGAAAGAAGTGGAGCGTCGCCTGATCACGCCCCGCGTGACGAGTCATCGTCAAGCATCAACCCGTCATAGGCCAGAAACACACTCTCCGGGAGCGATGCCTGCGTCTCCTCATGCTTGAGGTCGTGGGCCATGTGCACGAAGTACGTCTTCGACGCCCCGCACTGCTCGGCGATGCGGATCGATTGGTCGAGCGTGAGGTGCGTCGGATGGTGGCGATGGCGCAGCGCGTCGAGGACGAGCGTCCGTACGCCGCGGAGGCTCGTCCATGTCTCTGTCGGCACGGCCGAGACGTCCGTCGCGTAGACCAGTGGCAACAGGCCCGGCGCCATCGACCCGTCGCCAGTATCTACTCCCGCGTCGAACCGGTACCCCAGAATCGGCTGTTTCCCATGCAGAAACGGGATCGGCGTGACGCGCAGGCCGTGGAGCGTGAACGCCCGCATCGCCACGACGCGGTGCGCGATGAGCGTCGCGACGAAACTGTCGTTCACGTTGTTCTCGCGCTCGAAGATGTGCCTGTAGACCCTTCGGAGCTGCTCCGTCGTGTGCGCGTCGGCATAGACATCGATCGGCGCGTGCTGCACGACGTTGAACCGGCGGACCTCGTCCAGCCCGAAGATGTGGTCCACGTGCGCGTGCGTGAAGAGGATCGAGTCGCACCGCTCGACCTTGAACCGCAGCACCTGCTGGCGAAGATCGGGCCCCGCGTCGAGCAGGATCGTCCGGGGCAGGCCCATCTCGTCGTACAGGTCGATCGCGGCACTCGTGCGCAGTCGCTGGTCGCGCGGGTCGTCGCTCGTGCAGACGTCGCAGGCGCACCCGATCAGGGGAACGCCCGCCGAGGTCCCCGTGCCCAGGAACGTGAAACGCATGACGACAGCGTATCGCGCCCGATTCGGCGATTCGCTGGCACTCCTCGGCTATCGCGCGACCGGCTCTTCTTCCTCGACGTCCGGCACCACCGGCGCGAGCGCCCCGGGCGAGATGGGCACGGCCACGTGTCGCCTCTTCGAGAACCGGCTCTGGATCACCAGCATCACGATCGCGCTCACCACGGCGAACCCGCCGAAGATCCACTGCACCATCGTGAACGACTCGCCGAAGAGGCGCATCGACGCGATCGAGACGAGGATCGGCTGGAGCTGGATCACCCCCGCCGAGACGGCGACGCCGAGGCGCTTGATCGAGTAGTAGTAGAGCGAGTGCCCCACGCCGATGCCGACGACCGCGGAGACGATGAGGAGGATGAACTCGCGCGTGGGCATCGCCAGCACGGAGCCGATCGGGTCGTGCGGCAGGAGCCCCGCCGCCGCGCCCTGGGGGATCACGCCCGCCGCGCCGACGCCCATCGCGATGAGCAGCGTCGCGACCATCGCGACCGCGGTGTACTGCGAGACCACCGAGAACGCCAGGAGCGAGTGGTAGTGGCTGAGCCGGCGGCGCACGCCGAGCGAGTACGCCGCGTAGAGGCCGCCCGCCGCGATCGAGAGGATCACGCCCGCGACGTGCCTCCCGCTCGACACGTCCAGCGACTTCTCGCCCAGGAGGATCGTCCCCATCGTCCCGACGAAGACGCATGCGATCGCCGCGATCATCTTGGGCGTCCGCAGCAGCTCGCGCTCGGCGGGGATCAGGACCGCCGCCCCCGCCACGGCGAAGACGATCTGCAGGCGCAGGCCGAACGTCATCAGTCCCGGATCGATGAGGTACGGCGCGATCCCGAAGAAGACCTGGGCGACGACGTTGAACGCCGTGGGGACGAGCGCGTCCTTCCAGATCGCGCGGCCCATCGTCCCCTTCCGCCACGCCACGGCGATGACCGGGAGCCACACGAGCGCCGAGAGCGTGTACCGCCACGCGTTCGCCGTGAAGGGGTCGATGTCCCCGCGGAACGCGCGCAGAAAGAGCGGCACGCTCGCCCAGCTCAGGAGCGTGAGGACGATGGTCACGAACGCGAGAAGCCCGCCCCCATGCCCACCGCCCCCCACCGCGTGGGCTGTGCCCGTCGCACGAGTGCCCACCGCCCCAACCGATCCTCGATCGTCCGCCAACGCCGTCCGCCTTTCCGGGTGTGGGCCGCCCGCGTGCATTCGCGCGTTCGTCGGCCCCGACAATGGAGCGGAGGAGACTCGAACTCCCGACATCTAGCTTGCAAAGCTAGCGCTCTACCAACTGAGCTACCGCCCCGGCGGCCAAAGCATAGGACCAGCGCCCGGCATCTCTGCGCGCCCGCACCCCACCACCGCGCTCCCGCCTCACGCCGACTCGAGCCGGCCCTCGTTCAGCCGCATCAGGACCACCGCGATCAGCGTCGCGCGATCGACGAGGCTGGAGAGGTCGATCCACTCGTCGGTCGTGTGCAGTCCGCCGCCGCGCACGCCCAGGGTATCGAGCGTCGCCAACCCCGCGGCCTGCATGGTGTTCCCGTCGCAGACGCCGCCGGTCGTGGTCGGGCGCAGGTCCTCCCCGATCGCCGCCGCCGCGCCCATGATGAGTCTCGACAGCGCCTCGACCCTCGGGTTCAGGGGCTTGGCGGGCCGATTGAGCGTCGCGTGCACGGTGATCGCGGGGAGCGCGCCGTCCGTCCCGCCCAGGCGCCCCAGCCCCAGGAGCGCCGCGCGAAGCTCCTCGCCCGCCTCCGGGGTGGTGTAGCGCACGTTCCCCCACGCGAAGGCCGAGTCGGGCACGACGTTGGTCGCGTGCCCGCCCGTGATCGGCCCGATGGAGACGATCCGCCCGCGATCGGGGTCGGCGTGGCCCGAGATCTCCAGGATCGCCCGCGCCAGCGCCGTCACCGCCGAGACGCCCGATTTGAAATCGCGCCCCACGTGCGCCGCCTTGCCCTTGACGTCGATCCGGAACTGCCCGCTCCCGGGCCTGTGGGTCACGAGTCCCCAGGTGGCGTCGCTCATCGCCCGCATCTGCGGCGCCGGCTCGAACGCGAGGCCCACGTCGGCGTTCCTCGCGGCCGCGCGGATCGCGGCCTCGCTGCAGAATGTCCCCGTCTCCTCGTCGCTGTTGAGCACGAAGGCCCACGGCACGCGGATCCCGCACTCCTCCAGCGCCTCCAGGGCGTGCACCGCGACGACCAGCCCGCCCTTCATGTCCACGCACCCCGGGCCCAGGGCCCGCTCGCCCCGCTCATCGATGGTCAGCGACGAGAAGGCGCCGTCCACGGGATGCACGGTGTCGAGATGCCCGCTCAGCAGCACGCGCGTCCCCCCCGCGCCGCCGCTCGGGTCCCCGTTCGTTCCGCGCTCTATCCGATCCATCAGCAATGTCGGCTCAACGAACTCCCCACCGCCCCTCTTCTCGCCGCGCTCGTCTCTGCTCCCTCCCGCTTCGCTTCCTCCCGGCGCGATCCACGCCGGTCTCGGGTCGCCCGCGATCAGGGTCCCCGTGGCCCCGAGCCATTCCAATCTCGTCGCGAGCAGCGAGCGCAGTTCGGCGAGCCCCTCGTGCGGCGTCGATCGCCTCTCCGCCGCGCGCGGGCCCGAGTGGAACGAGCGCGGCCCGGTGGGGATCGCCACCCAGCGCGTGAGGTCGTCGATCATCGCCGCGTGCCGGGCGCGGATCGCCGCCATCACCCTCGCCTCGGCCGCGCTGAGGCCCGTGCCGCCCGCCCGCCCCGCGCTGGAATCCCGATTCGGTGTGCTCATGGAGTCAGCGTAGTGCCGGGTGGGCGGCGCGGCCCCGGTCACGACCGAGAACACGCCCGTGGCGGGCGACACGTCCGCAATCACGCCCGTCATCATTTTGATGTGGGGCGTCATCGCTCCGATGTGGGGCGTCATCATTCCGATGTGGGGCGTCATCGGAGTAGTGACGAGCGTCCGCGGGCCTTATTCGAGCCAGAACGCGGGCGAGGCGAACGCGAGCCCCGGGGCGGCGTCCGAGAACGGATCCGCGGTCGAGAGGAGCCATAGAGACGCTCGGGAGAGGCGTCTGGACCCGACGAGACGAGGAGGGCGACGCGTCGGAGCCGGGGGCGTGTGCGACGCCGCGGTCACCCGGCGCTGGGCCCCGGTGCCGGTCGCGGGCCTCTCGTCCCCACGCACGCACCCCCGAACGCCGTCGCATCACCGCGCTCGGCCTCACCCCATCCCCGCCAGCACGCTCACGCCCCCGCCCACGATCCACGCGGCCACGATCAGCCGTTTGATCCGCCGGACCTCGCGATCGATGGGCAGGTGGTCGGTGCGCAGGCCCTCGAGGCGCGCGAGGTGGGCCAGGCGCGTGGCGATCGAGCCGTGGCGGAAGCCGCGACGCGAGAGGGAGATTCCATTGAGCGACGCGACCGCCCGCAGCGCCGACCCGAAGGCCTCGATCGCCTCCGAGCCGATCATCGCGGGAGCCGGACGCGCGGGGCGTTCATCGGAGACGATCGGCGTCGCGGGCGTGGACGCCGGCGTGAGCGTCGCGGCGCCCGCAACGACGCAAGGCTCGGGGGCGATCGCCGAAGGGATCAGCGGAAACTCCTCCCACGCCGCAGGCCACGGGGAGGAGTTCGGGGACGACGGGGAGGCCCTCGGCGTTGGGGGACGGCTCTCGGCCATGTGCCGGACCGCGAAGGCGTCGGCCTGCCACTCGAAGCGCCGGCTCACGGGCCCGAAGACCACCCACACGCCCACGCCAATGACCACAAGCGTCGCCACGCCCTCGACCACGCCCGCCATCCCCGCCGCGTCGTCCCCATCACCCGGCGTCGCGACCGTGGACCGCGCGCCCTCGTGCGCGACTCCTCGCGCCCGGGCGACGTCCCCGCCCGTCCCCGCCCCCAACGCCCGCGTCGCCGCCATCGACACCCCCGACCCCAGCAGGATCACCCCCATCACGCCCCCGATCAGCCAGGGGATGTGCCGGAATCGCACGTGCGCGATCTCGTGCGCCGCGACCGCCTCGGCCTGCGGACCCGTCAGCCCGTCGAGCAGCGCGTCGGTGAAGAGCATCGAACGCATCGGCCACGCCAGGCCCATCACCGCGCCGTTCACCATCGTCCCGTGCGTCCTCCAGAGAAGGATCCGGCCCACGCGCACGCGGTACGCTCGGCACATCGCCCGCACACGCTCGGCGAAGACACCCGACGTGAGCGGCACCGTGTCCCACACGAGCGGGATCAACAGCGGCGTGCCCAGGAAGATCGTGGCCGTCCCCACGAGCGAGAGGATCGCCTGCCACACCTCGGGATCCACGCCCTTGGGCATCGGAATCCCGCGCCCGCCCGACCACGCGCCCCCCCAGAAGACGAGCGTTTCCTGCCACGCGACGAGCAGAAGAAGCGGGATCAGCACGATCAGCACCCGATGCCGCAACGCCGCCCACACGAACTCCCCACGCCTGGGCCCGCGCACGACCGAAAGTCCCTCGTCCAGCCGGCGGACGAGGCCCGCCTCGCGCAACCGACGCTCGATCGGCTCGTACGACCACCACGACCACGCCATCACAAGCAGCGCCGGCAGCATCGTGATCAACTCATCGAGTGCCACCCAGTCTCCAAGCGTGGTCCGGACCACGTCCAGCCAGCCGAACGCCAGCACGCTCGCGGCGTGCATGAGCGGCGCGAAGATCCGCGTCAGCGACGCCGCTCGCTCGGCCCGCACCACCGCCGAGGCCGATCCCGTCGCGTCGATCCTCCGCCCGCACGACGAGCACACCAGCGCGCACACCACGCCCGCGATCGCCAGCGGCACGATCGATGACGCAACCGTGAACCACACGCTCGACGATGGTCCGCCCGCGAACAGGAACGGGAACTGGTCGTGCAGGTGCACGGCGGCGAACATCACGATGATCAGGATCTGGCCCATCGGCCTCCGTGTCGCGGGCGGTGTCGCGGGGACTCCGGGCCAACCAGCCGCCGATCGCCCCGCGATCCCGACGAGCCCGCGCACAGTAGCGCCGATCCGCGACACGACGACTCGCCCACTATCCTCGTGCACGACCATGAGCGACACCGCGACGACACTCCCGACCATCGCCATCACCAGGCGTCTCCCCGGCACGATCGACCCGCCCGCGCCCCGCGTCGTGATGCACGAGAGCGAGCGGGCGATGCCCCGGGACGAGCTCCTCCGGTTCGTGCGTGGCGCGACGGCCGTCGTCACCTGGGTCTCCGAGCGAGTTGACGCCGCCTTCCTCGACGCCGCCGGCCCGAGCCTCAAGGGCGTCTGCAACTACGCCGTCGGCACCGACAACATCGACCTCGCGGCCTGCAAGGACCGGGGCGTCATCGTCACCAACACGCCCGACGCCGTCACCGAAGGAACCGCCGACCTCGCGTTCGCGCTCATCCTCGCCGTTGCGCGCCGCCTCATCGAGGCCGACGCCTACGCACGATCGGATGTCTACCCCGAGCAAGGCCCGCTCGGCCCCACAGAGTTTCTAGGCCAGGATCTCACCGGCAAGACCATCCTCATCGTCGGCGCCGGGCGCATCGGGCGTGCCGTCGCCCTGCGCTCGCTCGGCTGGGGCATGCGTGTGCTCTATGTCGCACGCACCACGCACCTGGATTTCGAGCTCGCGCCCATCGCCGCCTCGCGCG
>JRYD01003149.1_pt1 | contig 20465 bp, 15 predicted proteins | sample 235311 | NCBI WGS metagenome assembly JRYD01 (sample SAMN03074213, study PRJNA261472) | activated sludge metagenome | biome: Common Effluent Treatment Plant; feature: Wastewater; material: Activated sludge; isolation source: activated biomass in a lab-scale reactor treating industrial wastewater at... | reverse complement strand
GTAGCCGATTTGGGTAAGTAATAAAAAGAAAAGTATTTTTTTCATAATTATAAAACATTCTGTCCGTAAATATTACAGGACAGAATGCTAAATTAAACATTTATTTGATTACTACCAGCTTTTTAGTCAGGCTTATGTTTTTGCCTGCAATTTTACAGACATATAACCCTTCATCAAGATTTTTTATCGGAAACACAAAATAGTTTCCGCCCGGTGGAATGTCAATGCTAAACCGCACACGCCCCAGCACATCGGTAATCTGAAATGCTGACACAACTTCCCCGACTATCCATTCCTGATTGAAAAGTAACAGGTAATCCCGAACCAAAATCTATTCCCGTACTATCGCCAAAGCACCACACGCTGCCCTGCTTTTGTGCATTTGCAAAATAAGCGCAGCATATAAGAAATGCTGCGCTTATGTATCGGAGTGATTTCATTTAAAACAAAAGTTATTCAACAACAAATTTATTTACCAATCTTTCTTTTTCTGTTTGCAACGAAACAATGTACATGCCTTTTGCAAGTGCGCTGCAATTAATATCCTGTGTAAAATAACCTCCTGCGCTACCCCCAACCCCTGAAGGGGAGAGCGCACGCGCAGTGTTATAAATTAGATTGCCTGTAACATCGTATATGGTTAGCGTTATACTTTTTCCTTTTAAATGCTGCGCATTTACAAACAGCTTTTGCCATGAAGCTATGTAGGTAACAAACAACTCCGCTCCCTTTGCTGATGTTGCAAGAGGTGCTATACCTGTTATTGTATCACACGCACTACCTGCTACCACTCCCAAATCATAATCAGGATTATTAGGCAAGCCAACATAAGTTCTTTTGCCTCCGAGATAAAAACTGTACGGCTGAAAATTACATGCCGTACCTAAACTATCAGGCTGGTTTATTACTGATAGGTTCATGTTGTACATATTGTAAACAGTATCCTGATATGGATAAGGAAATTGAACTCCGTTATAGTATATGCTGGCTAAGTAAATTTTATTATCGGGCGCTAATTTTAATCCACCGCCTGTGTATATAGGGTAGTTGGTTGTCCAAAGTGTATTTTTACTTTGTGAGATATTTGGCGCATTTAAATCATATTGAAATAAGTAAGTAGTATCATCTGCTGTTGTTACATATAATTTGCTTGCATCAGGCGAGAAAGCATTGCTCCATGTATAAGGAAAAGGAGGAACTCCTACATCTGGCTCTATGGTAACAGGGTTGCTTAATAATCCTGAACAACGGTCAAAATCATAAAGCTCTATTAAACCCAACCAATTGGTAAATACCAATTTTTCGCCATCAGGCGAAAAATTGGTATGCGCTCCTCCCGTTCGGTTTAGTGAGCCAATTGACTGGACAGAAAATTTCTGAATGCTGTCAGGCGTAATTAAATAAGAATACCAGTCATTGTTGGAGCCAAAAGTTAATGCTTCTGAGTTTCTGAATATCAGCCACCAATCTCTGCCGTTACCATGCTTAACGGCATTCAGGCAATCAACCTGCTCAAAGCTTTGCAGTTGAACATTTTTAACTGTTACAGCACCCAAGCCGTTATTCAGCCGCATATCAATTATGCTGTAATATAAGCCATATATGCTCGTTACTCCAATAGAAAATAAATAATAGGTGCTGTCATTAGCCGGATTGGGTACTATTACCAATTCCTGATACCACCCTCTGCCAACAATATTATTTCCGTTTTGCATAACCTGATGAGTTGTATCAAAAACTAATGTGGTGTTACCACTGATTGTGGCTCTTGTTTCGGCATAGAAAAGAAGTTTGCCATTTTCATTTGCAATTGACACGCATGAGCCTCTGGTGTCTAACCCACATGAGCCAACTATAATATTTGAAGTATCACTGAAGTCAATTAAAGCGCTGTCCCCAAAACACCAAACAGAGTTCCTGTTTTGTGCAAAAGTCAATTCACCCGATAAAACAAAAAGAATGATTAGTGATTTTTTCATACCTTAAAATTAAAGCCTGCCTTACAAAGATAAGGCAGGCTTTAAAAGATAATTGTATTTTTTTACTTAATTTTTACCAGTATGTTGTTAAACAGCATTTTATTATCATGGTAAATTTTCACCATATAAAAGCCTTCTTCTAAACCGGTAACATCAATTCTGCTGCTGTATGTTTTTAATAACACCACCCTGCCTGTAACATCATAAATTTTTACTGTGGCATCATCAGGCAGTTCACCCGCAAAATAAATTTCACCGGTTGCGGGATTTGGATACATGTTTATTGCTGCGCCTGATGCACTATCGTTATCTTTTGGTTTATCAGGTATGTTATTATTAACCTTACGTAATGCCGGTAATTCAGGCGAATAATATTCTTTACCGAGCAAGGCTGCCGCTTGGTAAACGCTTAAACCTGCCACCAGCCAATGCTGTTCAAATATGCTTTCGAGCGCAGTTGTATCAGAAGCATCAAGGGTATCACCCACAGCCAGTTTTTTAATGATAAGGCTATTAATAAACCGGCTGTTTTCCTCCATTGCATTGTCTTCTGTTATGCTCTCATTAATGGCTTCGGCAGCCACCAGATCATTACTTTGCAAGGTGCGGTTAACAGAATCCAACCTGCCTATGTTGGCATTGAGCATGGCATTATAAAATGTGCGGAAGGATAGTTTAAAGCTTCACAAGCTTTTTTGTAATGGTATTTTTTTCTGTGTGAATAGTTAAAAAATAAATACCATTTGGAAGAAAAGATAAATCCAACTCATAAAGCGTTTGTGTTACTTTTTTTTCAAAAACAATTTCTCCCATTGAATTAAAAATGGTTGCTTCTTTTATCTTAGTGCTGCTGTGTTGCTGATACTGAAAAGCAATTTTGTTAAAGAATGGATTAGGAAAAATATTGATGGCATTTTGTTCTGTTATTTCTTTTACAGAAGTTAAAGTATCGCAAATGCTTCCTGTTAAAGCCCCCAACTCATAATCAGGATTATTAGGCAAGCCCAAGTATGTTCTCTTACCGCCAAGATAAAAACTGTAAGGCTGAAAATCACATGCCGAACCTAAACTATCAGGTTGGTTTATTACTGACAAGTTCATATTGTACATGTTGTAAACAGTATCCTGATATGGATAAGGAAATTGAACTCCGTTATAGTATATGCTGGCTAAGTAAATTTTATTATCGGGCGCTAATTTTAATCCTCCTCCAGCGTATTGTGGACTGCTTATAGTCCAAAGCGTGTCTTTTGATAAAGTTATATTAGATGCATTCAAATCATACTGAAAAAGCCATGTTGGTTGGTCAGCAGTGCTTACATAAAGCTTGCTTACATCGGGGGAGAATGCGCAACTAAATAAATATGGCACTGATGGCAATGCTTCCGGTTCAATGGTAACAGGATTGCTCAATAATCCTGAACAACGGTCAAAATCATATAGCTCTGTTAAACCAATCAAATTGGTATGTCCAGAGTTAGTTTTGTTTAATGAACCTATTGACTGAACGGAAACATTCTGAATGCTGTCAGGTGTAATTAAATAAGAATACCAGTCATTGTTGCCATTTGATAAAGAACCTGCTTTTCTGAATAACAACCACCAGTCTCTTCCATTGCCATGCTTAACAGCATTTAAGCAATCAACCTGCTCAAAGCTTTGCAGTTGAACATTTTTAACCGTCACAGCCCCCAAGCCGTTATTCAGCCGCATGTCTATTATGCTGTAATATAAGCCATATATGCTCGTTACTCCAATAGAAAATAAGTAATAGGTGCTGTCATTAGCCGCATTAGGCACTATTACCAATTCCTGATACCAACCTCTGCCAACAATATTATTTCCGTTTTGCATTACCTGATGGGTTGTATCAAAAACTAATGTGGTGTTACCACTGATTGTGGCTCTTGTTTCGGCATAAAAAAGAAGTTTGCCATTTTCATTTGCGATTGATGCGCATGAACCTCTGGTGTCTAACCCACATGAGCCAACTATAATATTTGAAGTATCACTGAAGTCAATTAAAGCGCTGTCTCCAAAACACCAAACAGAGTTGCGGTTTTGTGAAAAGCAAAAAAAATGGCAGCAACAAAGCGTTGCTGCCATTAGTAAGCATTTTAAATTAAGTGATTTCAAATTATTTAATTACAATAAATCTTGTTCTAAAATACTCATCTGCCTCATTTCGTATCCTCAGATTATAAACACCTTCTGCCAGCGAAGATACGTCAATTAGGCCACTGCTGCTGTTATTTTGCTTTTTAAATAATAACCTGCCATAAAGGTCATAAACCTGCATTTCATTTTTACCATTACTCATTCCTGTTACCAACAGCAGGCTGTTGGCTGGGTTAGGTTGTATGCGTACCTTGTCAGTCGGCAGTGTTTTTTCAGGTAATTCATTCTGAGTCTGACTACCACCATGCCGCAATGCAGGCAATTCAGGAGAGTAATACTCCTTGCCGAGCAACGCTGCCGCACTGTAAACGCTGTTGCCTGCTATGAGCCAGTGCTGCGCCAGCAGGCTTGCCAACACTGTGGTGTCCGAGGCGTCAAGGGTGTCGCCTGCTGCCAGCTTGCCGATAATAAGGCTGTTGATGAGCTTATAGTTGGCTTCCATATCATTGCTTTCGGTAATGCTGCTGTTAATGGTTGCAGCCGCGGCAATGTCATCGGCTTTAACAGCCTGCTTTACGGAGTCAAACTTGCCTATGTTGGCATTGCGCATGGCATTGTAAAATGCGCGGAATGATGAGTCAGCCGCGCTTCCTGTGGTGAGCAGCGTGGTGTCAGCGCTGAGCCGTTTGAACAGGGCTTCTTTGGCAAGGTATTTAGCCTCATCTTCATAACTGCCATATACGGCAGAATCGCCCACCACGGGACCAAATTCCTTATCGCGGTCAATGTCAGCATTAGTAAGCAATGCCGTTGCACAATCTATACTTGGACCTGTTTCATTGTCATCTGGATTAACAATAAAAATATTATATGGATTAGGACTGTATGGATTATTTGAGACATCATTTCCCCTGAAAAACCAGTTGACTGCACCCGTAGGATTAAAACCACCCTCCACTTTCATTAAAGCATTATTAGTAGCTACCCATTCATTATCCCAAGGGTCACCACTATTACCCTGTTGAGAAAATTGTGCAGTATTAAAATGTATCCCTTCAAAATAATCTGTCATCACATTATTTTTCAGCCGCGTGGTGTTACAGTTGCCCTCAAAATACATGGCATAGCCAAGGCGTGTAATGCCGTTGCCGCATATATTCAGGTTTTGAGAATTGTCGGCAGCAATGCCGCGTATCATATCGGCATTATAGGCAACAACGCTGTTGTTGTAAATGTCGTTCGCTTTTATAACGGCATCGTTGCAGTCCTGTAAAAATATGCCTGAATACTTTTGGTTTGCTTCTAATCCGTCATCAGCCTCCATAGCAATGGTGTTGGGCAAAAGGCTGCTGCCGTCTGCTCCAATGCTTATGCCCGGTGTGTTGTTGGCATATATTCCTATACGCGCTCCGCTTATGGAGTTGTCTGTAACAGTTACCGTGCTGTTTGCGCCCTGCTCATATAATACCCTTATGCCATAATCGCCAGTTGCATAAATGTTATTATGGTCAACGGAAACGGCATTGCCTGTGGTGGCTGTGCTGTTTATATAAACGGCAGAAGTAGGAACAGTTAAATCGGCAGGTGTTTTTACATGCAAATCGTTACCGGTAATCTGAATAGTGTTGCTGCCGCATTTTTCAACCAAAATGTTGTTTTTGCTGTTGCTCATGGCATTTTGGTTGCATTTAACAAAGCTGCCTGCAAGCTTTCCGTTGCAGTTAAACATCCTGTACCCTGCTTCGGCACAGTTGTTTATTGTGTTTTGTTCCATCCTCAACTGCTCAGTTACATTGCCAATGCCATACCTCATGTTTTCAAATGTGTTGTGCGAAATAATTTTATCATCATTGGCATTGGCGGCTTCGCCTAATATTAAAGCTCCGTAACCCTACTGGCGCAAGTCTTCAGACTTGTGCCATCCTGTCATTAAAAATTGCACATTTGCAACCATGAGTTCCAAGTATAAGTTTCACACTCCTGATGCCATATATTTTGTTACTTTTTCGGTTATAAACTGGATTGATGTTTTTACAAGAAACGGTTATAAAGATATTTTAATTGACAGTATAAAACATTGCCAAAAAGAAAAAGGCTTAGTGGTTCATGCTTGGGTTATTATGACCAATCATGTACACATGATTATTTCTAAAAACGGAACATGTGTGCTGCCTGATATAATGCGCGACCTTAAAAAATTTACAGCCTATAAAATTACAGGGGCAATTATGGAAAATTCTCAGGAAAGCAGGCGCGAATGGATGTTTAATCTTTTTAAACGGGCTGGTGAAAGAAATTCCAACAATACAAACTGGCAGTTTTGGCAACAGGATAATCATCCTGTTGAATTAACTGATGCAAGAATGCAAGAACAAAAATTAAATTACATACATGAAAATCCTGTGCGGGCAGGATTTGTTTATAACCCTGAAGACTATGTGTACAGTAGCGCAACGGATTATTGCGGCAGCAAAGGGCTTATTGACTTAGTGCTGCTTGAATGATAGTAGGGCACAAGTCTGAAGACTTGCGCCAGTGGGGGAACCTATGGATTGAACGGAAAAATTTTGAATACCGTAAGGAGTTATTAAGTAAGTGTACCAATCATTGTTTGAACTGCCTACAGAAAAATCACTTTTCCTAAATATTACCCACCAGTCTCTGCCGTTGGCATGTTTGCAGGCTGTTATGCGTCCAAGTATTAACGTATCGTTTATAATATTTATATTTTTTGCATTGGGAAGCACACCCCCCCTCCCGCTGTCAAGCGAGGCATCTATTATGCTGTACGTTAAATGAAAAGGTTGTGCATCATTAAACTGACTATTATAAATAAACTCTTCAGCGCTTTCAGAAATCACATAATAAAACCGCGAGGTATCACTGAAAGGTAAAAATAATGCTGCTTGCGAAAAGCCTAAGCCTCCCGGGTAATAAGACAGTGTATAATAGCCCGGGTTAAAGTTTTGGCTGTTGAGCAAGGTATCGTTATCTTTATTGGCAATATATTGCCCGTTGGTATAAAACAGCAGGTTGCCTGTCGTATCGCATATTGAAGCATGGGTAATAAAAAACGGCATTTCACGATAATATCGTACCGTATCGGGCTGCCCATTTGAGAAATCAAAATAAAAATAATCAGGATTAGGAAAAGATCTGTATCCCATGGGCCAGATGTTATCACGTTTCTGACTATGGACAGTCGTTGACAGCAAACCGAATAATAATATGAATACCGCTTTTTTCATTTAACGCTATATAAAAATAAGAAAGGGCTGCTCTGTATGCAACCCTTTCTTGTTTTTTATTTCACAATTATCAGCTTCCCGTTCTTAATTACTTTTCCATTGCCTTTTATGCAGTAAAAATAACTGCCCTGAGCCGCTTCTATTGCAAGCGTTGTTACCAGCGCATCGGGAAGAAAGCCCCTCCAACCTCCCCGAATGGGGAGGCTCTTAATGTATGACAACAAGTTTTTTCTGTGTAACATAATTTCCTGATGTAATGATACATTGATAAACTCCATTGCTCAACTTAGGCAATGAAATAAATTGGAGTGTACTCCATTGAGGCAAGTTTTGAGAATACACGGCTCTGCCGTTTATATCAAAAATTTCCAATTTTCCACTTGTATTTTGCGGCAACTCATAACTCACAATAAAATTACCATTATTAGGATTAGGCATTACCCTTACTCCCCCTTTAGGGGGCTGGGGGGTATAGGTGAGGTTTGTAAGTGTATCACACGCACTACCCACTAACCTCCCTAAACGGTAATTAGGTAAGTTAGGAACGGTAGTATTACCAATATTATTATGCGGTAATCCATAACTGTGCTGGTTAAAATTACATGATGCTCCTAAGCTGTCAGGATATTCTATTACATGAAGACTGCGGTTACCTCCCCAAGTGCTTAAATATATTTTTCCATCAGGTCCAAGTTGGTTGATAAAAAAATAAGTTTGAAACGGATCCACAAAGCTATCATACACTGCAACCAATATTCCCGAACTGTCAATATTGGCGGCATAAGTATCGTACTGATAGCCGCGCATGTAGGTATTGGCATATAAAAACCTGCTGTTTGGCGAAAAACTGCAACCCAATGCCCAGTTATAACCGGGGTTTATGGGAATATTTACCGTTTGCGCATTGCTGAACATACCCGTGCAACGGTCAAAATCCAGCACTTCCATTATACGGCTCGGACCTACCGTTGCATACTTGCTTCCGTCAGGCGAAAAACACGCCATGCCGGCAATATCAAAATCATCATAACCGAATGGCGTTAAAATTTTTGCAGGAAACAAAGAGCCTATCTGTTGTGTGTAGGGTCCGTAAACACCGCTTTCAGTAAACAGCAACTTGTAATATACATCGGAATAATATTTATGCACCACCACCCACCAGTCTCTGCCATTGGCATGTTTGCAGGCTGTTATGCGTCCAAGCAGTAACGTATCGTTTATAATATTTATATTTTTTGCATTGGGAAGCCCCCCCCCCGCCCGCTGTCAAGCGTGGCGTCTATTATGCTGTACGTTAAATAAAATGGCTGGGCATCTAAAACAGAATCTTTATTAATAAACTCTTCAGCGCTTTCAGAAACCACATAATAAAACTGCGAGGTATCACTGAAAGGTAAAAACAATGCCGCCTGTGAAAACCCTAAACCAACTGGAGAGTAATACTGTGTATAATATCCCGGGTTAAAATTCTGGCTGTTTAACAAGGTATCACCATCAGCATTGGCTATCCATTCACCATTGGTATAAAAAAGTAAATTACCTGCTGTGTCGCAAATGCTGGCATTAGTAATATACATGGGCATTTTACGGTATTGGACAACCGTATCAGGATTGCCGTTTGTAAAATCCATATAATAGTAATTGCTATAAGGAATAAAAGCAGCATAAATACCCATCATCCATATATTATCTCTGTGTTGACTATGAGCCGACATAGAAATAATACTGAGTATGATTGCAATTTTTTTCATTATCCTTTCCAAACAAAAATAAAAAAGGGCTGCTCTGTTTGCAACCCTTTCTTGTTTTTTATTTCACAATTACCAACTTCCCGTTCTTAATTATTTTTCCATTGCCTTTTATGCAGTAAAAATAACTGCCCGGTGATACTTCCAATGAAATGTTTGTTACCAGCGCATCGGGAAGAAAGCCCCTCCAACCTCCCCGAAGGGGGAGGCTCTTAATGTATGACAACAAGTTTTTTCTGTGTAACATAATTTCCTGATGTGATGATACATTGATAAACTCCATTTGAAATTTTCGGAATGGAAATATTTTGCAACGTACTCCATTGAGGCAAGTTTTGGGAATACACGGCTCTGCCGTTTATATCAAAAATTTCTAACTTGCCTTTTGTATTTTGCGGCAACTCATAACTTACAATAAAATTACCTGCATTAGGATTAGGCATTACCCTTACTCCCTCCCGATAGCTATCGGGATTCTCCAAAGGAGAGGGAGCTATGCCTGTAAGCGTATCGCACGCACTACCAACCAACCTCCCTAAGCGGTAATTAGGTAAATTAGGAACACTATTATTACCTATAGATTGCGGTAATGTATAACTGTGCTGATTAAAATTACATGATACTCCTAAGCTGTCAGGATATTCTATTACATGAAGGCTACGGTTACCTCCCCAAGTGCTTAAATATATTTTCCCATCAGGTCCAAGCTGGTTGATAAAAAAATAAGTTTGAAACGGATCAACAAAGCTATCATATACAGCAACCAATATTCCTGAACTGTCGATGTTTGCAGCATAGGTATCATACTGATAGCCGCGCTGATAGGTATTGGCATATAAAAACCTGCTGTTTGGCGAAAAACTGCAACCCAATGCCCAGTTATAACCGGGGTTTATGGGAATATTTACCGTTTGCGCATTGCTGAACATACCTGTGCAACGGTCAAAATCCAGCACTTCCATTATACGGCTCGGACCCACCGTTGCATATTTGCTGCCGTCAGGCGAAAAACACGCCATGCCGGCAATATCAAAATCATCATAACCGAATGGCGTTAAAATTTTTGCAGGAAACAAAGAGCCTATCTGCTGCGTGTAGGGTCCGTAAACACCGTTTTCGGTAAACAGCAGCTTGTAATATATATCGGAATAGTATTTATGCACCACCACCCACCAGTCTCTGCCGTTGGCATGTTTGCAGGCTGTTATGCGTCCAAGCAGTAACGTATCGTTTATAATATTTATGTTTTTTGCATTAGGAAGCCCCCCCCCCGTCCGCTGTCAAGCGAGGCGTCTATTATGCTGTACGTTAAATAAAACGGTTGTGCATCATACGCAGAGTCTTTATTAATAAATAGTTCAGCGCTTTCAGAAACCACATAATAAAGCCGCGAGGTATCACTGAAAGGTAAAAACAATGCCGCCTGTGAAAACCCTAAACCAACTGGAGAGTAATACTGTGTATAATATCCCGGGTTAAAATTCTGGCTGTTTAACAAGGTATCGCCATCAGCATTGGCTATCCATTCACCATTGGTATAAAAAAGTAAATTACCTGCTGTGTCGCAAATGCTGGCATTAGTAATAAAAAAGGACATTTTACGATAGTGTCTAATTGTATCGGGAAAACCATTAGAAAAATCAAGATAATAATAATTAGAAGAAGGTTGATTATTAAATCCTAACATCCATATATTATCTTGCTTTTGCGCATGGCATACGGATATAAAAAAACACAGGATAAAAACGATATTTTTTTTCATTATTAAAATTATATTTAAAAAATCAAAGGCTGCCATATATGGCAGCCTTTGATTTTCTTTACTTCATAATTATAATCTTTCCGTTCTTAATTACTTTTCCATTACCTTTTATGCAGTAAAAATAACTGCCATGAGCCGCTTCTATTGCAAGCGTTGTTACCAGCGCATCGTCAGCCAATGGTTTACGGCTTATCAGCCTTCCGGCTATGTCCGTAATTTCTATCCACCCGTTTTCCGCTTTTTCGCTTAGCGTAACATTAAATGTTCCCGTGTTCGGGTTAGGATACACGCCTGCACTTCGCTTTTTGTCGGGTTGCTTCGCTTCCGCTTCTGCATTGCCGCCCATGCGCGCGCTTATGCCACCGGGGCATAGGGCAGTTTCGTCATAATAACGGTACTCCTCAATGGCATTATACAATGCCCTTGCCTGCGCCACAGCAAGCCCGCCTGTGTATAAGCACTGGTTAGCTATGCTGGCAAGGGCGGTAGAGTCGTCAGCATTGAGCAGCTCACTGCCATAAACCAGCAGCTTAAACAGCACTTTGTTAACATTTCTCTGGTTAATGCTGTAAGCGTCTGTCGTATTTAGCGCAGAGGTAAGCGCACCTGCTTCAGTTAATTTATCCAGCAGCGTTGATTTATTTGCAAGCACTGCGGTGTCGGCAAGCTCTGTCATTTTTTGATTTAACGCAAACAATGCGCCAATGTTATCGAAATTGCAGGCTGTGTAAAAGCTGTCTATTACCGCGCTGCTGTCAAGATAATTAATATTATTGCTCAAAAACTCATACAGGCTGTATTTCCTGTACACCACAGTGTTTTTCAATGCATCGTCATCAGGGAGCGTATCGCTGCATATAGCTTCCATATAAGCTATGGAGCCGATATTTATTAACGGTGAGCTCACACAGCTTGCAGGCTGATATGGCGGATCTGCGAATTGTGGTGAAAAAGGACCTCCGTTTGAAGAGCCATTAACAGCAGAAGTATAGCATTTAATGCAATCACCTGTATTGGGGTCATTCACATTGGTGGACATATTAATGTTATTAATAACAATTGCCGATGTATTAAACCGGAATGTGCCGCCAAAAATTGTCGGGCTACCATCATAGGCTATAAAAACACTGTTGCCTGTTCCGTTATATTCATTTCCGGGTGCTTCGCTACCAATGCCATACTGGTCGCCCACCACTCCGTTGGCAACGCTAAATTCATCACCGGCAACAATTCCCAAGTTCATGTATCCTAAAATGTTGGCTAATATAGAACTATTATCGCAATTCTGAATGAATAAAAGTCCTTTTTGCACATATTTTAACTCATTTTGGCTTACGGTAATGTCGCTGCTGTTAACGGCTCTAAGTCCTATTCTGCCTTTCAGCAACTCATCATCGCCATTAAATGAGCCGTTAATAACATTGCAACTGACAACAGCATTGCTGCAACCCGTAATATCCACGGCAGGCATTTCCTTAACAAAACTATAAGGCTGCTCCATGTGAACGGAGTTTCCCGTAATGGTTAGGTTTGGCTCATTAAGGGCTAAAATTCCATACGTGCCTTGGCTGTAAATGTAATTATCGGTTATGGAAATATTGTTGGTTGCAACCTGGTTGCTCACCACGCTTATTCCTGATGTGTAATACATATAATCAGCAGGCGTTTTAATGCTCATGTTATTTTTGTCAATGCTGATGGCGGTATTGCCAATGCAGTTATTAATCACTATTCCGTTTTGCACGGTACCAATGCTATTGTGAGCGCAACTTATGGAAGCGCCTGAAATATAAGAAAACTCTACCGCAGCCTGCTCTATGTTGCTTAATGTATTATTTTCAAAATCAGCCTGTGTGCCAACAGATGAAAATCCGTTTCGCATATTTTCAAATACATTATGCGTAATGCTTCTTGTGCCTGTCGGAACTGGCGTATAGATGTATGAATTAAGAACCAACCCGTAACCTGAAGCAACCATAGGCACAGGTCTTGCTTCCTGATACATATCCATTGAGTAAGTATAGGCATTAGCCGTTCTTGCATACAGCAATGGTCTGGATACGGAAATCATGTCCTTAAAGATGTTATAATCTATATTAAAGCTTACCGGGTTGCCAAGCACAATGCCATATTCGGCATCGGCAAAAATATTGGCATCAGATGCTGATGTTCCTATGGTAAGATTTTCCGGAGCATTGAGCACAATGTGGCTGTAGCTCACATTATCATCAAACGGAGCGGGAAGAAGAAGATGCCTGTCCTTGCACCGGAAGGTGCAGTTTGTAATGGTCATGGTTGAGTAATCGGTTACCGCTTCGCCATTTTCCCTAATGCTGATGGCATTGTGGTCAAAGGTTGAGTTTGATACGCTTATTGCAGGGGCTGTTGCCGGGTCGCCATCAATTTTTATGGCGTTAAACGCATCTTCAATTACGGAATTGTCAACTGTCAGCACAGATGTTTCGTCTTCAAGCACTATGCCGTCCCATAAGCTGCTGCAAGCCATCAGGTGAGAGTTATCAATAGTTAACGATCCGCTGGCAGGCACAGTAATTTTTACATTGGGGGAGCAAATAACGGTTTTGCCTGTAAAGTCAAACGGCACGGTGGGGTCAAGCGTTAAATTTACAGTTAACTCTATAATTTGATCGGTTATTGATGTAGTGCCATCGGCTACATCGGCAACATTACCGCTGTTTATGGTAAAAACAGAAGGAGAGCATAAAGCAGTTGCAATGGAAGAACAGAAATCGGGCTGCGGCTGCAAAGCAAGGTTTTTGTCTTCGGCAATAACTATCTGGTCAACATCAATGCTTCCGGATGTTGATGCAATTTGCAGAGCATAGGTATGTGCATTTGATAATCCTGAAAGCATAAGCGGTTGCATGGTTCCGGCTTTAAAACGGAACCATAACCAATCACCCGTATTGTTAACACATGAAAAAGATTGTGATGAACCGGGTGTGCCGTCAGTTATCAAAGTGGCAGTTAAGCTGCCGTTGCTGCCGGATGTCATACGCGCTTTTATTCCGCAGGCATCATAAAATTCATTGCCTGCTTGTTTGTCCGCTGGCGCACACCCCGTTCCCTGATTTTCCAAATCGTCCGTAGGGGGCTTAGCACACACAAACATATAATCATTTGTGTAATGAATGAACAAACAAGACCTGCTTTTTTCATTTACTCATTATATCTGCATTCAAAATAACTGCATTTGATATGAATATTATCATTTGGTCCTGCCGTATAAGTTCCTTGAAAGTTACCATAAATTTTTTTATTGATAGTATCAATATGTAATTTTAAGAAATTATTAATAGAATCCTGCTCATAGATATAATATGTAAAATTCGGCTGATCAGGAAAGTTGGCACAACATAATTCACTATATTCAGTAGTAGCAGTGACTTTGTTATAATAACTATGAAGAGGAATACTGTCAGAAAAAATTAAGTTTGGAGGAACTCCAATGCCAAGTTCGTACTTTAGATTATTTTCTTTATAGTAACTGAAGCTAATACCTAAAGAGAAAACAGAGTTCAGAGATGCTTTGGTGCAATGCATTATAGCTGTATCTTCAATCTGAACCAAGCTGTTATATTTGCATTTTTCCGGAACAAATCCTTTATCTTTTTTACATCCTGAAATTAATATAAGACCTGCAAAAATCAGGCTAATGCTGCACAATAAATGATACGATTTTAATTTTTTCATCTGTAAAAATTTTAATGATATAATATCCGTCAGCAAAGCTGTTAACATTTATCAGGATTGAATTTTCCCCCGCAGGGAGTGATATATTCTTTTTTTCCAACACCTTTGCGCCTAATGGATTAAGGATTTGCCACGAAGCTAATGAATTTTCCGCCTTATAAACGGTTAATGTTAACATATTATTAGCCGGATTGGGCTTGAGTGAAATAAATTCTTCCGGTTGTTTACTTCCATTATCGGGTTCATTTGCCGATAATCTTGGAGGTACAATGCAAGGTCGTATCGGAATGCAGGTGTGCCCGTAAACGGTTGCTGCAGTTGCATCTGTAATGGCGCATTTAAAATACCAGGCGTGCGGAACAAGTGAATAAGGATTAATGGTATAGCTCAGATAAGGATATATTTCACCACTAATAGCTGTCCAGCTAACTCCGTTCGAGCTTTTATACCACTGGTAGCTGTAAGGAGGAGTTCCACAACCAGGCGATACTTCAGCATTTAACTCATCGCTACAGGGTGTATGCGGATACGGGTGAATAGAGGTATGAAATGGTGTAACTTCGGTATAGTAATCCTCCATTCTATTCATATTAAATACTATCTTTCTTGCATTATCTTCATAAGGAGTTGAGCCTGTAGCATAATGCCCATGGTACTTAACATCTGGGTTTGAGAAATGCTTAACTACATTGGCATCAGTAGCAAATGGGTAAGCCATTATGGTGTGATACTGCTTGTAAGTAAGACGCCATATATTATAAGGGCCTCTGAAATCTTTTCCATGCGCATAATCTAAGTTATCACCATTTGGGTGTCCCACATCATGCCTTGCGCCAAAAAGATGGCAAAATTCATGTGCAAACCCATATAAATCTTCAGATGCAGCATAATCAATTTCAGCTATAGCAAAAGAAGAATCTCTTTCCGGTCCTATCATTCTTGCCACGCCTTTAATATATCCTGAACCATAATTCCCTTTAGTTAACAACATACAGATATCTGCATGATAATTGTCTCTATCTGTTATTACATTAAGGTCATTTGCAAAAGTTGTAACATCCTCTGTAATTCTAAATGGGTTCTCAACTAAATTGTAAGGTAGTACATTTACAATATCAATATCAAAATCCATAATACCGCTATTGTACCATGCGCTCCGTATTTGATACAACGCTTTATTACTTTCAACCCATGGGTCTAAAATAGCAGAAGCGGCAGGTGTATAGTAAACCAACACGTTTATTTTATGCGATACACATTCATCTGTGCTCTGCGTATAGGGGTCAGGATCAGGAACAGATCTCATTTCACCGCATATTCCTTCGTCTGGCCGTATAAATTGAACTTGCTTTATCAACACCTGCAGCCCACCGGTAATGTCGTAAATCATATAGGATTGCTCTTCTAATGAAAAAGAACCATATTTTCTGCCATCACGGGATATTAGTGTCATACCTCCCGAACTGCAGTAATTTAAGCTATCATAGATGGTGTCCCCTATAATAAACGGTTCAATTAGATTTCCGCACCATTTATAGTCCTTCTCGGTTTCATAATCAACAACATTTGACCAATATTCAGCCGTATCGCATTTAAGAAAAGGCAATGCAATGATTATTCTTCCTTCATTACATTGGGTTTCATTTAAGTTGTTTAATTGAATTATATAAAGCGTATCGGTTATATCAAGTTTTTTAAATTTATTGTAGTTTAACTTCTGTTCCGCATTTAATTCCTTATAGGTTATACGCGCTAATTGAATAAAGCTGTTATTAACAATTTTGGATATGCTTGCCGTGTCGGAATTAGTACAGCCTAATGCATCTGTTACAGTTACAATATAATCGGTATTTCCTGATGGGCTTGCTTTAGGGTTTTGCTCAGAATTTGAACTTAATCCTGAATTTGGAGTCCAAACATACGTATATGATCCCATACCCATATTTGCTACAGGTGAAGAGCCAAGTACAACACTATCTCCTGAACATACCGTTTTATCACTACCTGCATTTACAGTTAAAAAGCAGTGATTATACCCTAATGTCAAATAACCATACGTTATTATTGAGCTATAATTAACAATTTGCCCGGCATCTTTATTTCCCGTTATTGCGCCATTGCCTAAGTCTTTCCATTTTGTACCATTCCAATTTGCAACCTTTAATGTAAGAGAGTCTAACATTTCACAGTAATCAGTATTCCAATATAATTTAGCATTTACATTAGATGTTCCACTATTTCTGGTAAGCTTCCAATAATTACAATTACTTATAAACTTCATGGTTGTATCAGAAGAACTACCCAATGCTTGCCCTGTATTAAAATACTCCCCCGTAAACGCATCAGTCGTATTGCTAGGTGCACTTATTTCTACCGCTCTGTAACTGTTTCCTTTTCCTACCGGAAACACAAATGCGCTGTTACCTATTTTCTTAACAGGTCCGTCAATAAAACTGCTGTCGCTTGCTCCTGATACACTGCCACCGTTATTTATGGTAAGCAGGTAGGAGCTTGTGGTGGTGAGTGTGCCTTTTGCAAACGTTACCGTTCCGCTTACTGCCAATGCCGAAGCTAATGCTGCGCTGCCACCGCTTTTGTTCAGCATCAGATTCTTTACAGGATAACTTCCGCTAAAACTCAACGTTTGGTTACCGCTTCCCGCAAGGCACAAGGTGCCTGTGCCTGCATTGAAGGTGGTGTTGCTGCCGGTGGTTATGTTTCCGTAAAACGAGCTTACCTGGCTGCCGTAGCACACGCGCAATTCGCGCGAGCCGCCAAAGGTGGCATTGCCGTAATAGGTATTGGCCGTGTCGGCATCAATGCGCAGGTTGCCAGCTGTGGCATTGTTTGTAAACTTGGCATTGCCGTAAAACCGGTTGCCGCCATACCAACTGCTGCTGCCGCTGCCTGTGGCGGTAAAGGATGCCGTGCCGCTAAACGTGCAGCTTTTAAACAGCAATACATTGGAGGTAATGCTGAAATTACCCCCAAACGTTGCGCCTGTTATGCTTGGTAATGCTGTTCCTGTAAAGGTGAGGCTTATAGCAGTGTTGCCATCCTGATAAAAATTAGTGGCATTAAAATCACCTGCCGAAAAACCTCCGCTTCCAATACTGATGGTATGCCCTGAAGTAAGTGTATCATTACCTAGCATAATTCCTCCCGCTCCGGTGTTTATTAAAACTATATCACCATTAAATACATTAATGCCCGCACCTGTAAAAGTGATTTCTTTTGTTCCTTTGTTATGTATGGTTACTTTACCGTTAAAGCGGTGTCCGGTGTTGTTGTTCATCACCCAAATTCCCGACCCTGTGTAATTATGATACAGGTAAACACTGTCGTTAAACACTGCTCCACCGCTTCCCGTACCGGGTACATTGGAAATGGTTTCAAAATAACAGTAATTGTTAAACGTGCATCCGTTCAGGTTAATACGGTCAACTACTGCATCAATGGGAGCATTAAAAGTGGTGCTGTTAAATGTAATTTCTGTTCCGCGCAGTTGCAAAAAGCCATTGCTTATGGTGCCACCGCTAAAAGTGCTTGTACCGGAGTTAAGCAACAAGGTATCGCCATTCAAATTAAGCGTTCCGCTGTGTATATAAATTCCGTTTAAGGTTAGGTTGCCTGTAAGTTGCGGATTGTATGTAGCACTGTAAATGTGTACAAAATCGCCTGTTGTAGGTGTTCCTGATGGCGACCAGTTAGACGTAGTGTTCCATGCAGTGCTTGTGTTTCCTGTCCATGTATAAGTGGTTGCCAGTGCAGGAAATGTATTTATAAACACAATATAGATGAGGAGTGAATATATTCTTTTCATGGTATTTGATTTTTAAATGTTAAACATTAAACATAATTTGATTTTATAATACAATCAGTTTGAAACAAAGGTGTAATTATTGCTCCATGTTGCACCATTTTTTACTCTTACGTTTCCGTAGTAAGAAGACTGTTCGGGAAAATTGCCCATGTCAATGGCAATGATGTTTCCGTTGCGAGTGTAACGGTAACCCTGCGGCAGGCTGCCGGGTGTATCATAAGTAAACACTGCATTTACCATGTCGGCAGATGTCCAGTCGGTGCCGAGTTTGATTTCAATTTGATTCACACTGTTGGTGTCGGCCAGTTCAATGTAATACACTCCGTGTACAGTACCTGCAACAGCAGTAGCCTTCATGCTTACGTAAGCATCAGATGGTTGGGCTATGCTGCTTGTTGAAAACAACAGTAGCGCAGCAAGCAAGTTCCCGCATACTGTGCCGCTTTTTAATTTGGTTGGTTGCATATTAGTTTGGTTCTAAACATTGATAAATATTTTTTTATCTCCAGCATTTTTGCAATTCGTAAAAATGCTTAGCTACTAAAACAAGAAACAAGCCGCTTACGGAAGACAGCCATGAAACATCGGGAATAGCTGGTGTTTTCCATAGTCCTTGTTTTTATTTGTTCACCAAAAGAAATAAAAATTTAGCACAAAAAGAACATTTGTTGAAAAATAATTTTTAGGGCATTCTTTTCCTTGCTGCTAAAAGGCGGCAAAGAACCGCTACTACCGTCTGGCACAAAAATAAAACCCGCACTCCCTTTTGGGGCGGGTTGGATGCGGTTTCAAAACAAAAAACCCTGACAACATCGTCAGGGCTTTTCTTACTTCGTATCAATCACCTGTACTTATCCGGTTGGTACGGACAAAACAACATGATTATTAATTTGCTCTCGGCACCATCACAAAATTCTCAACTTTAATTTCACCTGCCTGTATTTTCACACCTTCAATAACAAACGGTTCAAAGTCAGGATGCGTTGCAATAATGTCATAAATATCAGGATTCAAAACCTCTCTGTACCTACCTTCATTGTCAGTTTTAATCTTAACACTGCGCTCAACATTTTTAAACTCAAGCTCAACACCGCTCAATGGCATATCAGTTTCTTTATTCACACTCACACCTTTAAACTGAGTAAACTTATGACCTAAATTTATTATCATCCGGTTTTTCTTATACTCAAACTTATAGGCATAACTCTCCGTTGTAGTAGGAATAGATTCCACAGCAGGGTCAATTTGTTGCTTCAACAATGCTGTAATTTCTCTTTGCAAAGTTGCAATCGCAGATGTTGCATTTGTCCTTTGCACAATACGGTTTCTAACACTTTGTTCCTGCCCTTCGTAATTTGTAATGGTCAAATCCAGAGCAGTCAACACAGCATTACTAATGCCATAAGGTGCAAGCGAACCAACATGTGCAACACCTTTTTCCTGAATCGTCTTACAGCGCATAATAAAAGTAGCATCTGCTTTTCGTACAAGTTCGCTCAACATATCTGTCATCAGTTTGGCAAAGTCAGTATCGTTTGTACTGTTAGCAAACGATAACAACGCTCGCCCAACTGACGTAGCAGCATTAAACAACACTAACTTTCTTGCAGCTTTAGTAGCCCCGGCACCATTTGCAACAGTGCCTTGGGTTTGCTCAGCGGCAAGCATAGCGTTTACAAGTGCCTCCATTGCCGAAGTCAAATTCGTCAATATTGGAAGCAACAACAAGATAGAACCAGGCGTGTTTTTAAGATATGCGAGAACCGCCTTCATCATTCGCATTCTGTTAATTTCAGATAATAACATATTTATATAGATTTAAATTATTTGTAACATGTTTATCGCATGAAAACCGCTTTGGTTTTTTGAAAAACATCCAAAAACTTACACTAAATTTCTCTGTAACTAATTTCGCTTTCGCGAAGATTTAAAAGGTAAAACAAAATAACAGGACGCAATTTCTTACTCCTTTCAGTAAAATCCTTACAAAATTGATATTTGGTAATGTAAAAATTTTACCGTATCTGCGCCCAAATTTTAACACTCAGGCATCAACAAAAACCAAAAAAAACC
>JRYD01000403.1_pt1 | contig 20640 bp, 23 predicted proteins | sample 235311 | NCBI WGS metagenome assembly JRYD01 (sample SAMN03074213, study PRJNA261472) | activated sludge metagenome | biome: Common Effluent Treatment Plant; feature: Wastewater; material: Activated sludge; isolation source: activated biomass in a lab-scale reactor treating industrial wastewater at... | reverse complement strand
AAAGGGGGTCGGTGTCGATCCAACGGTCTATTCGGGCTTCGCGTTCGGCTTCGGGCTCGAACGCATGGCCGCGTTGATGTATTCCATCGACGATATTCGGCATCTTTTTGAGAATGATCTGCGCTTCTTGGAGCAGTTTAGATAAGATGGGCTGGACAACTGCCTACATCGCGACAGTCCAATTGCGATTGCATGCCTGGAAGTCAATGAAACTATTATTCATCATTCTTGGACTTTTCTTGATGGTGTACGGAGTCCTCGGCCAAGAACCCTCCGCACCGTCTAACACTGCTAGATTGTCGGTCCCGACACTAGCCGAAGAAGTTAAAAAGGCAGAATTAGAACCTCGTGTTGGTTTATTTTTAATGAATATTCGGTTCATGCGTGCACGGTTCTCACAGCCGACCCCACTCGCCTACCAATATTCTTGGGATTACTTTAAGGAAGCTAAAGTCCTCGTAAATTTCAGCCTGGCTGAAGACGGCTTTTTTTCTAAGACTTCAGCAGTAGATAGAAAGCAGAAGGCGATAGAACTTGTCGAACCGTCAATACGAGATCAAAATGCAAAAGTTACCAGTGCGACCGACATTACCGTAAGTGGCGAACTCGGGAAACAATTTAATCTTGATATCAACGGGCGAACGGTGATTCTTCGAACCTTTGCCGACAAAAGTACTTGGTATCTCCTTATTGTCGAACTGAAAGATGGAGATGAAATGCAATTGGCTGAAATGCTACTCAACTCCTTCGAGTTCAAAAAAGCCGACGCGTCAAAGTGACGCTGATATCTCTTAACAATGAACATTAGTTACAACTGGTTAAAGGACCTTATCGTCTTAGATCTAACTGTAGAGGAGACGGCGGCCGCTTTGACGCGCGTAGGGCTGGCGGTCGAAGGGATAGAACGTCATGGTGACGACACCGTTTTCGACGTCGATATCACGTCCAACCGGCCCGATTGTCTGTCGCATCTCGGCATCGCCCGCGAACTCGGAGCGGCACTTGGCGAGAGTCTCGATGTGTTCGAACCCGAACCGGAAATTCCGATGCCGCCAGTACTCGCGCACGACATCGTCCGGATCGACGACCCCAAAAGATGCTATCGCTTTACCGCCCGCATCATTCGCGGCGTGAAGGTCGGCCCATCACCGAAATGGCTTGTCGATCGCCTTGAAGCCGTTGGCGAACGCTCGATCAACAATGTGGCAGATATCACGAACTACGTCATGCTCGAGCTTGGTCAGCCGATGCACTCCTTTGACCTCGATAAGTTGGCCGGCGGGCGGATCATTGTACGTTCGGCAAGGGCCGGCGAAAAGATGGTCACGCTGGACGATGTTGAGCGAAGCTTTGACGAATCTATGCTGCTTGTTTGTGATGCGGAAAAACCGGCGGCGATCGGAGGCGTGATCGGCGGGCTTGAGTCTGCAATAACTGATTCGACCGTAAACGTTCTTCTCGAAGTCGCTTATTTTCGTCCCGACTCGGTGCGGACTCTCGCTCGTAAGCTCGGAGTCTCTACCGAAGCAAGCCATCGGTTCGAGCGTGGTGTCGATATCGACAATATTGTCAGGGCCTCGCAGCGAGGTGCAAACCTTATCTGCGAGCTTGCCGGCGGTGAAAAGGGGGAGTTCATCGACATCTACCCGACACCGATCCATCGCACCGAGATCGAATGCGGCGATGTTTCAAATGCTGTCGCCCGCCTGACCGGCATGGAAGTATCCGAGTCAAAAGCGGTCTCGATCCTCGACGCCCTCGGCATCGAAAGCGAAGATCGGAATGGATTGCGTGTATTTTGTTCACCTAGCTGGCGGTATGACATTTCGATCGAAGAGGATCTTGTCGAAGAAGTCGCACGCCATACCGGATACGAGAACATCCGGCAGTTACTTCCACCGGCGAGCGGAGCGGGTGAATTTCAAGCCGCCGAACCGCAGAAGGCTGCGGTTCGCAACTGCCTGATCGACATGGGCTACAGCGAGGCTCTATCGTACAGTTTTATCGATACGGATTGGGACGGCGTCTTTCAGCCAGTTCCGAAGCTTGACGGCAGCGATCGGGCTCATCCGGTGACGCTGCGCGATTCCGTTATCGAGAATGCCGTCCGAATGCGCCAAACGGCTCTGCCCGGCCTGCTCGATGCTGTAAAGCTCAATAATAATCATCAGGTTCGCGACGTCAGATTATTCGAGATCGGCAAGGCGTTTATCTCGGAAGAACCGGGTGAGCTGCCGACCGAACGCGAGCTGCTTTGCATTGTCGGGTCCGGCGGCGACCTGCATGCCGACAGGGTTGAGCCGGAACGTACCCTCGATTTCTTCGATCTAAAAGGAGCACTTGAAGGAGCATTTGAAGCCGCCGGCGTCGAAGCCGCAGAGTTTGAGGCCGCCGACCTGCTCCATCTTCGTTCCGGACAATCGGCCTCTATTTTGATCGCCGGTAACAAGGTCGGTGCCTTGGGGAGGCTGTCCGAAGAGATCGCACAAAAGTACAAGTTCCGCCAGCCTGTCTTTGTCGGCGAACTCGACCTGACCGCAGTGCTTGCTGCGAATCGAAGGACGTCCAGCTATACTCCGATCGCGAAGTTTCCGTCGGTCCGCCGCGACGTAACGTTCGAGGTCGGCAGGACGCCGGCGGTTGCGGCCATTCTCCGCTCTGCCCGGACATCGGGTGAACCCCTGATCGAACACGTCGGATTGGTCACGGTCTTCGAAGGCGGTTCTCTTTCGCCGGGTCATCGTGCGGTAACGATCCGCGTTGAATATCGCAGTCCGGAGCGTACGCTATCGGAGGAAGATGTCGAATACTCTCACTCCCGACTGCTTGCGCGCCTCGATAGCGAACTCGGGCTGCGTCCGCGAAAATAGATTTTTTTTCTACCTTAGCTTGAAGTTCGCGTCGATTCGTTCAATAATCAATCACCGCGAACTTCTTGCGGCAATAATTGTGGAGTCCAATTTGATGAACGGCCTTTCTGGAATGGAAAAATTCTCTCACCTTGAGGACAAGATCTACCTAACGATCGAGCTAGTAAAGAAGCTGCGCGAGGATAATGAACGTCTCGAAGGTGAAGTGGCCAGACTCCGCACAGAGTTATCGCACGCCGCGGCCGGCGATGGAATTGACGGTGAAAAGGTCAATGAACTCTTAAGTGAACGTGAAGCGATCCAGGCAAAGGTAGAGGCGATGCTCGATGCTCTGACGGAGATAGATCCTGAGATCGCGGCCGCCGTTGCCGTTTAGGAAAAGTATGAGCGACGATCCGACCTCGACGATGCGTGTCGAGATCTACAATCAAACATACAGCATTCGATCCGACGGCGATAATACCTACATTCACGACCTTGCCGCCTATGTCGATCGAAAGATGCGAGAGATCTCTTCGGGAACAATGACGGTTGATTCCCTTAAAGTTGCGATTTTGGCCGCTCTGCATATTGCAGACGAACTTCACCAGATACAAGACAGTCAGCGAAACGTTGACGGCCAGCTTGGCAGCCGCAGCTCTGAATGCAGCGAGATGCTCGACCGTGTTCTAAAGAATCGGGCCGGCCTCTCTTGAACCTTCCTTGTCCGCCTTCGCACAGACCAGATCAACGACGAAAATTCTTGCTTCACGTTCCCCATGGTGTGTTAAAATCACTTCAGGCGAAAGAAGTTTACTGCCTTGTTCGTACCCGGCGAAACTACAGTTGAGCCAACATTTGAATACCGGGAGGCAAGATGCCGCGTCCAGTGCGTGCTTTTACGAAAGCTGACGCCGGAGGGCCGGCTGTAAGGGAGACTCAATAGGGGATTCCAAATGCCGCCCACCTGTAACATACAGGTTCAATTCAACTCGCTAGAACGGCAAGGCGGTTATCCTTCGCCATCATCACCATTCTCCAGTTCCCGTCGAATTTCATCGGTCAGGCGTGCTTTCTCAAGGGCGTGAGGTAGATCCGCCGTTCGAGCCGAAAGCTTTTTCAGGGTAATGTCCGAATCAGCAATCGTGCCGCCGCGAGCGAACGTCGCCTCAACACGCTCAATCCCTGTCTGCGCCTCTGCGATCGCATCTTTAGCCCGCGTCTGGATGTCGAGAACCTTAGCTATATCTTCATCGATCTCGGCCTTCAGGTTCCTGGCACCTTCCGTGCCCAGTTGGCGGAGCTTCTGCTGACGGCGCTTCATCAAGCTAAGCTCCTGCCGGGCTGACCTCGTGATCCTTGCTGCGGTCAATTTTGATGCGAGATAGTCGGCATAGGTATCGGCAAGCAGTTCATCCGACCTTCGGAGGCCATCCAGGGTCTTCTTCTCCTTCGGCTGTAGCTCCGCTCGGAACCAGTCGATCTCACGCGAGGTTATCCCGCGGGCTGCGATCCGTTCGCGCAGGTCGCGACGCCATTTACTCCTTTTCACCAGAAAAAAGGCGGTAAAGAAGAGTCCGATCAGTGTGGTCAAGGCCGTCCCGATCATCCCGAAGAAGAAGATCGTTATGGCAGCCGGAGGATTGGCTCCGAACAAGAATGTAAGGACAAGCGTGAGTACAAGAGGCACGCTGAGGCCAGCGACGGGAGACACGATCGCGGCCGTTAGCAGCCGCCTGCCGCGGACAAGGTCGCGTTTAGTGATATCCTGCGATGCGAGCGTATCGATAAGCATCTTACGTCGTATTTTACGCGAAAGATCCAATTATTTCCTTTCCGTGATACAAACTTTTCCTTTGAATGTATCATCGCAAATGGTATAAAAATCCTTTAGCTCTTTTTCTGCATTGCCTATGCTGAGATCTTACCTGTCAAAAATGGCCGTTGTTTGCTGCGTTTTAGGAGCCGCCGCTCTACTGGTGGCCGCACAACCGCCGGAAGAGACAAAACCTCTGGTTCGCACGGTAACGATCCCGATCTCGATCTTCACCAGACAAGAACTGAAAGAAAAAAAGGTAGATGAGATAGTTGATGCCGCCGAGCTCAGCGTGATGGAGGACAAGGAGTCCCAGCAGATACTTTCCCTTCGGAGCACGAATGATGCACCGATAACGCTCGCCGTTCTCATTCAGGATGAACTCGTTTCCAGTTTCAATCTTCAGCTCAAACCGATCGGCGATTTCATAAGACAGCTTCCCGAAGGCAGCCGCGTAATGGTCGGCTATCTGCGCGGTGGGTCGATGGGGACACGTCAGCGCTTCACCACCGACCTTTCGAAGGCGGCAGATTCCCTGCGTATCGTGAGCGGCAGTGTTGCGACGGCGGGAACCGGACCGTATGGCGGTGTCGCCACCACAATAAAGCGATTTGAGGCTATGCCTGCCGGACGGCGGGCAATACTGCTTGTGTCCGATGGCTTCGACGTCACCGAGGGAGAGGCTCCGGGAAGTGTCCTTCACGCGCCTGATCTCGAAAGAGCGATCTCGCGGGCACAGCGTACCGGCGTTGCGGTCTATTCCTTTTACTTTCCGACAGGGCTGACTGAAAACCTTGGTGTCAGATCGATCGCGGGCCAAGCGGGCCTCGATCGACTTTCATATGAGACCGGCGGACGTTCCTATTCACAAGGGTCAGGCGCACCTGTGACGCTCACGCCATTCTTTGACGACATCAATATGGCGCTGAAAAGACAGTTTTCACTGACCTATCTCTCTACCCATATGAAAAAGGGATATCACCGCGTGGAAGTTAAAAGTTCGAATCCGGAAGTCACCATTCGACATCCGCAAGGCTACTACTATCGTTAAGCGACGCGTCGACGACACATTGGACAGACGTACTGATCTTCTTTGACCAAAAGGCCTATCCAGAATAACGGAAAAAAGAAGACTAGCAGCAATGCGAAAGTGATCCAACCGGCCTGCGAAATCTTCCTTTCGATCCGAGGCAGGAAAGTCGTTCCACAATTTATGCAGCGATAGTTCGCCGCCACTGGCCCATTCTGAAAATTGGCAAGATGCGCCGGGTTCGGCGGTCGTTCGGCGAATGCCTGCGGCGGAAGATTCAATGTCTTTCGCGCCTGATTATTCGTGCGGAACTCATCGGTCTTCCAGGAATATGGCGCCGGCGGGCTAAACCCGTACGGATCGTTACCGGTATCAAGCTGAGATTCCGACACTGAGTTGTTTACCGGCTGCGTCGGATAATGCTGACTCGGCGGAAATTGCTGCGCAGAGGTGTGAGCACGCGTACCGCAGAAGCGGCAAAAATTGCTTTCGTCCGCATTCAGGTTTCCGCAGTTTGTACATTTACGCATCATCGAGATAGTTAAACGTCGGATCCGGGCCGAAGTTCCAACGTTAGAATTTCACGCGTTCGCCCGTCCTGATAGCATTATAAACTGATTCGACCAGTTCGACAGACCTAAATCCGTCGTCGGCGGATACAAGCGGCGGTTCGCCCGCCAAGATCGAGTCAATAAAGGCGGCGTCTTCCTGCACGTATCCCCAACGCTCTTCTTTCTCGGTCATATGGAACGTAGTTGTATCAAAGTTGGCGTCCATTCCCCGCGAGTCCACGATCCGCTCCATCTCTTCGGTCATAATGGTTCGGTGATGGCAAAAGACCTCGATCCGTTCGAATGGAAAATGCCAACTCGCATCCGATGACGACGCAAAAGTACAATGAAAGCCACTCGCGAACTTAAATATTACTGAAAATTCGTCCAACTCCGGATATTCATGCTGCGAGCCATAAGCGGCGAGCTCCGCGATCTCGCCGAACTGGTAGCGGATCATATCGAAAAGATGGATCGTCGTCTCGTACAAAAAACCGCCCGTGACACCAACATCGCCAGTCCAAACCGGATTCTTCAACTCGCCGCGATTCATCTTGATATGCGCGGAGTGGGCCGCCTCGTCCTTGAGGAGTTCCCTGAGTGTGACATATGCCGGGGCAAAACGACGGTTGTGGCCGACCTGGAAGATACCCTTTGAACTATTCGCGGTCGCTAGCAGTTCCTTTGCATCGTCGATGCCGATAGCGAACGGCTTTTCACAGAATACGTGTTTACCGGCATCCACGGCCGCGGTCGCGATCTCCTTATGAGTCCGATTTGGCGTGCAAACGAGGACGGCATCGCAGCTATCGAGCAGTTCCTCGCGCGTTTCGCAGACACGGCCGCCTATCGACCTTGACGCCTTTTCCGCACGCTCCGGGATAATGTCATAAAGGGCAGCGACCTCCACACGGTCGTCGCGAGAATATATTCTGCCGTGAACGTTGCCGATGTATCCTGTTCCGATTATTCCGATCTTTACTTTGCTCATTGGCCCACCGAACCTCTCACCGCATATCTCCCGATATTAAGTACACGCTCGGTCGACTCCTTGGCGATCCGGGCGACTTCGAACGGATCATGCTCCCAATATTCGGGCCTGAATATCTCGATACTCACCATGCGGTCGTAACCGATGCCGTCAAAGCGCCTCTTCATTTCGCCGAGCGGCAAGATACCTTTGCCCGGATACAAGCGCTCCGCGTCTGTGAGAGTTTCCCTCGGCAGGTCCTCAGCATCGTTTATGTGAAATATGAAGAGTTTCTCAGGATCGAGCGTATCGATCGCCTCGAATGTCGAATTCCCTGCATAGAAATGAAAAGAGTCGATCACAAGCCCAACACTGTTTCGATCGACCTGTTCGACGATCTTTTTTGCGAGATCAAGCGTCTGAACGCTGCAATCCGTCTGTCCGAGAAATTCAAATGCAAGTCCGACGCCGTAGGACTCTGCGATGTCGGCAAGGTCGTTCAAGGCCTTCTTTGAGCCTTCGATCAACGAGTCTTCCGTTGAGTTCTTGGGAAGTTTTCCGGGAACAACGACGATATATGGGCATTCAATTGCGTTCGCGATCTCAGCAAGCTGTCGGCATTCGGCCTTGATAGTCTCGAAGTCTTCTTCGTCCCGGAAGGAAATATGCTCGATCGAGTTTATTGACCACGGCATAAGCCTTGCTTCGGCCAAAGCAAGTTTCAGGTCGTCAACAGTGTGCGTTTCAAGGTATTTCAGCAGCTTGCTCTTCCATAATTCGATGAGATCAAAGCCTGCGGCTGATGCCGCTTTTATATCAGTTTCCAAGTCGGCGTACATTGTTGTCGCGCCGTTCAATGCTATCTTCATAGGTTCTAAAAAGGTTAGATGATAGCACGCGGATGGAGTTTGTAGCGAACCGAGAATCTTGCCCGATCGTCTAATTTTCGGGTAACCTACTACATGTTCCGGATGATCCGCCAAGCAATTTTACCCAAGAACTTGTAAATAACTATGAGAAAGATCTGCTGCACAGTTTACATCGTCCTTCTTTGCACAATTGCGAGCTGTGCGCAGTCGTCAGACAGCTCTCTGCGAAACGTAACCGGCAAAGATCGGTCGAATCGGTCGGCTAATGGCGATCTGCTTCCTCTAACGGCGGAAGAACACGCGGCAAGAGGGCGGGTCTATCTCGAAAACCGCCATTTCCCCGAAGCCCGAGAGCACTTTCAGCTGATCATCGATAATTTCCCGGATGCCCCCGAAATGAGCTACGCACTCATGGGTATGGGACGCTCGCTGATGTGGGAGCGTGCCTATGACAAAGCGATACCTTGGTTTGAACGAGCTGCGAAGGATTACCCGGCAACAAAGGACGGGCGTGAGAGCCTTGCGTTCCTGGGCGCGTGCAATGTCCGATTAGGGCACAATATCGAAGCCGCGGCGGCCTACGAGAAATATACGGTGATGTATCCTGCGGGCGAACGCATCGAGTCCGCCTATCTGAACATCATTGACGCCTATCGCGAAGCTCGTCTCTACGACAAGGCGAATGATTGGGTCGAAAAGGCTCGCGTTTCGTTTCCCGGAACACCGACAGAAACGAATGCCATAGATGGACGGCTCCGAATGGAGATCTACAGAATGAACTGGCCCGCCGCGATCTCTGCCGCGGACTTACTGCTTGCGCTAAATCGATTCAGCCGGTCAATGGTCTCAAAGGATGAGATCGCGTACATGCGAGCATTCGCTCTCGAAAAGAGCGGAAAGCGTGCTCAAGCTCAGGCGGAATACAGCGTTCTCGCAGCCAATTCTTCGTATTATGGCGGCCTTGCGGCCGACAAGCTTGGCGGCAGCGGCTCACGAGTAAAGCGTATAGTCGCCAGCTCGTCAGCAAAAGATTACCCCGTACCGTTCAGAAGCGAAGTATTGGAATTCGCGAAGAAGAACGACGTCGACCCTCGCTTCATTATGGCAATAATGAAGCAGGAGAGCACTTTCAACCCAAGCGTTAAGTCGCCGTCGGCGGCACGCGGGCTTTTACAGCTTGTTGTCGATACCGCTGCAAAATATCAAGCCGCGGCCGGATATCCCGAACTCCAGCCCGACGACCTTTACAACCCGCGGACCAACATAGCGATCGGCGTGGAGTATATTGCTGATCTTAAGAGCCAATTTAACGGCCTCTACGAGGCGATCGCCGCAAGTTACAACGGTGGTGAAGATAATGCCGCCCGCTGGCTCGCTCGGAGTCACCCGAAGGAAGCGGGAATTTTTGCGTCAGAGATCGGATTTGCCGAGACAAAGAATTATGTCTTTAAAGTGATGAATAACTATCGTGCCTACCGCGAACTTTACACTGAGAACCTTTTGAGGAAAAATTAGACCCTGCATCCCACAACACAAGGAGGAACGCATATGGTTGCCAATGAAGAAAACGGACCCGTTGAAATAAACAGTCAACAAACTTTCAGGCCCGACCCGCTGTACCATTTAATGGGAATATTCGATGATCCTTCTTCGGGAAGTGATGCTGTTGGGAGATTGGGGGATGCGGGCTTCTCGTCCGCTGACATTACACTCTTTTGCGGCGTGGAAGGTGCGGCTAGTTATGACTTTTCGGGCAATGACCATGGCCTTGGGGCGACGCTCCTGCGCAACTTCCGTAACATTACCTTTGACCGCGTCATTATGGAACGTTACGAACAGGCGTTGAAGGCCGGGCACTGCGTACTGATGGTCAGGGTCAACAAAACGGAGAGGAAATTGGATGCATCCGAGATAATGGAAGCAAGCGGCGCAAAGCAAGTTGAGTACTTCGGACTAGCAACTACGGAAGCATTCCCGCACCATGATGCCGAAAGGCCCGATCCGGATGCGACGTTCTGAATAAGGGGCCAAAAGACCTCGATCATTCGGCGTCCCAGTTCCCCTGGCCTTGGCGCTCAACGTGATAGCCCGTCTCTTCGAGGTGGCGTTGGACTTCGCTAGTGTGTTCTTCATCGCGGACCTCGAGGATCACCTCTATGCCTACACGGCCAAGCGGCGCAAGCCATACCGCACGCTGGTGGAATATTTCGATGACGTTCGCGCCGGTCTCTGCGACATGATTCAACATAGCCGCAAGCCCGCCGGGACGGTCCGGCACAAGAAGTTTGAATATCACGTAGCGTCCCTGCCGAACTAGGGCCTGCTCGATGATCCTTGCAAGAAGGTTGCCATCGATATTTCCGCCTGCCAGCACGGCACATGCCTTTTCGCCATCCTTCAGATCGATCTTCCCGGCCAAGATCGTCGCTATCGACGATGCTCCGGCGCCTTCCACGACCAACTTGCAATTCTGTGCACAGTGAAACACGCCCATTGCGATCTCTTCTTCGGAGACCGTCACGACCTCGTCGACGAGCTTGGCAATTATGGGAAGTGTCAACTGTCCCGGCCGTTTTACCGCAATTCCGTCGGCGATCGACGGTTTTGAATCCACCTGAAGCGGTTCGCCGGCAGCAAGAGAAGGCGGCACGGCCGCAACGTTTTCGGCCTGAACCCCGACAACCCGGCAATTCGGCAGCATTGCTTTTATCGCGATCGCCGTACCCGAAATAATTCCGCCGCCGCCGATCGGAACGATGACAACGTTCACGTCCCGCAAGTCTTCGGCGATCTCTACACCGATCGTACCCTGCCCGGCAATGATCGCCTCATCATCAAACGCGTGAATATACGTGCGGCCTTCTTCTTTCTCAAGTTCGCGCGAATAGGCGACGGCCTCATCGAAAGTTGTGCCGTGCAAGATAACTTCGGCCCCGAAATTACGCGTCGCAACAACTTTAGTGAGCGGAGCGAACACCGGAAGGACGATCTTGGATCGAAGCCCGTTCAGTGTGGCGGCGAGTGCGACCGCCTGCGCGTGGTTCCCTGCCGAGGCCGTGATCACGCCGCGATCACGCTCCTCATTTGTCAGTTTTGATATCTTGTTGAAAGCTCCCCGAACCTTGAAGCTGCCGCTTCGCTGGAGACACTCGGCCTTTAAATAGACCGACCGGCCGATCTGCTTTGACAGTGGCTCGTCCTTAACGATCGGCGTTCGGTTGACGCTGCCTGCGATCACTTCTCTCGCGGCAAGGATATTGGCAAGTTCAACGCTCATTATTGAATCACTCGAAATGTAGGATCACTTTGGATTGCGGAATCAGTCAAAGTATAGCAAAACAAGTGAAAATAGTTTATAGTTTCCGTTAGAATCAACAAATTTTCGGAGGACAAATGGACGTTTTTGGCGTTGGACTATTCTTTCTGATCTTCTTGGGTATCGCTCTACTCATCGTCGCATGGAAGACGATCAAGATCGTTCCACAATCAACGGTCTTGCTGATCGAGCGGCTTGGAAGATTCAACCGCACTGCCACAAGTGGATTGAACATTATCGTGCCGTTCTTTGAAGCAGCCAGAGCTGTTTACTGGACGAATGTCCGTCCGGGAACCACGTATATTGACCTCCGGGAACAGTTCATCGACCTGCCGGCGCAATCTGTCATTACGCGGGACAACGTGATGGTAAACGTAGATTCCGTCGTATATTGGCAGATAACGGATCCGACCCGTTCTACCTATGAGGTGAATGACCTCGTCGGATCGATCGTGCAGTTGACCTTTACAGGTATGCGTTCGGTGATCGGAAAACTTGACCTCGACCACACGCTTTCGTCTCGCGACCAGATCAACAACGAGCTGAGAATGATCCTTGACGAAGCCACTGACAAGTGGGGCGTAAAAGTTACTCGCGTCGATATTAAAAATATCACGCCGCCGGAAGATGTCCGCATCACGATGGAAAAGCAGATGACCGCAGAACGTAACCGTCGTGCCCTTGTTCTTCAGGCCGAAGGAGACAAGCAGGCGGCGATCGCCCGTGCGGAAGGCGAAAAGCAGGCTGCGATCACCCGGGCTGAAGGCGAAAAGGCTTCGCTTGTGCTCCAGGCTGAAGGTGCCGCTCAAGCCCGACTTACGAATGCAAATGCCGAAGCCGCAGCGATCCAGCAGATCGCCGGTGCGATCGGCGATCGTGGGCAGACTGCTCAATACTTAATAACGGCCCGATATGTCGATTCCTTAAGGGACATGGCGAAGACGCAAAATTCGAAGGTGATATTTATGCCCACCGAGGCGTCGTCCGCTTTGGCAAGCGTGGGAGCCTTCAAGGAAGTATTTAGTGCAACAGGTGAAAATTCTCCCGAACAGCCCCGCGATCCAAGAAACCCGCGGGAATTGAATCGTTAGGAGTTTTATGAAGTTCAAAAGATCTTTTATCGCGGTCGCGATAGCGGCGGCATTGTTTATGGCAGCACAGTTCACAGACGGCCCGGTCAATACAGCGGTCGAAGCATTCGATCCCGGCTCGGTACTTGACTTTACCGTCCGCGACATTGACGGTACTGATGTTAAGCTCAGCAAATATAAAGGCGATGTTATCCTGATCGTCAACGTCGCAAGCAAATGCGGCTATACGCCTCAATACGAAGGCTTGCAGGCGATCTACAAAAAGTACAAGGACAAAGGCTTCTATGTGCTTGGCTTCCCGGCAAACAATTTTGGCGGACAAGAACCCGGCACTAATTCCGAGATCAAGGAATTTTGCGAGTCAAAATTTCACGTAACCTTCCCAATGTTCGCAAAGATCTCGGTGAAGGGTGACGACATCGATCCGTTATATAAGTTCTTAACCGAGAAAAAAACCAATGGTGATTTTGCCGGCGATATTTCATGGAATTTCAATAAGTTCCTGGTTGACCGCGAAGGCAAGGTCGTCGCTCGTTTCAGCTCGAAGGATACGCCGGAGAGCGAGGCCGTTACCACAGCGATCGATAAATATCTAGCCAAGAAATAGCGTCACGCGCTCAATTGCGGAGTAAACGGAGCCCGTCGGTAATAGAACGCTCTCGTATAGAACTATCTCGTTCACTGTCCAGGAGACCGGCTCGAAAGGCCGGTCTTCTAGTGCGTGGACGAGTTTCCTGCAGCTCTCGGGAGCCTTGATCCGTCCGATGGTGCAATGCGGCGAGAACTCTCTGTGTTCGCTTGGAAAATATTCTGCAAGAGCCTCTTCTAGCCCGTTTGTAAGTCCCGTCAGCTCCTCGCGACCTTCACGAACGCCCAGCCAGATGACGCGCGGCCGCCTCGTATTTGGGAACACGCCCGCTCCTGCCAACGTTATATTGAACGGCTTTGTGAATGTGGCGGCGGTTCTCACTGCATTGAGTACGTACGCGACCTTGCGGTCATCGACCGGACCAAGGAACCGCAAGGTCAGATGAAGTTTCGCAGGGAACTCCCATTTCACCTTAGCGTCCGGGAAGTCCTGCTCAGCTGCGGAGATCAGACCGGCCGCAGCAGCGCAGGCTTCCTTGGATAGATCGACCGCAATGAACATTCTTTTCGCCATTTTGCCTACGATTTTCCCGCTTGCTAAACTTTCCCACAAATGAAGCGAATTCTCGCCATAGCATTTATCATCATACTCGCTGTCGTTGTGGCCGCGGCAGGCACGACGTACTGGATCTTCAATTCGGTAAAGACTCCTCATGAACACACGCATTCTGCCGAGTTCATCCGGATCGAAAAGGGTTCGACGCCAAGACAGATTATCGACCGCTTGGCCTCTGACGGCATCATTTCGAGTTCGGCGGCCGCCAACCTATACCTGAGGCTGTTCGGCGACTCGCAAGGCCTTCAGGCGGGTCTGTATCAATTCAAATCGCCGATCTCGACGCTCGAAGTACTCAAACAGCTTGAAAAGGGACAGGATCTGACGGTCAAGATCACGATCCCCGAGGGCTTCACTCGCTTCGACATCGCGAAGCGAATTGTCGAGAAATTCGGGAATCTTGAAATGCTTGACGGCGATGCACCTCGCGAGCCTTTCCCGCACGAGACGGAGATCCTGAAAATGATGGACGACACCTCGCTTATCAAGGACATTTCTCCCAAAGCGGAGAACCTTGAAGGGTATATGTATCCGACGACCTACACATTTCCTCGGGATGCTAAGGCTCCGGACATAATTCGCGCCATGGTCGAACAGTTCCGCAAATTTTGGAAGCCCGAATGGACTGCAGCCTCAGCGGCAAAAGGCCGCACCCCAAACGAGATCGTTACGATCGCCTCGCTTATTGAGACCGAAACGGGTATCGAGAATGAACGCCCAATTGTCGCAAGTGTCATCTACAATCGTCTCACAAAAGGAATTCCGCTCGGCATCGACCAGGCAAACGTCTATCTTGCGAAAATGCAGGGGCGTTGGGACGGCGTGATAAATAAGAGCGACCTTGAGGTCGATTCGCCCTACAATACGCGCATACACGTCGGATTGCCGCCCGGGCCCATATCTTCGGTTACGGAAAGCTCGATCCGAGCCGCGCTCGAACCTGCTCAAACCGACTTCCTGTTTTACGTCAGGAATGTTGAGGTAAATGACGGTAGTCATTGGTTTTATGCTTCAGCAGCAGAATTCGAGAAAGGCAAGGCAAAGTACCAAAAATGGCTCGCAGAGCAAAGATAGGGGGACGATGATCAAACTCCTTGCCCTCGACCTCGACGGAACAACCTTGGATTCGCATGGCGCGGTCGCTGACTCGACGCGGTCGGCGATCGCTTCCGCAGAGAACGCCGGTGTGCTGGTCACGATCGCGACCGGAAGGCGCTTTCGCGATGCACGGCCGCTCGGTCTTGAACTTGGGCTCAATGCCCCGCTCATCACGCACAACGGCGCTCTCCTAAAATTCGCCGATTCGGGCGAAACCGCCGCATTCTCAACCCTTACAACCGAGACCGCGGTTGCATTGATGGAGATCGGGCGGTCCGTGGACTCGCATCCGATGGTCAGCACTGACCCTTTGGGCGAAGGCTTGCTCCTCTTTGACCGGACCTCGCTCGAAACGCCAGCACTCGAAAGCCATATACGATGGTCAGATCGACTTCATGGGGCCGTCGGCCGCAACGGCTTAAAAATGGTCGACAACATCGCTTTGGCCGTTAGTGAAGCGGTAGTTGTCCATATTTCGTTCTCGGGAGCGGTTCTTGCGATGGAGTCGTTGGCGAAGCGACTTTCAGATGCCCTGCCCGAACGCATAAAGGTACTCAAAACCGTTTACCCAAGGCGCGACTTCACGCTGCTCGACATTTTGCCTCCTGACGCTTCTAAAGGGCACGGCGTCGCGAAGCTCGCATCGCTCAACTCGATCACGCGAGATGAAGTGATGGCGATAGGCGATAATTTCAATGACCTCGATATGCTCGAATACGCCGGAACGCCGGTCGTTATGGGAAACGCTGACCAAAGTTTGCTTGAGCGCCCTGAATTTTATAAAACATTAAGTAATGACGAAGGCGGCGTTGCCGCCGCGATCGAACGATTTATCTTTAGACAGGAGAACATTTAGTGGCAAATAGAATTGCAGTTTTAGAGACGAATAAGGGTACGATCAAATTCGAACTTTTAGAAGATCAGGCGCCGAAGACGACCGAGAATTTCCGGCTTCTGGCGGACAAGAACTACTACGACGGCGTTATATTTCATCGCGTCATCCCGAATTTCATGATCCAGGGCGGCGATCCGCTCGGCGCAGGCTACGGCGGCGAATCCGCTTGGGGCGGCAAGTTCGATGATGAGATCGACCGCGGGTCGATGCTCTACGCAGGCCTTTACGACAAAGGCACGGTCGCAATGGCGAATTCCGGCCCGAACACCAATGGTTCGCAGTTCTTCATCATGCACGTCGATTATCCGCTGCCGCCGAGCTACTCGAAATTCGGCAAGGTTATCGAAGGCCAAGAGGTCGTCGATATCATTGCGAACGTGCCGCGAAACCCAAGCGATAAGCCGCTCGATCCCGTCGTCATGGAGCGTGTCTTTATCGAGGACGCAGGTGAATAGATGCGAGCGGTCGTCCAGCGGGTGTCGCGAGCAAAGGTTACCGTCGATGGCGTCGTAAAGGGCGAGATCGGACGCGGCCTTCTCCTGCTTCTCGGCATTTCAAAGAACGATACTAAGGTCGACGCCGACCACATTCTCGAAAAGGTCATAAACCTTCGCATCTTCGACGACTACGCCGGCCAGATGAATCTTTCGCTCCTCGAAGCGGACTGCGGAATGTTGGTCGTTTCGCAGTTCACGCTCTATGGAGATACGCGTCGCGGCCGCCGGCCTTCGTATATTCAGGCGGCAGCTCCCGAAGATGCTCAAGGCCTTTATGACCACTTCGTTACTCGGGCTGCCGAAAAGGTAAATCCGCTCGCCACGGGCCAGTTTCAGGCGATGATGGATGTCGAGCTTGTCAACGATGGCCCCGTAACGATCATTCTCGACAGCGAAAAAACGATATGAACAAGAAAAAGGCAGTCTTAGCGGCAACTCTACTTTCTCTCTCGATGATCCTCGGTGCCTGCGGCAATTCGACCTCGTCGAACGGCAAAACCGCCAATGCCGATGTAAAGAAAGGCGTCGCGCCGGTCGCCGATCCCGAAGTTGCGGTGATCCATATGGAGAACTCCGCGGCCTACGGGGACATCACCATCGAACTCTATTCGAATATCGCCCCGAAGATGGTCGAGCGGTTCAAGACGCTCGCCAAGAACGGCACATATAACGGAGTTACCTGGCATCGCGTGAACCAGAGCGTTATACAGTCGGGCGATCCGCTCTCGAAGGACAACGATCCGAAGAACGACGGCACGGGAAAGTCGGACCTTCCGAACGTGCCGGCCGAATTCAGCGACCTGAAATACGACACCGGCATCGTCGGTGCGGCTCGCGGCCCGGATAACAACTCGGCGAATTCGCAGTTCTTTATCACGTTGAAACGCGAACAGGGTTTCGACAACCGCTACACGATCTTCGGAAAGGTCATCAGCGGTATGAACTCCGCGATGCTGATCTCCGGCGTTCAGCCAAAGGACGGTGAGCGGCCCGTCGAGCCGATCCGCATCAAGAACATCGAGATCGTACCCGCGGCATCATCCGCAAAATGNNGCCTCGCATAGCCACGTCGTTTACGGCGTGGTTTCCGACGAAAAATGAATTCCCGGAGGCGGCTTGCCGCCGACAAACCTTTGTCGCTCCTAACGGAGCTCCAAGAATTATTTTGCGACGGGTTCCCAGGGTTGCGGCCGAGACGGCCTTACCCTGGGCTATAATCTCGCGTCCCCTACGGGGACTAGGATCTATATGGGGTTTTGCGTCGCGGCCTTTGCGTTTTCAAAAAAATCGTAAACGCAAAGAACGCAAAGGAGACGCAGAGTTCGCAAAGGAAGAAAGCCGCCACGAATGCACGGATCGAAAATCCCTTTCACTCTCAGATCAGAAATTTGAAATTCGAGATCGAAGGCCTTTGCGGTCTTTGCGGGTTTCGCGGGTTTCGCTTTGCGGTCTTTGCGTTTTCAAACCGGAATTTAAATGCAAAGAACGCAAAGGAGACGCGAAGGACGCGAAGGAGGAAGGCCACGAATTCACGAATCTGATCCGTTTCAAATCTAAAATCCGACATTTGAGATCCTGAAATTCGAAGATCTGAAATTGCGAAATTCGATACTCCGAACCTTTGCGGGCTTTGCGGGGTTTCGCTTGGCGGCCTTTGCGTTTTCTCTTTTGTCGAGCCGCACAGGACGCAATTCGAAAAAGAGAACCACCCCGTCAGCCGAAGCGGCTGCCACCCCTCCTTCGTAAGGAGGGGAGCTTTAGCTCCGCCATTCACCATTCACATTTTTTCAAAGACCAGCGGCCGGCTCGACCGTGTTGACATCATAGCGAACTGGCGCGCCTGTTTGAAGCACAAACCGCACAGAATGTATCAAACCGCACAAAACGACACATTCCGCACAAAACGTATCAAAGTGCACGATTTGCACGATTTGCACAAAATGCAAGGTGGTCGGTGTGGATGGTCGGGAGGGATTTTTCGAGTTGTCTCGGCACTTAGGTCGTTGAGGCCGCCTGCCGCCGTCGAGGAGACCTGTCGCTATGGATGAGTCCAGTGAGGAACGATCAGCGGCAACCGCTGCTCGCCAAGAAACGCTTCGAATTTTCCGTCGCCATCTTCGTCAACGAGAAAATAGATGAAAAAAAGTCCGCTTCCCTCAAATCTATTCGTTTCGGAATCAAAAGCGGCCTTTTGGGCTGTGAACTGGTAAGCAAACGCCTTCTCCGACCTGAGATCAGTGCATACGCAGCATCGGGTCGCCGAGGAGCACCCACGAAACACGAACATCGTGGGCATTAGGGAGCTGCTGTTTGGCGTCGAGTATCAGATCTCCGATCCGCAGGATGCTGCCGTCTCCGGTCTTTGAATAAAAGCGTTTCGCCATCACTTCCTGAACGTCGGGAGTAGTTTTCCCGGTCGAAGCCCAAACAGCTGCGGCACCGCGGTCCGGCCACTCAAGCAGGTTTTCGGAAAGACTATAGCCGTAAAGATTCAAGAAATATCCGTTCAGGCAAGTAAGAAGCGTATAGGTGCTTGGGGCTGTGGTGTTCGTAAGCTGCCCAACGTGTGAGCTGCCGAAAAAACTGCTAGACGCCCAGATTCCGATCGTGCCGTGTCCCGAATAGTTCACAAGATACTTGCCCGTATTCATCGATGCCATAAGCGTCGTATGTGAATTCGGATCGCCGCGGCCGACCATATCAGCCGAGGTTCCGGAAGGAAGCATATCGCGGATCCTTCCGCTCATCGCCTGAAAGTCGTATCCGTCGGGGAGATCGTATGCGAACAACGTCCCGCGGCTCAGGCTGCGGACGCCGTTCTCCCAGACGATCGTCTTGTCGAGAGCGGCCTGTATATCCTCCGGAGCCCTTCCGGGAATGCGTCCGATCGCGATCTCAGAAAGTCCGTCCTCGTTGAAATCGCCCATCGCCTCGTCGCTGCCCGTCTCGGTATAGACGGTGTTGACCATGCGCGTCGGAATATCGTTGTTGTAGCCCTGATCTTCCGGCGAAAGATCGTAATCCTTCGGGTTCTCGCTGGCACCGCCGAGGATCAATGCGTAATTCGGAGGCGTCGCCCAATTCTGCTTCACAAAACGGAAAAAGCTGTTTACCGCTTCCCAATTCTTCAGGCCATAGGAGAACTCATCGTAAATATCGTCGGCATCGACGAGTTTGACAGCAATTCCCTGTGATTGCCGGAACGTCGCCCAATCCTGCGCCTGCTGTGCATAAGGGCGATAGTAGATGATCACAAGGTCCGCCGCATTCGCGGTGTTTCGAAGATCGCTCGGCAGGTTCGGCTCGACAGAAAAGACGGGCTCCGCCGATGCGGAATCCATCGCGTAGAAGACGCGGCCGCGCGTCGCTGGAAGGCGAAGTTCAAATCCGTTGTCGCCGGCAGCAATATTCAGGTTGCCGTATTCCGCCACGCTTGCTTCATTTGTAACGTCGAAAAGCCTTATCGAACTGGTCGGAAAGCCCTTGACCGTCGAGCGTTTGTAGTTCTGCGTGTAGAATTCGGTTCGCCCGTTCGCTGCAAGATAGCGTCGAGGATAGCTTATGCGAACGCCGTCAAAGAAGGAAATGTCCGTCCCGCTGCTGCCACTCATTTCGAGTGTGTTCGTTCCCTCGACGAGCAGTGACGCAGGGATCGAACCGTCAAACACAAGCGGTATCTGTCCAAAACCGACAGCGTTGCCTAGCGTAGTTCCGTTGAGCTTTAGAGAGACCGAATGAGATTGAACCGTAAAACCCTGAAGGGCGATTCGGATCGGAACGCTGCCAGCGGACGGATCGACGCCGGATAGNNGTATCCAGCACCATACGGCCCCACCAATTCTCGGCATCTCCATTTAGGATCGTATTAACATACTGCTTACGCTCAACGCTCTCAAACGTCTGATCGTAGCGAGCGGCGGTCACGTTTCCGCCAAGCGGACGCAAAGATCTGTGAGCAAAACGTTTTCCAACGCCGATGCCGCTTGTCAGATAATAGATGCGGGTGTTTGTCTCAACCGTGTCAATCCCGCGGCCAAAGAATTCGATAGACTGTCCGTTCGGATCGACATTCATCGCAACTTCGTTGCCGTCAACAAAAAGCTGCCACGTCGCAGGATCGCTGCTCACATCAAAATTCACCGCCGCAAGTTCGGATGCCGTAACNNCGGGGATTTGGTTTTGAGACCGATGATAGCATCTCATCTCTAAGTTCCTTCGGCAGTCCGAGCGTCGAGGTGGATAGATCTGACGGAGAGGCTGTTCGTGAAATGCGATAAGCTGCGGCGGCACGTTCAAATTCCCCATTAAGCCTGCCATCATAGATCGCCGAGGTGGCCTGAGATCTCGAACGCGCACCATTCAGGTAGATCGTCTCGTAGAAATACGCACTTCCGGCCGCACCCTGCTTGTCGAAGTACTGGAAGGTAGAACCTTCTTCCCCTTGCACACCGTTC